>Ga0163162_10003705_pt1 | contig 14643 bp, 10 predicted proteins | sample S55metaG_FD_115310 | JGI IMG/M metagenome (GOLD analysis project Ga0163162, IMG submission 115310) | Switchgrass rhizosphere microbial communities from Kellogg Biological Station, Michigan, USA - S5-5 metaG | ecosystem: Host-associated > Plants > Roots > Rhizosphere > Soil | place: USA...
GAAACTGCACTGGCCACCAAACTGGCGCGTCCATGTGCAAGCCAGGAGTTGACCACCTACGGTTTCGTCGCGCCGTTCGGCAAAGGCGAAGATGCTCCATTGGTGCACGTCAGCGGTGACTTCCTGCTGATTTCCGCGCGTAAAGAAGAACGTATTCTGCCGGGCAGCGTCGTGCGTGACGCGGTCAAGGAAAAGGTCGAAGAGATCGAAGCCGAGCAGATGAGCAAGGTCTATAAGAAGGAACGCGATCAGATCAAGGATGAAATCATCCAGGCGTTCCTGCCACGCGCCTTTATCCGTCGTTCGTCGACCTTCGCCGCCATCGCGCCGAAACAGGGCCTGATCCTGGTCAACTCGGCCAGCCCGAAACGCGCCGAAGACCTGCTGTCGACCCTGCGTGAAGTGATCGGCACCCTGCCCGTCCGTCCGCTGACGGTAAAAATGTCGCCTACCGCGACCATGACCGAATGGGTTAACACGCAAAAAGCCGCTGACGACTTCTATGTGCTGGACGAATGCGAGCTGCGCGACACCCACGAAGACGGCGGTATTGTCCGTTGCAAGCGCCAGGACCTGACCAGCGAAGAAATCCAGCTGCACCTGAGCACTGGCAAAGTGGTTACGCAGTTGTCGCTGGCCTGGCAGGACAAGCTGTCGTTCATGCTCGATGACAAGATGACTGTTAAACGTCTGAAGTTCGAAGATCTGTTGCAGGATCAGGCGGAGCAGGACGGTGGTGATGAAGCGCTGGGTCAACTGGATGCCAGCTTCACCCTGATGATGCTGACGTTCGGCGATTTCCTGCCGGCGCTGGTGGAAGCGTTGGGTGGGGAAGAGACTCCGCAGGGGATCTGATCCTGACGAGTTTCAAAACTGTGGGAGCGAGCCTGCTCGCGAATGTGGAGTGACAGTTAACATTAATGTGTCTGGCACGCCGCTTTCGCGAGCAGGCTCGCTCCCACAATTGTTTTTGTGGTGTTCATTTAATAATAAGGAACAAGCCATGCGCGCACTGGCTGCACTCAGCCGCTTTGTCGGCAATACCTTCGCTTACTGGGTTCTGATTTTCGCGGTGATTGCGTTCCTGCAACCGGCGTGGTTCCTCGGCCTGAAAAGCGCGATCGTACCGCTGCTCGGGCTTGTCATGTTCGGCATGGGCCTGACCCTCAAACTTGACGACTTTGCTGCCGTCGCCCGCCATCCGTGGCGCGTGGCACTGGGCGTAGTCGCGCATTTCGTGATCATGCCCGGTGTGGCGTGGTTGCTCTGCCAAGTGTTCCACCTGCCGCCGGAAATTGCCGTCGGAGTCATTCTGGTCGGTTGCTGCCCGAGCGGCACTTCGTCCAACGTGATGACTTGGCTGGCTCGCGGCGATCTGGCGTTGTCGGTGGCCATCGCCGCCGTCACCACCCTCCTCGCCCCGCTGCTGACCCCGGCGTTGATCTGGCTGCTGGCTTCGGCGTGGTTGCCGGTGTCGTTCATGGAGCTGTTCTGGTCGATCCTGCAAGTGGTGTTGCTGCCGATTATTCTCGGCGTGGTTGCCCAGCGTCTGCTTGGCGACAAGGTTCGTCACGCGGTGGATGTGTTGCCGCTGGTGTCGGTGGTCAGCGTCGTGATCATCGTCACCGCCGTGGTCGCCGCCAGTCAGGCGAAGATTGCCGAATCCGGCCTGCTGATCATGGCCGTGGTGATGCTGCACAACAGCTTCGGTTATCTGCTGGGTTACTTCACCGGGCGCCTGTTCAAATTGCCGCTGGCCCAGCGCAAGTCGCTGGCCCTGGAAGTCGGCATGCAGAATTCGGGATTGGGCGCCGCGTTGGCCAGCGCGCACTTTTCGCCATTGGCGGCAGTGCCGAGCGCGTTGTTCAGCGTTTGGCACAATATTTCCGGGGCGCTGCTGTCGACTTACTTCCGACGCATGAGTGAAAAGGAAGATCGCGAGACCCTGGCGCAGCAAGCGGCGGACTGACCTGCAAACTTGATCCCCGGGTTAATGCTCGTCACACTATTGCGCTACGCGGGGACGACCCTGCGGCTCGATCGAGTCATTAATCTGGGGACGACCCCATCAATCGATGGAGGTCTTTCATGTCCTGGATCATTCTGTTTTTCGCCGGCCTGTTCGAGGTCGGCTGGGCTGTCGGCCTGAAATACACCGACGGCTTCACCCGCCCACTCCCCACCGTACTGACCGTTGCGGCCATGGCCATCAGCCTTGGCCTGCTGGGTCTGGCGATGAAGGAATTGCCGTTGGGCACGGCTTATGCGATCTGGACCGGTGTCGGTGCGGTGGGCACGGTGATTGCCGGAATCTTGCTGTTTGGCGAGTCGATGGCGTTGATTCGGCTGGCCAGTGTGGCGCTGATCATTACCGGGTTGATTGGCCTTAAGGTCAGCGCTTAAGCCACTACCGCTTTCGCGAGCAGGCTCGCTCCCACATTCAATCGCGTTCCGTCAGAGGAATACGATCAACCGTGGGAGCGGGCCTGCTCGCGAAGAGGCCCTTAAAATCGCCGACTATCTGACGGCGCCGCGCAACTCCCCCACCAACCCCTGCAACTTCGCCGGCTCCGCCGCATCAACGTCCACCGGCGCTCCCACCACCAACGTCACCCGCGACCACAACCGCCGAAACACACCTTTATTCGGATCGCGACTGAAGAAGCTCCCCCACAAACCCTGCAACGCCAACGGAATCACCGGCACCGGCGTCTCCTCGAGAATCCGCGTCAGCCCACCGCGGAATTCGTTCATCTCGCCATCGGCAGTCAATTTTCCCTCAGGGAAGATGCACACCAGCTCACCGTCCTTCAGATATTGAGCAATACGCGTGAAGGCCTTTTCGTAGATCTGGATGTCTTCGTTACGCCCGGCAATCGGAATTGTCCCCGCTGTACGAAAGATAAAGTTCAGCACCGGCAAGTTGTAGATCTTGTAGTACATGACAAAGCGAATCGGCCGACGCACCGCGCCACCAATCAGCAACGCATCAACGAACGACACGTGATTGCATACCAGCAATGCCGCGCCTTCATCCGGAATCGCCTCAAGGTTGCGGTGCTCGACGCGGTACATGGAATGGCTAAGCAGCCAGATCATGAAGCGCATGCTGAACTCGGGGACGATCTTGAAGATGTAGGCGTTGACGCCAATGTTCAGCAGCGACACCACCAGGAACAGCTGCGGAATTGACAGTTTGACCACGCTCAGCAGCACGATCGAAACGATGGCCGAGACCACCATAAACAGCGCGTTGAGAATGTTGTTGGCGGCAATCACCCGCGCCCGCTCGTTCTCGGCGGTGCGCGACTGGATCAAGGCATACAGCGGGACGATATAGAAACCACCAAAAACGCCGAGGCCAAGGATGTCGATCAACACCGCCCAGGTATGCACGAAGCCCAGCACTTCAATCCAGCTGTGGCCGGTGACGCTGTCGGGAATTCCGCCGGAATGCCACCACAACAACAAACCGAATACGGTCAGACCAAACGAGCCAAACGGAACGAGGCCAATCTCGACTTTGCGCCCGGACAGTTTCTCGCAGATCATCGAGCCGAGCGCGATACCGACCGAGAACACCGTCAGGATCAGGGTGACCACGGTCTCATCACCATGCATCCACTCTTTGGCATAGGCCGGAATCTGCGTCAGGTAAATCGCCCCGACAAACCAGAACCACGAGTTGCCGACAATCGAGCGCGATACCGCTGGCGTCTGGCCTAGACCGAGCTTCAACGTGGCCCAGGATTGACTGAAGATGTTCCAGTTCAGGCGCATCTCCGGCGAGGATGCCGCTGCGCGCGGTATGCTGCGGCTGGCCAGATAACCCAGCACGGCAATACCGACGATCGCGCAGGACACCAACGGCGCATAGTGCGAGGACGACATGATGACCCCGGCGCCGATCGTCCCGGCGAGAATCGCCAGAAACGTGCCCATTTCCACCAGGCCGTTGCCGCCCACCAGCTCATCCTCGCGCAAGGCCTGCGGCAGGATCGAATACTTCACCGGCCCGAACAGCGCCGAATGGGTGCCCATGGCAAACAGCGCCACCAGCATCAGCGACAAGTGATCGAACAGGAAACCGACCGATCCTACGGCCATGATCGCGATTTCCGCGAGCTTGATCAGACGAATCAGCGCGTCCTTGGCGAATTTTTCCCCGAACTGCCCGGCCAGCGCCGAGAACAGGAAGAACGGCAGGATAAACAGCAACGCACACAGGTTGACCCAGATCGAACGGTCACCCTCGATGGTCAGCCGATAAAGAATGGCGAGAATCAGCGACTGCTTGAACACGTTGTCGTTGAACGCGCCAAGGGACTGCGTAATGAAGAACGGCAGGAAGCGCCGGGTGCGCAGCAGGTTGAACTGTGAGGGGTGACTCATCTTCCGTGTTTCCCTGATGTTTAAGGTAGAGAGGCCTGGGTACTGCTTATTGGATTCTCGAAGCGCGATCCAGGCCACACCTTACCTAAACTTTTCAGGTTATTTCTTCAAACCTGCGATGCACGGCGAGACAAACAGCTCGCCACGCCAAGCGCCTTGCACGGTGCGCTTGCCGACAATCAGCCACATCACCGCCAGCAACATCACCAACAGCGTGCCGACGATGCTGAAAAACGTCAGGTTCAGAGTGCTCGCCAGTTTCAGGGTTGCCAGCGAATACACGCCCAACGGAAAGGTGAATCCCCACCAGCCGAGGTTGAACGGAATGCCGTCGCGCAAGTAACGCACGGTGATCAGCAGCGCCATCAGCATCCACCACAGACCGAAGCCCCACAGGGTGATCCCTGCAATAAGCCCCAGGCCCGAGGCAATTTCACCGATGCCCGGCAGACCGTTCGCCGCGAAGATCGCTGGCGCATCACCGCCCAGCAACAACATGCCCAGCGCACCAGTGCCGATCGGGCCGAGGGCCAGCCAGCTAGAGGCCGCCATGTTCTCGTGGGGCAGTTTGTGCAGGGCCATGCGCAGCAGCAGAATCGTCAGAATGCTGAACGCTACGGGCAGGGAAAAAGCCCAGAGCACGTAGCTTGTCGTCAGCACCACCAGTTGTGAGTGAGCATCGGTGAGATGCGGTGCAAGCAGGCCACCGCTGGCCGCCGCCACTTCGGCTGCGACGACCGGCAGCAGCCAGACGGCGGTCATCTGGTCGATGCTGTGTTCCTGGCGGGTAAACATCATGTACGGAATCAACACGCCGCAAGCCAGTGACATGGCCACATCGATCCACCACAGCACTTCGGCGAGATGAATCACACCGTCGCCCCAACGCGGCAGACCAAACAACAGAAAGCCGTTGATGATCGTCGCCAGGCCCATCGGAATCGTGCCGAAAAACATCGATACCGTGGAGTGACCGAAAATCCGCCGCGCCTCATCGAAGAACAAGATCCAGCGCGCGGCGTAGGCAGCAGCAAACAGGCTGAACAACAGAATGTTGAACAACCACAAACCTTCGGCGATGGCGTGCAGGCCTGGAATGGCCAAAGGCAATTGCGCCAGCGCCAACGCCAGCACACCGGTGCCCATGGTGGCGGCGAACCAGTTCGGGGTGAACTGGCGGATTACTTCGCGCGGATGCTGAAGCTGGCTGAACGGCTTGATGCCGGGTTTGGCGCTGTTGGGGCAAATCATCATGAACTCCTGTCCTCTGGTGAGGTTGAGTCCATGGTAGAACCGAATCGAATATCTATATAACGGGTAATATCTCTAACTGTTATCTGCTTTACCAATAAGCATTCAGACGCTGCCCTCGCTCTCGATCACCAGAATCCGCGCAGCGCCTTGCGGATGAGCGACGTGCTCGGTGCCGACGCTCGCATAGAAGATGTCACCGACCTCAAGCTGCACCTGTTTTTCTTCGCCCTGCTCGCGGTAATGCATCAGCACTTGGCCATCGAGCACCACGAACACTTCCTCGCCGTCGTTGACGTGCCATTTGTACGGCTGATCGGTCCAGTGCAGGCGCGTGGTGATGCCGCTCATGTTGGCGATGTCCAGCGCGCCCCAGGCTCGCTCGGCGGTGAAGGTTTTGCTGCGAATAATCTTCATGAGTCGATCCGTGAGAAGAAGGCGGGCCAAGGCTAACCGAAACAGCAGTGATTATGGAGCGCGGCACACTTTGGCTGGCGCAGGACGCAGGCTGAGCAACAACGCGGCGACAGCCAACACGATCAAAATCGCCCCGTAACCATCGGTGGTCGCCAGCAATCCGTAGCTGCGCGACAAGTGCCCGGCGAGCAACGCCGGCAGGCAGAACGCCAGATAACTGAGCACGTAATACGCGGCCATCAACCCCGCGCGCTCATGGGGCAAGGCCAGCGGCACCAAGCTACGCACGGCACCGAGAAATCCCGAGCCAAAGCCGCAACCGGCGACCAGCGTGCCAAGGAAAAACAGTGACAGACTGGCGCTGCGCACGCCCAACAGAATCAACACCAGACCAATCGGCAGCAGGCTCGCGCCCAGCTGCAATGTCCGTGCGGCGGGACGATTGCGCAGGGTGAAAATCATCAATGCACCGGTCACCGTCAAGGCAGCCACGGTTGCGCCACCGATCAGATTGGAGTTCGAACCGGTGGCGGTGCGCACCAGTGAAGGTGCCAGCGATGCGTAAAAACCGCCGAGCGCCCACGTTGCCGTATTCAGCGGCAACACGCGCCACAAGGTGGCCCGCGCTTGAATCGGCACGTGCAATGTCGGCCGCAACGAGGCCCACGCCCCCGCTTGTGGAGTGACACTTTCCGGTAAGCGCCATACATAAATGCCCTGCAATACAAACAGTGCGAGCAGCAGCCAATAGGTCAGTTGCAACGGCGCCGGCGCAAATTCGGCCAGCAAACCGCAGCCCATACTGCCCAATGCCATGCCAAGCAACGGCGCCACACTGTTGATCAACGGTCCTTGCTGACGGTCGGTGTCGAGCAACGTCGCGCTTAAAACGGCGGTGGCCATGCCGGTGGCAAACCCTTGCAGGACTCGCGCGCTGATCAGCCACGCCACGCTGTCAGCGTAGATAAACAGCAACATCGCCAACGCGTTGAGCAGTACAGCGGCGAAGATCACCGGTTTGCGTCCGAGGTGATCGGACAGCGAGCCGACTGTTAATAGCGCGGCCAACAGACTGAGTGCATACACGCCAAAGATCAGCGTCAGCACCGCGGCCGAGAAGTGCAGTTGATCCTGATACAGGTGATACAACGGCGTCGGCGCCGTGGAGGCGGCGAGAAAACTCAGTAAAGTCATCGCCAGAAACCACAGGCTGGATCGATTGTTAGCAAGGCTGGTCATGGGCACACTCCGCAAAAGCTAATTTTTTGCTTTTGCGGAGTGTGCTACTGCCTCGCGCTTAAAGCAAATTCTTTGTGTTAAGGTCTGCCGCATGGCTATTAAAGAAGGTTTACGCCCCGGCGGCCGCAGTGCCCGGGTGCAAGATGCAATTCATTCGGCAGTTCGTGCGCTTCTGCAGGAGCAGGAGCGTTCGACCGTGACCGTTCCGCAGATCGCCGCGCGCGCCGGGGTGACGCCGTCGACAATTTACCGGCGCTGGGGTGATCTGGCGGCACTGTTGGCCGACGTCGCCCTCGCCCGCATGCGCCCGGACAGCGAACCGGCAAAAACCGGCAGCTTGCGCAGTGATATTCGCGCGTGGGCCGAGCAGTATCTCGATGAGATGAGCTCCGAGCCTGGGCGCAACATGATGCGCGACGTACAGGCCAGTGCTACGCCGGGCTATTGCGTGACGATCATTGGCGCGCAGTTGCAGACGATCATTGAGCGGCATCCGGATGAGGCGTCGCCGAGTGTCGATCGGTTGATCAATCTGGTGGTTGCGCCGGTGGTGTTCCGCATTCTGTTTTCGGCGGCGGCGCTGGAGGTGGATGAGCTGCATCGTCTGATCGATATTGCGCTGCGTCAGGACTGACGCCTTCGCGAGCAGGCTCGCTCCCACAGGGGAATGCATTTCGGAATGTGGGAGTGAACCTGCTCGCGAAAGGGCCCGCCCGGTCACCGCAAAAACCACCCGGTTCCCCTCCTGCGACACCCCGCCACGCCACGACCTTGGTCGACACTGACTAACCGCCCCGCGCATGCGAGACTGTCCGCCCGGGCAGGAGTGCCGGGGAGTCTTTTGTCGGGAGTGTTGCATGTCGCTGTCCACCGGGCTGATCGCCGCCGTCGCCCTGGCCTATATGGCCATCATGTTCGCCATCGCCTTCTACGGCGACCGGCGCAGCGCGCCGTTGCCGCCGCGCGTGCGTGCCTGGGTGTACAGCCTGTCGCTGGCGGTTTACTGCACCAGTTGGACGTTCTTCGGCGCCGTTGGCCAGGCAGCGGAACAACTGTGGTCGTTCCTGCCGATTTACCTCGGGCCGATTTTGCTGCTGGTGGGCGCGCCGTGGGTCCTGCAAAAAATGGTGATGATCAGCAAACAGGAGAACATCACCTCCATCGCTGACTTTATCGCCGCGCGTTACGGCAAATCACAATCGCTGGCAGTAGTCGTAGCGCTGATCTGTCTGGTCGGCGTCCTGCCCTACATCGCCCTGCAACTCAAAGGTATCGTTCTCGGCGTGAACCTGTTGATCGGTGCCGGTGCCGACGCCATGGGCACTCGCGCCCAGGACACCGCGCTGATCGTTTCGCTGGTGCTGGCGTTGTTCACCATTGTCTTCGGAACGCGCAACCTCGATGCCACCGAGCACCACCGTGGCATGGTGCTGGCGATTGCCTTCGAATCGCTAGTCAAACTGTTCGCGTTTCTCGCCGTCGGTGCCTTCGTCACTTATGGCCTGTATGACGGTTTCGATGACCTGTTCAACCAGGCCATGCTCGCCCCGCGCCTCGAGGAATACTGGAAAGAAACCATCAACTGGCCGTCGATGGTGGTGCAAACCGGCGTGGCGATGATGGCGATCATCTGCCTGCCCCGGCAGTTCCACGTCACGGTGGTGGAGAACATTGATCCGCAGGATCTGCGCCTGGCCAAATGGGTGTTTCCAGCCTATCTGGCCTTGGCGGCGCTGTTTGTAGTCCCGATCGCTTTAGCCGGTCAGATGATGCTGCCGAGTGACGTCTTGCCCGACTCCTTCGTGATCAGCCTGCCACTGGCTCAGGCACATCCGGCGCTGGCGATGCTGGCGTTTATCGGTGGCGCGTCGGCGGCCACGGGCATGGTGATTGTCGCCAGTGTGGCGCTGTCGACCATGGTCTCCAACGACATGCTGTTGCCGTGGTTGCTGCGGCGCAATAACGCCGAGCGCCCGTTTGAAGTGTTCCGCCAGTGGATGCTCTCGGTACGCCGCGTGAGCATCGTAGTGATTCTGCTGCTGGCGTACGTCAGCTATCGCTTGCTTGGCTCCACTGCCAGCCTGGCGACCATCGGCCAGATTGCCTTCGCTGCGGTGACCCAACTGGCACCCGCGATGCTCGGCGCGCTGTACTGGAAGCAGGCCAATCGCCGTGGTGTTTTCGCAGGCCTGGCCGCCGGTACATTTCTGTGGTTTTACACGCTGATCCTGCCGATTGCCGCGCACAGTCTCGGTTGGTCGCTGAGCAGTTTTACGGAGCTGGCGTGGCTGCACAGTAATCCGCTGAACTTGCCGATCACCCCGTTGACCCAAGGCGTCGTGCTGTCGCTGGCCGGTAACTTCACCCTGTTTGCCTGGGTTTCGGTGTTATCCCGCACGCGTGTGTCGGAGCACTGGCAGGCCGGGCGTTTCATCGGTCAGGAGATCAGCGCACGGCCGAGTGCGCGCTCGATGCTGGCGGTGCAGATTGACGATTTGCTGCAATTGGCCGCGCGTTTCGTCGGTGAGGAACGTGCGCGGCAGAGCTTCATTCGCTTCGCCTATCGGCAGGGCAAAGGCTTCAACCCGAACCAGAATGCCGACGGCGAATGGATCGCCCATACCGAGCGTTTGCTGGCCGGTGTGCTTGGCGCGTCCTCGACCCGCGCGGTGGTAAAAGCCGCCATCGAAGGTCGGGAAATGCAACTGGAGGATGTAGTCCGAATCGCCGATGAAGCTTCGGAGGTCCTACAGTTCAACCGCGCCCTGTTGCAGGGTGCAATCGAGAACATCACCCAAGGCATCAGTGTGGTCGACCAGTCGCTGAAACTGGTGGCCTGGAACCGCCGCTATCTGGAACTGTTCAACTACCCCGACGGTTTGATCAGCGTCGGCCGGCCGATTGCCGACATTATTCGCTACAACGCCGAGCGCGGTTTGTGCGGCCCCGGTGAAGCGGAAGTCCACGTTGCTCGTCGTTTGCACTGGATGCGCCAGGGCCGCGCACATACGTCTGAGCGGCTGTTCCCCAACGGCCGGGTGATCGAGTTGATCGGCAACCCGATGCCGGGCGGCGGCTTCGTCATGAGCTTCACTGACATCACCGCGTTCCGCGAAGCCGAGCAGGCGCTGACTGAAGCCAACGAAGGGCTGGAGCAACGAGTCAGCGAACGCACCCAGGAACTGTCGCAACTCAACGTCGCGCTGACTGAAGCCAAGGGCACCGCCGAAGCCGCCAACCAGTCGAAAACCCGCTTTCTCGCGGCGGTCAGTCATGACTTGATGCAACCGCTGAACGCCGCCCGCCTGTTCTCCGCCGCCCTCTCCCACCAGGACGACGGCTTGAGCAGCGAAGCGCAGAAACTGGTGCAGCATCTCGACAGTTCGTTGCGCTCGGCCGAGGATCTGATCAGCGATCTGTTGGATATTTCCCGACTGGAAAACGGCAAGATCAATCCGGATCGCAAGCCGTTTGCGGTCAATGAGCTGTTCGACACTCTCGGTGCCGAGTTCAAGGCGCTGGCGCAGGAACAAGGCCTGACCTTCCGCGTGCGCGGCAGTCATTTGCGTATCGACAGCGACATCAAATTGCTGCGCAGGATTTTGCAGAACTTCCTCACCAATGCGTTTCGCTACGCCAAAGGTCCGGTGTTGTTGGGCGTGCGCCGCCGGGGTGGCGAACTGTGTCTGGAAGTGTGGGATCGCGGACCAGGGATTCCGGAAGATAAACAGCAGGTGATTTTCGAGGAGTTCAAGCGCCTCGACAGTCATCAGACCCGCGCCGAAAAAGGCCTCGGGCTGGGTTTGGCAATTGCCGATGGCTTGTGCCGTGTACTCGGGCACACCTTGCGTGTACGTTCGTGGCCCGGCCGCGGCAGCGTGTTCAGCGTCAGCGTGCCGCTGGCTCGCTCGCAAGCCGTGCCGGCCAGCGCCGCCGTGGAATTGAACGGCAAGTTGCTCAGCGGCGCGCAAGTACTGTGCATCGACAACGAAGACAGCATTCTGATCGGCATGAACAGCTTATTGAGCCGCTGGGGCTGTCAGGTATGGACGGCGCGTAATCGTGAGGAATGCGCGGCGTTGTTAAACGACGGCGTGCGACCGCAAGTGGCGCTGGTCGACTATCACCTCGATCACGGGGATACCGGCACCGAGTTGATGGCGTGGTTGCGCACGCACCTGGGTGAGCCGGTGCCGGGGGTGGTGATCAGTGCTGACGGGCGACCGGAGATGGTCGCGCAGGTGCATGCGGCGGGGCTGGATTATCTGGCCAAACCGGTGAAGCCGGCGGCATTGCGGGCGTTGTTGAGTCGGTATTTGCCGCTGTAGGTGCATGTGCTGCACTGACGCCTTCGCGAGCAGGCTCGCTCCCACAAGGTTTAGGTGATCCCTGTGGGAGCGAGCCTGCTCGCGAAGCTTTTCGGGCTACTCAGGGAGTTCGACGAGACCATCGACGTCGGTCATCGCCCGCTCCAGCAAATCCGCCGGCAAACTCTTGCTCGCCCGCGCGCCGAGCAATTTGAGTTGTTCACTGCGACTGACCAGGTTGCCGCGCCCCTCGGTCAGCTTGTTACGCGCTGAACTGTAGGCCTTGTCCAGCTGTTGCAGTCGATTGCCGACCTCATCGAGATCCTGAATAAACAGCACGAACTTGTCGTACAGCCACCCGGCGCGCTCGGCGATTTCCCGAGCGTTCTGACTCTGGCGTTCCTGCTTCCAGAGACTGTCGATCACGCGCAACGTTGCCAGCAAGGTGGTCGGGCTGACGATGACGATGTTGCGGTCGAAGGCTTCCTGAAACAGTGATGGCTCGGCCTGCAACGCCGCCGAAAACGCCGCTTCGATCGGCACGAACAGCAAAACGAAATCGAGGCTGTGCAGGCCTTCCAGGCGCTTGTAATCCTTGCCGGCCAAACCTTTGCCGTGATTGCGCAACGACAAGACGTGCTGCTTGATCGCGATCTGCCCGAGCGTGTCGTCGTCGGCAGCCACGTATTGCTGATACGCGGTGAGACTCACCTTGGAGTCCACCACCACTTGCTTGTCGCCCGGCAGGTAAATGATCACGTCAGGCTGGAAGCGCTCGCCGTCGGGGCCTTTGAGGTTGACCTGGGTCTGGTACTCGCGGCCCTTCTCCAGGCCGGCGTGCTCAAGCACACGCTCAAGAATCAGCTCGCCCCAGTTGCCTTGGGTTTTCTGGCCTTTGAGGGCACGGGTCAGGTTGGTGGCTTCGTCGCTCAGACGCAGGTTGAGCGCCTGCAAGCGCTCCAGCTCCTTGGCCAGCGAGAAACGCTCGCGGGCCTCGGCCTGATAACTTTCTTCCACACGCTTCTCGAAGGATTGAATGCGTTCCTTTAGCGGATCGAGCAACTGACCGAGCCGTTGTTGACTGGTCTCGGCAAAACGCTGCTCGCGCTCATCGAAAACCTTCCCGGCCAGCTCGGCAAACTGCGCACGCAGCTCATCGCGCGAGCCTTGCAGGTCGTTGAGGCGTTGCTGGTGACTTTCCTGTTGCTCGCGCAGCTCGGCGTTCAGTGAGGCGGCCTGTGCGTCGAGGCGGCGCAGTTCTGCTTCCTTGTTCGCACGTTCGAGGTTCCAGGCGTGGGAGGCATCGCGAGCGTCGTCGCGTTCGATCTGCAGCAGTTCGACTTCCCGGCGCAGAGCCGCCAGTTCAGCTTGCTTGGCGGCATTGGCCTGACCGAGATCGGCGACTTCATCGCGACTGGCGTCGAGCTGCGCGTTGAGCCCGTCCTGTGCCAGTTGCGCCATGGCCAGACGTTCTTCGAGCAGAGCCACCTCGGCCTGCCCATTGCTCGCCCGGCGTTGCAGCTGCCAGGCCAGCGCCAGCAGTGGCAATCCCGCTGCTGCAAGCCCCAGCAATACGCTGGTCAAGTCCATAGCCATAGCCACTCCCGCCAATCTTATAAAGCCTGAAGGTTAACCAAGGTGTCAGGTCTTGGACAGCTCAGTCTTCGAGCAGACCGAGTTCCTGCTGCGCACGACGATCACCAGCGCGGGCAGCCTGGCGCAACAGATCCTGACCGATGCGACGATCCCGTGCGTTGCCGCACTCGCGGCACATCAATTGACCGAGACGGCTTTGCGCAGCCACCACGCCATCACGCGCCGGTTGTTTGAGCAGGCGGCCTGCGAGGTGTTTGGCATTGTGACTGTCGCTCAGGCGCGGGCTGTCGAGCAGCCATTCGGCAACGCGAACGGAAAATCGCTTGGGCGGGGTAACAGGAGAAGGCTGTGAGGTAACAGAGTCTGATACTGAGCGAAACTTCATAAAGCACTGTGGGACGAATCGGAAGGCGCGCCACTCTACTCTCTTTTTCTTACAGGTAAAGTCGAAAAACAACCCGGCACGCCCGTCCTAGAGCAAGCGCTCGGGACAATCCACAGAAGCTGTGGATAACTCAGTGGACAACCGCCCTCCAACCCTCGCAAAGCCTTATGGAATGGGGCTCGCAGTCAAACTGACGATTTTTTCACCAACAAAAAAAAGCGATGTTTTTCATTGACTTAAACTTTCGTTGCAGGCAGCCATCGGGGTCAGGATTGGTATGACAGCGCCGTTACAGCCTGCGCAACTAATGTGCACAAGTACCTGTTACCTGGTTATATCACTGCGCTTTTTCGGGTCGTTTTGGCAGTCGGTCTGGGGATAAACCAGTCTGGCGCGCGCCTCGATGAAAATATCTTCAGCGACCGACGGTCAATCAATGCGCCAATTCCGGGCAATTGAGCAAACACGCAAAGCAGGCTCAATCTGTGAGCTGCAAGGTTTTTCTACACGAAGTTTGCTTTAGCCATTTCGATCCGTTACTATCCGCGGCGTTAGTACCAAGCTGAAAGTCAATTCCGGTCGAACACATCCCCACGGTCAGCCTTCTACCAAGAAGCCCTACCGAAAAAGCGGGAACGACCCCTCGATGGTTTCCAGGTAAATCTTGCGACGACACTGCCTTCGAATGATGCGAAGGGTGTTGCGAAGAACACTTACTCTGACCGAACCAACCTGCAAATTGATCAGGATCTTCACCCCGGGCCCAGAACCTTTGCCCTCGTTGTGATGCCTGCCCTCCTAAGTACCTACCTGCCAGCCCAAGCGCGCCAACTTATCAGCGCTTCAAACTGGCTGCTTTGTTCCAGTCGGGTTCTTCGTTCGACCAATGGTGGTCGACGTTACTGGAACGTTTTAACGTTGCACGGTTCTTATCCGTGTCATTTGTAGGAACACCTAATAACTATGTCGACTCAAATGCATACTCAGGATGCCATTAGCACAATAACCAACGCTTTTGCACCAATGTCCAGCCTGATAATGGCCGCTCGCAAAGGC
>Ga0163162_10003709_pt1 | contig 14636 bp, 14 predicted proteins | sample S55metaG_FD_115310 | JGI IMG/M metagenome (GOLD analysis project Ga0163162, IMG submission 115310) | Switchgrass rhizosphere microbial communities from Kellogg Biological Station, Michigan, USA - S5-5 metaG | ecosystem: Host-associated > Plants > Roots > Rhizosphere > Soil | place: USA...
GCCCACTCGCGTCCCACCGTTGGCGTTACTTGCATCAATCCTATTTCGCCGTCCTTGCCGACTTTCCACGGACTGAAGTAAGTCTCCTCATAGACAATGCTCCACACCAGATCAGGGTCGACACGGTAGATGGATGCTTGTTGCGCAATCAGATCATCGTAACGGTGGATCCAATATTGGTTCAGAAAATACGCGGCGAGAATAATGGTGAGGGCCAGGAGAGCAACAACCAGAGCGCGTTTCATCAAGATTGGAATAGCCGATTCATTCTCAGTTGGCGGCGGTCGAGCGGATGTTAGTTTTTCCTCTTCAAACCTGACCAGAAACTTCCCAGTGAGTAGGCAACATCAACACCTTCGTACCTCGAGCGAAGCGCATGTTCGTCAAGCACGTGACCTTGAAGCCAAACCTCAGCATCGAGACTGGCGCCTACCTTTAGCTCGTCACCTCTCAGAGCTCTTTGGTTGACAAAGACTTCGAGTTTGATTTTTTCCAAATCGAGGTGAATCCAAAAGAGTTCCCCGCCGGTCAACGGATTTCTCAGTGGCTTGAAGGCAATTACTTGTCCCGACAAACTCCAATCGTTTTCATGCGCGGCACGAGCGGGCGCTGCTTTTTCGAGTGGGATCCAACGAGTCTTCGTCCGGGCCCGTCGCACGCGCGCTCGATACGCAAGACCGCATAACCCAATGTGTAGTTCCTGTGCGCGAAAACCTGCTGCACCAACCTCGGTCAGGTTTTGTAATTCGAATAGAACTTCGCAATCGGTACCTTCGCGAAAACCATGAATAACCGCTTCGCCTTCCTCATCGTACTCAGTGAGGGCCCATGGTGTGATCGTCTGAATGTAACGAGCTCTAAAACCTGGACGACAATCAGCATAAAACACATCGCCACTTCCCGACTCGTACAATACAGTCCAGACTTCCAGTCCTTCGCCGAGTTTCCAGCAGCGGCCGTGCAATACAGCACCGCGCCGACTCAACTGAGTTGGCTCGCCCTGATCTCCGGCTCTTTCTGCGAGATAGTTGAATGCCTTTTCCGTGGAAACTTCTAAGCCGATTGTTTCGAAAGTAGGATTCATGATGCCGCAACGATCTTGTTGTTAGTGATCCCGCTCAGTCGTGCAACTAAAACACAATTGCTTTCGAGTTTGAAATTCGTTGCCACATTATTGCGCGGCGCGCTTTCTCTGTCTACGTTTTGTCGACGTGCCGTTATTAGTTTCCGCTTTCGGTGCACGAGTCTTGAATCCGCGAATCACTCTTTCAGGACCATGCTGCGGCTGCGCTCCTGACCTGACCATTTCGGCAAACAGATCTACATCATAATCAGCTTCGCGCGACATCTCTTCGCGAATCGCGTGAAGCACTTCAAGGAATTTAGGACGTCGATACATATGTAATTTAAAATTTAAGATCTCAGATTGAAGGTCTTGTAGGGCCCTTAACCTGAGATCTGAGATCTGAGATCTGAAATGTTTCGGTAGCCTCCGAAACTAAAAACTCCGGCGTCACTATCATCGGAACGTAGAACCCGGCTGCGGTATTGAACAAACGAATTCGAGCTTGACGTCGCACGTTTGCCAAGTGTCCGAAATTCCAAGTCACCAGATAATCTATTTTGTGAACCGAGGCTATCGCAACATGCAGCGCATCTGCGATGTACTTCCGATGAAAAATCCCTCGAGAAATATAACCCTCGGCCAGGATAGCGGCTTCCTCGGTTAGATCAACCTGTTCGAGTCCTTTTAGCAACTTCAAATAAGAACTGCGATGCGGTTCTTTCAATTTCTTCAACTCCGCCGACACCAACGGTGAGACTACAGCCCGATAATCCGGCATCTCATGCTCCCACCAGCGAATCGTGAGGTCACGCCGAAACGGCTCACCGTTGTCCAGATATGCGCCGATAACTGAAGTTTCGAGATAAAGGTTTTGCTTCATGGAGTCGATAATACTTCCGGGTTCGATATTTCAGCCCTTGGCTTTTGCCCTAACGGTTCTAAACGAATCGAGCCACGTGCGAAGTCAAAGTAAACGTGAAAATTCTTGAGAAAGTTGCCACCGAGAATTCCGCTCTGCGTAAACCCCGCAGTCTCATTGACAGGTTCAAGATCAAGAACTGCAGCATTAACCTTGTCGAGCTTCGACAGTCCTAAACTTAACTTCGGAAGCTCCAGAAGCTTAACATCTTCTGCAATTCCAGCGGCACCGTAAACTCTCATCTTTGAAGGTTTCAGAAGATCGAGCAACTGCTCTTCCTGCGAGAGCTTCTCAGAAACAACTGTGATACTCGCCGCGGTGTCGATGATGAAATTCACAGTTTTATCAAAACCCTCAAGGCCAACCTCACCGCTGAGGAAGCCGCTCGATGTAGTCCTCAAAGAAACCTCAATCGTTGAATCATTCGGACCAACCGGCAACAGTGACTGATAATTTTCACCGCGGCGCAATTGTGTCCACGATTCAACTACGTCCGATTGATTCTGTCTAACGAGTGACATTTGACGAGTGCCGTAATTAAGCGAGGTCAGGAATTTCGATATCACGGAAAGCCCGAGGTAACCATCAACCGGAATGTTCGTATCGAAGAAGTGACGAATGTAGATCGGCACGTTCTCGACTTTGACCTCGCCAATCTCAATCGAATTAAGATAGCCGTAGACGATTTCAAACTTTCCGCCGCCACCCACTGCGCGCGCCAAACCGCCGCGAGCTACTGGTTTCAACCCGAGTCTCTTCGCCGTTTGATCTGACACGACTGACATTCCTGAGCCAGTGTCGAGTACAAAACGTAAAGGTTTCTTCTCACCATTGATCCTGATCTCAATTATCGGGCGATTATCTGTCGCTTCGAAAGAAACCGACGTTCGCATTTCACCAGTTGGCACATAGAGTGAACCCTGCCTTCCGAGGTAGCGAAGGAACTCAATCAATCCAGCGATGCGTTCACGTCGATCGACATCCGTTTTCGGAGCTATGATCAGGAACCGGTCATACGCATCTGCGGCTTCTTTATACTTTTCATTCCGCGCGGCAGCCTGACCTAGATTAAAAACATAGTCGGGCTCTTCACCGTCGATACTTACTGCTTTACGTAAACCCGCTAATGCTGACGGTAATCGGTTCTCATAGAAATCGACCATGGCTAGTCCAGCAATAGCCAGGGCCTCCTGGTCATTGAGCGAAAGTGCAGTCCGAAACTCTTCCACGGACAGGCGAAACTCTCCCGCTCCCAGAATAGACGCGCCTAACAACGCATGCGCACGGGCCGACAAAGGATCAAGCATGATCACGCGGGCTGCATTATCGTAAGCACCTTGCAAATTTCGCTGCTTGAGAAGCGCAAAACTCAAACCCAGTCTCGCTTCAGTATCGCGTGCATCTTTACCAAGTAACTCACGAAAGATCTTTTCTGCACCTTCGTAGTCGCCTTTCTTCAAAGCCTTCTGGCCCTTGACCGATACCTTTCCGGAAGCAATCGCGGTGGGGATGTTTGCGAAAAACGCAAAAGAAAGCACGAAGGCGGCCAGACAACAGGCCGCCAATCTCCGAAAGCGCTTATTTATTTGAGACTGCATAAGTCACCTTCTCAGTGAACGATGATCATTGCCCATATCTCCTGCAGTTTCCATCTCATTTGAGGATCTCACCTGTCTTCATAGACCACAGTACCAGATCCAGCTCATCACAGTTCACTTTGATGTCGCTCGAAAATTGCAGGAATCGCCGCTCAATTTCAAGATAGCTCTTTCTGGTTGAAGGAGGCTTCGATGAATCGACTACGCCAACTTCCGCCAGGCATCTCATCACATGCTTATCGAGAATCGCATGACCTTTGACACCGATGTTGCGCAAGAAATGACTGGCTTCTTTGTAGCCGAGGCCTTTGATCTGTTTCTCCTGCGCCAACCAATCTCGCCGCTCAAAGGGATCGGAGAAACTCCGCAATCGCTTGCGGAGAGCCATACCAAAATTCGCTCGAAAATAGGCTCGTGTGGTAACAATGTAACGAGGCCGGGCGACGGGGAAACGATGGGCCCCGGCTAGTTTCAACGCGTCGGTCATCTCTTCGGACTCACCATCAAGCAGCAGTGACCTGACTGCCTCGATTGAATTAAGTCCCATTCGAGCGGATGCGCCTGCTGTAAAAATGCAGAAGACCAACTCCTCCCAAAGTCTGGCATCAGATCCTTTCTGCCAAACTTCTTCGAACTCACTTAGCTTCTTCCTTATTTCCTTGCGTCGTGCTTTGTGAGTTGCAACCACTCTTTCAACTGTGACCGGTTCTTGATTTCGTTGCACTGTAGTTTGTCAATGAGGCGATTCTATGAGCCTGCTCAAAACCTTGTCAACGAAAGCAACCTTCATGCGGCGACTAATCGCATGAGCGTCGGCGTTGGTTTGCCACGCAACTTAATCAGGGTTGCATGAACGAACGAACCGCTCTATCATCTGCCCCAACCCCTTCACAGTTTGCGTCTTGATTGTACGAATCTGATTTCCAGAGTTGTGCCTTCAAGACCGCGCAGTCAGCCAACCCTTCGGCTTAGAAAATTAAACGTTACATCTTCAAATCGTCCTGGCACAGGTGGTGCCCATGGTTTGTTGTCATTTTGTTCTAAAGACCCATAAGGCTGGAAGGCTTTATTAGTTAACCCTATCCCCAGAGCATGAGTGCGGAACTGAGTCAAGATGTCGTAAAGGCTCGAAAGCCAGGTCGACCCAAGGGAGGCCTGAGTTTGCAGAGCCAGAGAATGCTTGAAGCTTGGGATGAACTTAGACGGCAACATCCCAAACTCAATAAGGTAGCTCTATTAAGAGTCGTAGCCGACTCACTATTTGGTGAGCGCACCAACGTTCATGTCAGAAGACGCGAGATGGAAAAGTTGAAGCGCACATTGCGGCGCCATGATCGGTATTAGCCTTGTTGACGCGTGCGAAAAGGGGGAGAAACGTCAGCCTGGAATCGCGCCAACTTTTGGGGCCGTATTGTTTCGGATTGACATGACGGACCAACGGGATTATCCAGTATCCTACAAACAAGAATTCTGCCCCCCGGCGGCGGATAACGCAGTCGCGTACGGGGAGAATACGTAACTACGTTGGCGGGAAATGAGGGAACACATTTCCCGCTTTCTTGTGTCGAATGTCCGACATGTTTCAGCTTTTAGGTGAATTTGAATTAACCTTTCCCGACGGGCCAAAGCAGATCGGACATCGAAACCCTCTTCCGCAATACTCCCCATCTTCGCTATTATGGCTTCGCGAGTCTTTGTCCCCGACTCGTAGTGCAAAACATCTCCGTTACTTGCGCCTGCATCAAATTGGTCTCCCTCACAATTCCCAACGATGATTCGAGTCGAAATCGCAAAATCGCAAAGACAGATTCAAGAAACGACGCTGGGCCGTTCGTTGATGGTTGCGTTTTCTGTGCTCGTACTGGCCTGTCCAGCCCTTGGACAGACGACACAGACTGCACAAACTCCAACTCCAACACCCTCACCCGCACCACAACTTCAGATCTGGCAAGCTCCATCGTCTACTCCAACGCCAGAACAGGCGCGGCCCTTGTACGGCTTACAGGGAGTTTTGGTGGAAACGTTATCGGGCAAAGTCGTCGCCTCGCAACTCGAGGATCAACAATTCAATCCGGCTTCAGCGGTCAAGCTGGCAACATCGCTTGTTGCGTTGAGAACCCTGGGGCCTAACCACCGTTTCGCGACCGGCGTCTGGACCGATGGAGTGTTGGACAAAGCGACAGGTGCGATCACAGGCAATCTCTATGTCTCCGGAAGAGATCCCTCGTTCCACTACGAACACGCTGTGTTGCTTGCGCGGGAGTTAAACCAACTCGGTATCACAAGAGTCACTGGTGACCTGATGGTTGCGCCAGGCTTTACGATGAACTTCAACTCGTCAGCACGACGTTCCGGCGAACAACTTCACGACACGCTTGATTCGACATTGCGATACGCGGAAGCGGTTAGCGCCTGGAACTATGAACAAACGCTGCTGAAAGATCACACTAACATCCAAAGCGTGCCGAGCGTCGCCGTCATGGGTGTGGTTAGCGTCGGCCCAGTGCCCGAAGGAGCACGACTGCTTCTAACTCAAAGATCGAGTCGACTGGTCGATATTCTGAAAGTCCTGCTGTGTTACTCAAACAACTTCATGGCGGAACGAATTGGCGAGAGTCTCGGTGGGCCCGCTGCTGTACAAGATCAGTTGAGCAAATTGCTTGCCGTATCGCCCGACCAACTCAAGTTGTCATCGTCAAGTGGTGTGGGTGTGAATCGGATCTCCCCGCGCGTAATGATGAAGATCTATAGGGCGCTGCGAACAGAACTCCAGAAGAACGGGCTATCGCCTTCCGACATTTTGCCCGTTGCTGGAATTGATCCGGGCACACTGCAGGAACGATTCACTGGACCTAATTGGCGTGGCAGCGTTATCGCTAAAACCGGAACGCTGGTTCGAACCGACGGCGGTGCAAGCGCATTGGTTGGGCAGCTACGAGCAGCCAACGGTGAGGTACTTCTCTTCGTAATCATGAATCAACGCGGCAGCGTTGTTCGATTCAGAGAGAATCAGGACTATCTGGTGATGCTGATACAGAATAGTCGCGGTGGACCAAAAGCATTTGACTACAAACCGATAACACTAATGATGCAGTTGTCGAATACTGAGAGCTCGTTTGGAACCAGCGAGGAGTATGAACCGAAGAAGGGGCAGCAGTAGTTCCGGCCAAAAAATATTGCGCCCCGGCGATCCGAAAATCGTCGGGGCGCTTTACCGTCCAAACTGGCCGCGGCGTGCGGCACCGCAGCAACAGCGGACGATTCCCTAAATCTCTTTCGCGAGACACCTAATCCCGCAGGACTCTGCTGTTTTATCTAAAGTCTCAAGACCAACGAATTTCCTGAGAAGCACTTTTTGGTCTTCACTCCTCAGGAGTGACCCCGCTGGGGCAATGCATTGGGAAGTTGACTTCCTCTCGTGTCACTTAACGTAACAGGAAAGGGATCTCTAACTGGACCAACCGACGGCGGCCTTCAAAAACTGGCCCATTTTCGACAGTTTGGCAGTGGGAATGACTATTGCTGAAAGGATTTGGACCAGGGACGCAGTTTGTCCAGATCGAGAGAAGTGCCCCTTCGGAGGTAGACGGCAAATGAACCGACCAAAAAGAACAGTAACTACCCGCAAAAACGGGTTCACGATCCTGCAGATGATCGTTACGATCGCGATAATCGCGGTCGTAACAACCTTTGGAGTTCTGGGAATCACAACAGCGCGCGCCGAATTCCGACTTCAGAATTCTGCGAGGATGTTCGCGAGCTACATTGAAAAAGCTCGTTCCGATTCCGTCCGCCGCCACGCAGCAACGGGTTCCGAATCGTCCGTCGAAACCTTCGGCCCAGGAACCAGCACGTATGCCGTGACGATGGACTTTGGCTCGGGCACTGTCGAAACTCGAAATTTTCCCCTGGAGTCTGGCTTATCGTTTAGCACGATTGGTAAGAAGGTATCTTTCGACTGGCGTGGCCGCATCCCGGCTGCATGGGTGTTTCAAGTATTCAGTACCCAACTTGCCAAGAGTCTTCCGGTGGACGTTTCAGGCTCAGGCGATATCACCGTTGGAGAACAACATTTCCCAGATCAATTGATCCCACCGGTCGCAATTGCTGCAGTCACCGGGGACACGATAACTGATCCAACACCTCCACCATCAGGTTCACCAACACCTACACCGGACCCAAGTGCAAGCCCCACTCCATACCCCTCACCCACTGCGACACCTAACGGAAACGGCAACGGAAATGGTGGGGACAACGGGAATGGCGGCAATGGAAATGGAAACGGTAACGGAAATTCCACGCCCACACCCACACCCACTCCAAACCCGAGTCCAACACCGACTCCAAGTGTGACGCCGACACCAATACCACAGTGCGTGGCGACTCTCAGTCCGAGTTCGCTTTCCTTGAGCCAGAGTGTGGACGCACTTAAAACCGGAACAGCATTGCTTACGCTCACGAATGCCACAGGTGTTCGTACGCTTAGCGTTGCTCAGGAGGGCAATGGAAACAGTCTTGTAACTTCGTTATCCCTCGTACGATTGGATGGGAGCGGCTCCAGCACCATTTCAGTAACCACCAAAAATGGATCCGGAAATCGAGGCGTCTTTGTCGTCGATGTCATAGCCGATCCCGCCTGCGGATCGACGCAGCACCTCACGGTCTCAGTAAGTAACTGAAAGGCGACATATGAATACTGTGCGTAACGACAACCAACCCCGAGGTCGTTCTGGAGAACGCGGCTTTACTCTTCTGGAGACCGCCATCTCTCTCGTGATCATGATGATTATTACGCTGGGCGTCGCCTCGCTTTTTGTTTACGCCACCAAGGCCAACATGGGCGCGGACGACCGAGAGATCGCGATGGCAATTGCGCAAAAAAGGATGGAATGGCTGCGCAGCATTCCTTTCACGACACAAACTCGCAGTGTTACCTACGCCTACCCTGATGGTGGATTAGCTGCGACCGCTTCGACAGGCGTTTCTGAGACTGTCACCAGTGCAGGACGCGGTTATGTCATAACCACAATCATTCAAGACACGGGTTTTGTTCCTGCTGGCGACCCGGACGCGGGTGCGACGATTGCCAAATCGATCAAACTTTCGGTGAGCCCGGCAATAAGCAACACTGTGTTCGACAAGGTCACGCTTTACACCGTGCGAACCACACAAGTCACAGGCGTTTACTAATGTTAAGCGAGGACTATATGAGCTCGTCGAACCAAACAGAGCGGGGCTTCTCCCTTCTTGAACTACTTATCGCCATGGTTGTCACACTCACTCTAATGACGGCCGGCACCACTCTGCTGACTAGTGCACTACGCACCCGCAGCCGAGAAAACCAGAAATCGGATGCACTGGCCGACACGCAACGCGCTCTAAACATTATGTCGCGCGAGATCGCCGACACTGGCTTCAATGTAAACGGTAATGGCCTTGTGGACGCAGACTCAGGAATCCATGAAATACGCGTCCGCTCAAACCTGAATAAGTACGACCATGACCCGTCAGTGTCAGACGCTTCGCGAGCAAACGTGCAGGATCCTGGTGAGGATATTACCTACTTCATCAATGATGCCGACAACACCAAGTACCTGGCGAGACACGACAATTACGGAAGCGGCAGTACAGTCCTCGCAAACCGCATCGACTCGATGAATGTCCATTACTTCAGCGACAAGGTCTCCTACACCGCAGCCCCGGGCGCAGCGGACATTTCTGCCGTGTCGGCAACAGAAGTCTCACCATCCGCCGCCAAGTACATTGTGATCGCCGTTTCCGTAACTCTGGATCAAGTTGGATCGCCAGGCTCCAGCGGCTTTCAGCCGCGATACTCAGTACTTCTATGTTCTGACGTGATCCTACGAAATTCCGACTTGTGGAAATACTAATGCGACGGAAAAAAAGTGAGGTTGTTCATTCAATGAGATCCACAAAACCAAATGATCTCTTCCGCGACAGGCGCGGCGAACGCGGGGCTGCCCTGATAACTGCAGTTCTTCTCTCTATGTTGATGTTAGCAGCCGGCGGAACTCTCATCATGACATCTACGATGAGTGGTCTCACGGCGAGAGACTCAACGTCGGAGATGCAGGCGTACTATGCAGCAGAAGCAGGCGTTGCAAAGGCACTGGAAGTATTGCGTGGCAACGCAATCTCAAATCCTGCCGGTACCAGGGCCACATTCAGAAACATCCTTTGCACACCTACACTGTGGGCTGCCACATCAGGCAACCTCGTTAATGTTTCTGCCGATGCGCTTACAAAATTCCGCGTAACGTCAGTAGTCGATCCCGATAACCTGGATACTGTTACAAACTGTGCTCAAGCGTCGTACAAACCAATGCGACTTAGGATTCTTCTCTCAGGCTATGGCACCAGGAATTCGCAGAAGAATATGGAAGTTGTCGTGGACAGGTACACAATCACTTATCCGGTAAACGCGACAGTCACGCTACCGAACGGATCTGGTAACCCCATCAGCTTCAACCTGGGTGGCAGTAACGTAACGTCTGCCTCTGGGACTGATGCTTCCGGTAACGGTTCTCCTGCAATTGCCGCATTCGCAGTAAGCGGCACTGATTACAACAGCACCAACAACGTCATCGACGGTTGTGCGGCTGACGGCAGCAGTTGTGGAGGTAGTGCGCCAAACGTATATCCTGCGGATCCATTGACCTTGACGGGTGGAAACACTCCAAGTTTTCTGCAGTCGGTTACGACGGCTAGACAGTTCTTGTATGGTTCGGAAGGCATGATGAATGCGGCCATCAATCAGGGCCGTTATTTCAGCTCACAAGCAGCTGCATATGCCAGCACTGCCGGTATTGGTGCCAACAGTCCGGATGGCGTACTTACGTTCGTTGATGGCGATCTAACTCTCGGACCAGGTAACCCGACGGGGCAAGGTACATTAATCGTCACCGGCAATCTAACCCTAAACGGAAATTTCAACTTCAATGGTGTCATCATGGTCTTAGGTGGTGGCGAGGTCTATCGTAGCGGTGGTGGTCACGGTAATGTTTACGGTGCCGTCTTTGTTGCGAAGTTCGCCCGGACCGGATCCAGTGGTGACTCATTTCAAGCACCCATCTTCGACACATCAGGCGGTGGCACCTCAAACATCCAATACAATTCAGATGCGGTCGACAAAGCGAAGGCGGTCGGCGGTCACGCTGTAGTCGGTGTGCGAGAATACTGAGGTAGTTGATCTCAAGTAGTCCAAGAGGCGCAGGAGTTCATCCTGCGCCTTTGCTGTTTGTGGAAGCAAAAACTAAAAAACAAATAGCGAGTCTCAGCAGCGGCTTGGCCGCCTGATGTGAGTCGTGGCTCTGCCCCGCCGTAAGACGCCCAACCGATCTGATCTGCGGCTACACCGCGCGTGGAAATTCGTAATCGGCATCAACGTCGGGGCCGGGCCACGCCTCACATAGGGCGGCAGGGCTGATTCGAAGACTGCTCGAAAACCAAGAAGCGCTAAACCGCGTCACTGACCTTATTTCTAAACGTGCTTGACACGTTTGTCTGAACAATCTCATGATGACAACCAGCGCGCTCAAAAGTGCGTTACCCAAACCGTCCACCTACTATGTCAATTCGCCATTCGTCTCCCGCAATCACTGAGCACCGCCGCAATGTCTGACATCCTTCTGGTCGAAGACAAGGCAAGTCTCCGAAACGTAATGCGTTTGACCCTGGAAAACGCAGGGTACAGCGTTACTGAATCAGCAGATGCCCGGTCAGCTGCAAACGAAATCTCCACTACTCGACATCGCCTTGTACTAACGGACCTGCGAATGCCAAATGGTTCGGGTTTGGATGTGCTCCGAGCTGCTCGTGCCGCCGACTCAGACGTTCCGGTCATCGTTATGACTGCTTTCGGCTCGATTGATGAGGCAGTTCAAGCAATGAAAGATGGTGCACACGACTTTCTTCAAAAACCGGTAGACTCGAATCATCTCTTGCTGCTGGTTGACCGCGCACTTGAACAAGCCAGGCTCAGAACTGAAAACATACTCTTGAAGGAAGACTGGTCGCGTCGCTACGGCTTTCCAAGAATCATTGGCGAGTCGGACGTTATCAAGCGAACCGTAGGTGAAACACAACGCGTCGCTCAGACGGAAGCCACTGTTTTGTTGCTCGGCGAATCGGGAACAGGAAAAGAATTGTTCGCACGTGCAGTCCATCACTTGTCCAACCGTCGCGACAAACCATTCGTCGCCATTAATTGCGCGGCCATTCCGGAAACGCTGATCGAAAACGAACTGTTTGGTCACGAACGTGGTGCATTCACCGGAGCAAATGATCGCCGGCAAGGAAAGTTTGAACTTGCTTCGGGCGGGACCGTTTTCCTCGATGAGATTGGTGAGTTGCCCCTGGCAGTTCAGGGAAAACTCCTGCGTGCCATTGAAGAAAAGGTTGTCGATCGAATAGGTGGACGCGCCCCGGTACAGGTGGACGTTCGAGTTGTCGCAGCAACGAACAAAGATTTGAAAACCGCAGTCGAGCAAGGAGAGTTTCGTGGCGACTTGTTTTTCCGACTCGCAGTGTTTCCACTCGAAATCCCAGCGCTAAGAGATCGAGAAGACGACATCGTGCTTCTCGCACACCACTTCGCCGCACAAATCGGTCAAGAGATTCGTGGCCGTGCAGGGGTGATGAGTCCCGAGGCGGTTAATGAAATCAAGAAGCACAATTGGCCGGGAAATGTTCGCGAACTCGAAAACGCGATAGAACGAGCCTGTATATTGTCGGACGACTTGATATTACAACCTCGCGATTTGGGGTTTATTGCGAATCAAAACTCAAACAACGAGACGGTCCAGGATCTCGATTTGTCGGGTACACTCTCCGAGGTAGCTCATCGGGCGTTAGCTTTAGTAGAACGCAAGAAAATTATCGAAGCGCTCGAAAACAACTCCGGCAACAAGAGTCGTACTGCGGAAGACCTCGGGATTAGTTACAAGACACTTCTTAATAAACTCAAAGACTACGGCCTCTAACGCTAGATGAACGATCCCACCAACCCCGCCGACAGCCCTTCATTAACGAGCGAACCAGACAAAACCTCCGAACTCCTGGACGAGCAAGATGCCGGACAGATCGCAGGTGAAACTTTTGTACAAGTGGGGGCCACGACGGTCGAAACAGGTCCGCTGGCACAACCTGCAAAAGCTCAACCAAGCACCGGACGCTCTGCATTCCTCGTCGGCGCCGGAATCCTCATCAGTCGCCTTGTTGGTCTGATACGTCAGCGAATCTTCGCGCACTACTTTGGCAGTTCCGCCGTCGGGGACGCCTTCAGCGCGGCCTTTCGAATTCCGAACTTTCTTCAGAACGTCTTTGGTGAAGGCGCTCTCTCCGCTTCGTTCATTCCGGTTTACGCCAAGCTGCTGGCCCAGGGCGACGAGAAAGAAGCGACACGAGTCGCTAACGCCGTCTTCGGCCTTCTGGCGTTCCTTACTGCTGTCATCGTATTGGTTGGCGTTCTCGCTACTCCTTATTTTGTGACTGTAATCGCGGCTGGTTTTCAGGACGAACGCCGTGAACTAACGATCAAATTGGTACGAATTCTTTTTCCCGGCGCCGGCTTGCTGGTCCTCTCAGCCTGGTGCCTGGGAGTCCTGAATAGTCATCACAGGTTCTTCATGTCCTACACAGCGCCGGTCGCGTGGAATGTCGCGATAATCGGCGCGCTATTGCTGTTTGGCAACAAGGTCGATCTTCCTCGCCTCGCGGAGCTCACCGCATGGGGTTCTGTGATTGGAAGCGCGCTGCAATTCGGAGTGCAACTCCCGACACTCGTGCGCGTGCTTCACCGGTTAATGCCGGTGATTGACGTGGCAAACGCACACGTCAGGCAAGTAGTGCACAACTTCTTTCCCGTGTTCATGAGTCGTGGGGTGGTGCAGATCAGTGCGTTTGTTGATGCGTTTCTTGCGAGCTATCTGGGACAAGGAGCAGTTGTCGCACTCACCTATGCGCAGAGTCTTTACACTTTGCCAGTCAGCCTGTTTGGAATGTCCGTTTCGGCGGCAGAACTGCCAACGATGTCACGCGCAATCGGGTCGGCAGAGGCGGTTGCCGAGAGCTTGCGTAACAGACTGGATCAGGGACTTCACCGAATAGCCTTTTTTATCGTGCCGTCCTCAATGGCGTTCATCGCCCTGGGAGATGTCATTGCGGCCGTCCTCTATCAGACGGGTCGGTTCACACCAGCTGACTCGCGATATGTCTGGGCAATACTAGCTGGCTCTGCAGTCGGGCTACTTGCCTCCACGCTTGGGCGGCTTTACTCGTCAACCTACTACGCATTGAACGACACCAAGACACCACTCAGGTTCGCAGTGGTCCGTGTCCTCCTGACAACCCTGCTCGGCTACCTGTGCTCTTTGCCGCTCCCGCGAGCGCTTGGCATCGAACCAAAGTGGGGGGTCGCTGGCTTGACCGCATCGGCCGGTATTGCTGGCTGGGTTGAGTTCATCCTCCTGCGCAAAACCTTGAACCGTCGAATCGGTCGGACGGGCTTGCCCTCGTCTTATGTCACGAAGCTATGGGCGGGGGCAGGAATTGGCGCTGCGGTGGGTTGGGGACTCAAACTCCTGCTGGGACACAGAACCCCGTTAATCATGGCCGTCGTGGTGCTGGGAGGCTACGGACTTACTTACTTCGGCCTTACTGCCCTGTTCGGGATAGCTGAGTCGAAGCGCGTAATTGGCCGTGGACTCCGAATACTCCGCATCGCCCGGTAAACCCCACTCAACCTCCTTGGAGTGCGGCACCCCCGCGCAGCTTTCGTAGGTTTCGAGCAACCAAATCAACGCTTCTAAAATTTTTTCCACCTTTTCTGGAAGCGTCAGGCCATTGGTTCTTTTACTTGAATATCCTGGAAAAAACGGACGGTTGGTGCAGCGGCAGGCGGGCGAGGGAAGCCGGCCCGGACCGGCTTTTTGTGTTTGGCGGAGCCAAATGGCCTTGCACGGCAACTCGCGGAAGAGTGGATGTAGCGGCGGGGACAGGGTCCCCTTCCCGACCTGAGAATATTCCATTCTTA
>Ga0163162_10003710_pt1 | contig 14635 bp, 12 predicted proteins | sample S55metaG_FD_115310 | JGI IMG/M metagenome (GOLD analysis project Ga0163162, IMG submission 115310) | Switchgrass rhizosphere microbial communities from Kellogg Biological Station, Michigan, USA - S5-5 metaG | ecosystem: Host-associated > Plants > Roots > Rhizosphere > Soil | place: USA...
TGAAGGAAATTCGCGCCGTGGGTCTGCCCATTCTTTCCGGCAAGGCCGACATTGCCAACGTTCGCCTGGAATTCGAGTCCGGCTGCGTGGCCAACTTCACCGCCAGCCGGGTTTCCACCGAGCGCGTCCGCAAACTGCGTTTCTTTCAGCCCCGGCAATATATTTCTCTCGACTACGGCCGCCAGGAGGTGCTCGTCTTCAGCGTGGGCGAGCCGGGCGAGGCGGCGGGAACGCCGTCGGTGAATCCGCAGATCAAGGTGGCCAAGCCGGCGATCGTGGCGGAAGAGCCGTTGCAGGCTGAGCTTAGATCGTTCCTGGAGGCGGTGCGGACCCGTTCCAAACCGCTAGTCTCATTCGAGGACGGACGGCGCGCTCTCGCCCTTGCTCTCGACATCGTCGCCGCCATGCGGGAACACGGTAAGAAAGTTCAACTCGAGCACTTGCGCTGACGGAATAAACACGTGGGGAAAGCCGCCCTCGGCTGTCCGGTTGAGCCATGCTCGATTTGTTTTCCAGCCAGGGAAAGCCGCTGTCGAGCCTTGTTCGACCGGACAGCCGAGGGCGGCTTTCCCCACGTGTTTCCTTCTTGTAAGTGCTTGCTGCGGATCGCTCCCGCATGATTTTTCCTTTTACACTTCTTGACAGACAAGGGCCGCGCTTCAGGGTAACCTTTATTGACCACTCAGGTACAAAGGTAAGGGCCGGGGTGCCCTGGTTTTTCGCAGATATTGGGGAAAGATGCGAGAATAGAACATCAGGCGTCAGTCGTCAGACGTCAGTCGCCGGACCTTGTCCTTGGTCAGTCGTTGCCGGCTGCGGGCAGCAGAAGCCCCTCCGGTTCGGCCAAAGACCAACGACCAACGACGAACGCGCGTTTCTGCCCGGCAACCAAGGGTGCAACAGCCGTCTCTAATGGGATAAGCCAGCAGGTCGATGTCAATCACTGAAATACCGCCGCGAAACCCCGTCCCAGTAGCGCAACCGCCCACCGCCCCGGGCAGCGATCTCTACGACGCCAGCAGTTGGGAGACCGCTTACCTCGAGATGCACGATGTTCCCGCCCTGCTGATTCAGTTGCAGGACGATCTCTCGCGCTCGCGGCAACGGGAAGCTTTCTGGATTTCGGTGGTCGTCCACCTGGCTATCGTCATCCTGGTGGTTAACTCCACCCGGCTGGAAGGCCTGATGCACAGGCGTTCCGTGATTCTGGTCAACCCGCAAGATCTGATGAAGCAGAAGGAGCTCACCTACCTGGAACTTCCTCCGGACGAGCAGAAACTTACCAAGCGGCCGGACACCAACAAAATCTCCGACAAAGACCGGATGGCGACCTCGAAGGCCCCGCAACTGGACCGCAAGGAATTGAAGAAGATTCTGGACAGTGCGCGTCCTGGAGCGCCCGGCCAAGTCGCTCCCCCGGCGCAGTCGCAGCCCGCTCCGCCTGCCCCGGCGGCGCAAGGCCCGCAGGCGCCGCAGGAGCAGCCCTCGCCACCTCCTCCGCCGGACCAGAACCAGGTGGCCCGCCTGCAGACTCCGCCTGCGGGAAAACCCACGCCGAGTTTCAATACCGGCCCTATGTCACCGGGATCGGCCATTGAGCAGGCAGCCCGCGCGGCGGCCTCGAACCGCGGAGGCTATGGCGGCGAAGGCGGAGACTATGGCCTGGGCCAGGGCAGGCAGGCCGGCGAGGCCATCGGGCCGCTGGACGTTCTCAGCGACACCATGGGTGTGGATTTCGGTCCCTACCTGGCGCGGGTGCTGCATGATGTCCGCGAAAACTGGTATCGCATCATCCCCGAGTCGGCGCGGGCGCCGCTCATGAAGAAGGGGAAAGTATCGATTGAGTTTGCCATCCTGAAAGACGGCCAGGTGGCGGGTCTGCAGATCGTGGGCTCATCCGGAGACGTAGCGCTCGATCGCGCCGCCTACGGCGGGATCACCGCGTCCAAACCTTTTCCGCCGCTGCCCACCGAGTTCGGCGGCCAGTATCTCGCTTTGCGCTTCCACTTCTACTACAACCCGGAAAGATCGGAAATCCAGTAGGGCGGGCGTCGGACCGCGGACCTCAGACTTCAGACCTCGGACGCAGACCTAGGACTTCGGACCTCAGACCTAGGACTTCAGACCTCAGAACTCAAGACTTCAGACTTCCGATCTCAGACTTGGTCCGCGGACGTGGACCTTCGGAGTCGGATGTGGGCCGCGAGTCGGAGGTCGGAAGTCCGAGGTCCGAGGTCCGACGTCCGAAGTCCGCCGCTTCACCAGACTCTGCATCTTTTTTGCCGCACCATGGGGGAGCCGGCCTTGCACTGGAAGGCCTGCTGAAATTCCGGGGTATTGGCGACCACCCCGTTGGCCCTATATTTGTCGGGGGAGTGGGGGTCGATGGTGGCCCACATGCGTTTGGTTTGGTCACGGGTGTTGGAACACCAGGCCTGCCCGTAGCCAATGAAGAAACGCTGCTCGGGTGTGAAGCCGTCAATCGGCTCCAGCTTCTGGCCCCGGGTTTCGTTCTTCCAGGCCATGTAAGCCAGCATCAGACCGCCCAGGTCGGCGACATTTTCGCCCATGGTCAATTCGCCGTTGACCTTGATGTCATCGACCGCGACGTACTGGGAATACTGGTCCGCGATGCAGCTGGCGCGCTGGTCAAACTGCTTGCCATCCTCCGCCGTCCACCAGTCGCGCAGATTGCCCTGCGCGTCGAACTGGCGGCCCTCGTCATCGAAGCCATGGGTCAGTTCGTGCCCGATGGTGGCGCCGGTGTCGCCGTAGTTCGGGGCATCGTCAGCCCGGGGATCAAAAAAAGGCGGTTGCAGGATGCCCGCCGGGAAATTGATGTCGTTGATCTGCGGATTGTAGTAGGCATTCACCGTGGGCGGGCTCATGCTCCACTCGCCCCGGTCCACCGGCTTGCCAATTTTTGCGATCTGGCGATTGAACTCAAAGACGCGAGCGCGCAGCACGTTGCCCACGTTGTCGTCGCGGGCGATGGTCAGAGCGCTGTAGTCCCGCCATTTGTCGGGATAGCCGATCTTGTTGGCCAGGGTGTGCAACTTCTCTAACGCCTCCTGCTTGGTCGCCGCTGACATCCAGGGCAGGCCGTCGATGTCCTGCTGCATGGCTTCTTCAATCTGCTTCACCATTTTCTGGGCATGCTGTTTGGCCTCGGGCGGGAAGGCGCGTTGCACGTAGGCCTGGCCCAGGGCCTCGCCCAGATCGTTGTCCACGTAACCGACGCAGCGCTGCCAGCGCGGTTCGAGTTCCTGCGCCCCACCCAGGGTCTTGCCGAAGAAATCGAAATCGGTGTTCACAAATGCCGTGGCGAGATAGGGAGCGTTGGCATGCGCCAGGTGCCAGCGCAGGTAAGCCTTCCAGCTTTCCAGGTCTTCTTTCTTCAGCGCAGAGTCCATCGCTCGGAAGAATTCCGGAGCGGTCACGTTGAGCGAGCGCAGCCCCGGTTGGCCGGCCCGGTCAAAGTAATCCTTCCAGCGGAATGACGGGCTGAGCTCTTCGAGTTTATGCCGCGACATTTTGTGGTAAAGCAGTTTGGGATCGCGCCGCTCTACCTGGGTCAGCGATCCCTTCGCCAGCGCCGTTTCAATCTGCAGGATGGATTGAGCTTCGGTGGCCGCGACCGCCGGCGCATCGCCCAGCAACTCAAGCATCTTCTGCACATGGGCCACATAGGCCTGGCGCAGCTCCACGGATTTCGCATCTGTCCTGAGATAGTAGTCGCGGTCGGGAAGGCCCAGGCCGCCCTGATCCACCTCCGCGATGACCTGCGAGGAGTTCTTGAAATCTTGGTCAGACTGGAAGTCAAATAAGACCCCCTGACCCAGCATCTCGCTGGCGACCCTGGCTATGTCTCGCTTGGAATGCATTCCGCTGATTCTCTCCAGGCCGCCTTGCAGCGGCTTGGTCCCGGCGGCCTCCACGGTCTTTTCATCCATGCAGGCGGCGTAGTAGTCGCCGATCTTTTGCTTTACCGGATCGCGGGAAGCGCCGCCCGCCGAGGCCTCTTCGAGGATTTCACGCAGCAGCACCTTGTTTTCGTCCTGCAGCTTGGCGGCCGCGCTCCAGCTTGTCTTGTCGGGCGGAATGGGATTCTTTTTCAGCCAGTCCCCGCACGAGTAGGCAAAAAAGTCAGTGCACGGGTCCACGCTGGGGTCGATGGAAGTAATGTCGAGCACCGGGGGGTGGACGGTGGACGCGGTGGAGGCGTTCTGGGCATTGGCGGTAGCTGCGGTCAGAAGCAGGATCAGAACCAAGGTCATGCGAAACATTAAGCTCCTCACGCGTCCGGGGGATTTCAGATTGGAGATTGCAGATCTCAAATTTCAAGATTCTAGAATTCTAGATTTCAGATTCTAGATTTTAGAAATCAGATTTTAGATTCTAGTTCTCGGTTCTCAGATTCCTCCGAGGATAGTGATCAATCTGAAATCCGCAATCTTAAATCTACAATCTCCCGTGCCTATGATTTTTCCAGCCGGATCGCGCCGTCGCCAGTATGAATGCTCAGCACATTGCCGCCGCCATTGAGCTTGCCGCGAATATTGTTTGAGCCCAGCCTTCCTTCCACGCTCACCGGCATATCCAGGGTGATGCGGCCGTCGCCGGTTCGCAGATCAACATCGGCCGCGAAGGAACCCGGCAGTTGCAAAGTTACAGCGCCATCCCCCGAGTGCAGGTCCCAGCCTGAACCCACAGTCGAGCCGGCCAGGGCATGGGTTTCGATACGACCATCGCCGCTGGTCAGCGCGAGCCCATCGAACCGCCCCGTCGCCTTCAGGTGGCCGTCGCCGGTGCGAGCTTTGAGGATTCCATCCACTCCGTCGATGTCCTGGCCGCCATCGCCTGATTGGACCTCCATGGTCCCCTTGAAGCTGGTCAGCCGGATGGAGCCATCGCCGGTGCGTAAATTGACTCGCCCTTCGCGAGGCATGTGAATTTCGACATCCACCCGGTGGCTGTGGACATTAACGCAAATAAAGCAGACCTGGTGCGGAAGCCGAACTTCGAGTTCGACGGAGTCTCCGGTCTGATGCTCCAGCACCTTGACGCCGCCTTCGCCGATCTTCCAGTTATCAGTTGTCACTGTGGCTGCGATGGTGTTTTGGTCCCAGGTATCCACGCTGATGTTGGCGTCGGAGGTTTCCACCCGCAGCTCAGGCTTGCCCGTGAGGGTGTAGGTTTTCGACCACTGTTCCGCCTGGACCGCCGGCGCCACCGCCAGACACAAGCCCACAATCATCAAGGTGATTCGCTTCATATTCGAGCTCCCAAGGCCGGGCAGAAACACCTCTGCCTCGGTTTCAGACGGTGATACGCAGCTTTAGTGAGCGAGGTTCCTGAAAATGTAGGCCCGAGCGTCCACGCTCGGGCAAGGGCCAGCACGAGCGTGGACGCTCGCGCCTGCATTTCATGGGTATGCCAGCCGCAGCAGGGTTCTCTCCGAGAAAGGCACGTATAGCAGCGCGGCCGTGGCGGCAAATGCCGCCCCAAACCCGATTTTCTCAGCCAGCAGAAATGGGGCCACCGCCCATAACTGGTCGAGAACCAGTATCGGTGGAAACATCCGCTGAAATTTTGCTCCCAGTCCCCGGTGATCGAAGGCCACCGCCGATATCAGATGACAGCGTAAGGGAATACCAACGCCCGCCGTTACCAGCACAGCGATGAAGATGGCGCGCGAGCCCCACCCCGGCAAAAACCCGCTGGTGATTCGTTCGATTCCGCCCAGGCGAAAGAGCGCGCTTACGTAGAAGATTAGATACATCACCTGAATCAGTCCGAAGAGGCCGCGAGTCAGGCTGCGACGGGGCAAGGGTACTTCGAGTTCAGGGTGGAAAGCCGCCGGGACCGCAGCGGAGGCCGGTGCGGGCTGTGCTTCCGGCGAACCCTGCGCTTTCGCCGTTCCGGTTTGCAGGGGAGCCAGGAAGCGATACCCGCGCCGCGCCAGGGTTTCGACATAACGCGGATTCGAGGCTGAGTCCCCCAGTGCCTCCCGCAGCTTGTTGATTGCGGTATTCAGGCTGTGGTCGAAATCCACGAAAGTGTCGGCGGGCCATAATTTCTCGCGGAGTTCCTCGCGTGTGACCACCTCTCCAGGGCGGTCGAGCAGGTATGCCAGTATCTGAAAGGGCTGCTCCTGCAGCCGGACCCGGACTCCATTCCTGCGCAGTTCGCCGGCCGCAAGGTCAACTTCGAAGACGGCGAAGCGGATGATTTTTGGCGGGAAACTGCGTGGTGGCGTGGACACGGCAGCACGAAGTTTACCATTGGGTTGTGTGGCGCGGGCGCCCCGCCCGCGGCTTTAGACTTTGCATTCGAGCGCGCCTGTGCGGTGGCCATTGACCCGTTGCTCTGAACCTGTCCACCGTTGTATTCGAGTCTCGCGGGCGAGGGCGCCCGCGCCACACAACCCCGGAGCTACAATAACCCTGTGCCCGTTGCCAGCCCACCGCCGGATCAGCCTTCCCACAGGCCGGCGTCCAAGTCCCACATCTACAAGCTTGAGGCCGCCGGCATTTTGATCATCGGAGCGGTGGTACTGATTCTGATTCTCACCCGCTACGGGCATCACATCGCCTGGGGTGCACGCTGACCGCGTCGTCCGAGCCCCTGCTTGTAGTTGTGCTCGGCCCCACGGGAAGCGGCAAGACTGCCCTCTCCCTTGCTCTGGCCGAACGCTTCCTGGGGGAGATTGTGAACTGTGATTCGGTCGCCATGTTTCGCGAGTTCGAGATTGGCACCGCCAAACCCACGGCCGCCGAGCGCGCCCGCGTTCCCCATCACCTCCTCGATTTTGTGGAGCCTTCCGGCTACATCACCGCTGGCGAATACGCCCGCCAGGCCCGCCAGGTCCTGGACCAGATCAAGGAGCGGGGAGCTCTGCCGATCGTAGTCGGCGGGACTGGCCTGTATTTGCGCGCGCTGCTGGAAGGCCTGTTCGCCGGTCCTCAGCGTTCCGAGGAGCTGCGCCAGCGGTTGCGTGAACGCGCTGAAGAGAAGGGAGCAGGCTATCTGCATCGGATGCTCGGCCGACTCGACTCGGCGGCCGCCGCGAAGATTCATGTCAATGACACTCCTAAGCTTCTGCGGGCGATTGAAGTTTGCCTTGCTTCGCGGAGCAAGATGAGCGAACTATGGAAACAGGGCCGCAATCCGCTGCGCGGCCTCCGGATTGTGCGCCTGGGGCTCAATCCCGACCGCAGTGTTTTGTATGACCGCATCAACCAGCGCGCGCAGCGCATGTTTGACGGTGGTCTGGTGGAAGAAACTAGTAGTCTGCTGGAAAAGTACGGCACGGCCGCACGCCCGTTGTCGGCCCTCGGCTACAAACAGGCGGTGGCCCTGGTCCGTGGAGAGATCGACCGCAAGACCGCGGTGCAGGCGGCACAACAGGCTCATCGCAACTACGCCAAGCGCCAGATGACCTGGTTTCGCCGCGAACCTGACGTGATCTGGATTTCCGGCTTCGGAGATGACGCCGGGGTCCAGAGCGAGGCCATCCGGAAAATCGAAGACGGGCAGAGATCAAGTTAGGTTTTTGCGCCGAGTGCGTGGGGCCGCGCACGCCGGACGTCAGCCCCCAGACCTTAGCCGGCGTTCTTCTCTGGGTTTCATCAGACTTGCCGCGGCGAGGGCAGGATGCCCTCGCGACAGCCGGCGAGACGCCGGCGCTACCAGAACTGCGATGCTGAACCTCCAGAGGTCCGAGGTCCGACGCCGGCCGTCGGCTCGCCAGGCATCAGCGCTGCAAAATCTTTTGCAGCGCGTTCTTCAAATCCGGGTGCTGGAATTGATATCCGCTGGCCGCAAGCTTGGCCGGTTCCACGCGCTGGCTGGCGAGAAACAGTTCTTCGCCCATCTCTCCGAAGATGATTCGGACGGCGAAGGCGGGCATGGGGAAAAGCGCCGGTCGCCTCAGAACTGAAGCCAGAATGCGGGTGAACTCGGCATTGCTCACAGGATTCGGCGCTACGGTGTTGACCGGCCCGGAGAGCGATTCGTGGTTCAATACGTGCTGAATCGCGCCCACCACGTCGCGGATCGAGACCCAGGGCCACCACTGGCGTCCGTTGCCCATCCTTCCCCCGAGGCCCAGGCGGAATGGAGTGAGCATTTTCGGCAGGGCGCCGCCATCGGCGCTCATCACCACCCCAAATCGCATTTGCGCGGTGCGGATTCCTGCCTTGGCTGCGGGCTGTGCGGCGGCTTCCCACTGCCGGCATATTTCCGCAGCGAAGCCCTCACCTGACCCGCTGTCCTCACGCAAAATCTCATCGCCGCGATTGCCGTAGAAGCCCACCGCGGACGCCGAAATGAATACACGCGGGGGCGGCGTCGCATTCGCTGCCGCTTCTGCCAGGTGGCCCGTGCCCTGAGTGCGGCTTTCGAGGATGCGTCGCTTCTTGGCAGGGGTCCAACGGCCGACGATTGACTCTCCGGCCAGATGAATGACCGCGTCAAGGCCGGAGACGGAATCCGGCGGCAGAGGGCGGGCCGGGTCCCAGACGATTTGATCCGGGCCTGCGGCCATTTTCCGCACCAGGCACGTGACGGCCGCTCCGCTGGCGTTCAAAGCGGGCACGAGCGCCGCGCCAATCGGCCCAGAGGCCCCGCTGACGAGAATTCGTGATGGAGGCATGGGGTATGTCTCAACTCTAGCAGAACGGCAGGTGTGGGGCGGGCGCCCTCGCCCGCCGCCTTTGAAGTTGATGTTGACTTTGGGAAATCTTGCGGCAGGCTGTCTTCTTTGCGTTGGTGGATTTTCAAGTCAAGTCAAGCGCGGCGGGCGAGGTCGCCCGCCCCACACGGGCCGCACGCTATAATCGTGCATGGCGACCTTGCGCCAACAGTTCGCGACCAATGTGCTCACGGTGACCCGGTTCCGCGAGCTCATGCGCCGCATGCGGGCCAACCGGCCCAACGACGATCTCGAGCTTATCCGCAAGGCCTACGAGTTTTCCCAGAAACACCACGCCGGACAGAGCCGCGCCTCCGGTCAACCCTACCTGGTCCATCCCCTGGAAGTGGCGCTGGTTTTAGCTGAGATGAAAATGGATCCTGTGGCCATCGCGGCCGGCCTGCTGCACGACTCCGTGGAAGATACCTCAGTGACCGTCGTCGATATCCGCAAGGAGTTCGGCGAGCAAGTCGCGCACATCGTCGAGGGCGTCACCAAAATCAGCGCCATCGATTTCGCCACCCGGGAAGAGCAGCAGGCCGAAAACCTGCGCAAGATGATGCTGGCCATGGTGGATGATATCCGCGTGGTGCTGATCAAGCTGGCGGACCGCCTGCATAACATGCGCACTCTCGAACATCTGCCCGCCGAGCGACAGCAGAAGATTGCCAGGGAGACGCTCGAGATTTACGCGCCTATCGCCCACCGCCTGGGCATGGGCAAGATCCGGGGGGAGCTGGAGGACCTGGGGTTCCGCTACGTTGATCCCATCGCTTACCAGCAGGTGCACGATGCGGTCGAAGCTCGGCGCAAGGCCGGCGAAGCTTTCCTGGCGCGGGTGGAGTCCATATTCCGCGACAAGCTGAAAGAAGCCGGGATTACAGCGACCGTCGAAAGCCGCATCAAGCGTCTGTACAGCATCCACAAAAAACTGCAGCGCCAGCATATTGCGGTCGAGCAGGTCTATGACCTCTATGCCATGCGTGTGATCACAAAGTCGGTGCAGGACTGCTACGCCGTGCTCGGCATCATCCACAATCTGTGGCGGCCGGTGCCGGGGCGGATCAAGGATTTCATCGCCATGCCGCGGCCGAATTTTTATCAATCGCTGCACACCTCCGTGATCGCGGAGGAGGGTACGCCCTTCGAAGTGCAGATCCGCACCGAAGAGATGCACAAGATGGCCGAAGAGGGCATCGCGGCGCACTGGAAGTACAAGGACGGCCCAGTTTCGGCGCAGGATGAGCAACGGCTGGCGTGGCTGCGCCAGGTGGTGGAATGGCAACGCGACGTCTCCGATCCCAGCGAGTTCCTGTCCACGCTCAAGATCGACCTTTATCCCGAAGAGGTTTATACCTTCACGCCCAAGGGCAAAGTTGTAGTCCTGCCGCGGGATTCTTCGCCCATAGACTTTGCCTATTCCGTCCACACCGAAGTCGGCCACAGCTGCGTGGGCGCGAAAGTGAACGGCCGAATGGTCCCGCTGCGCTTCAAGCTGCACAGCGGCGACATTGTCGAGATCCTCACCCAGACCGGGCACAAACCCAGCCGCGACTGGCTGGCCATCGCCAAGTCATCGCGCGCGCGCAACAAGATCAAGCACTGGCTCAACGTCCATCAGCGGGAGCGTGCCATCGAGATTGGCCGCAAACTGATCGAGAAAGAAGCCCGCAAGTATCGCGTATCGCTCAAGGACATCAAGGACGAGGAGTGGCAGAAGATCGCCTCCGACTACGGTGCGGGGCGCCCCGACGACCTGATGGCGGGCATCGGCTACGGTAAATACTCGGCCCGGCAGATACTGGGACGCATGGCGCCAGCCGCCGGCACGCCCCTGGCGGATGAGGAAAAAGAGAAGTCCGGCGGCCTGGCCAGCGTGGTGCGGCGCGTTTTCGGCGGCGACCAGAACAACAACGCCATTCGCGTAAAGGGGCACGGCGACCTGCTGGTTTACCGCGCCCGCTGCTGTAACCCGATTCGAGGCGAGGCCATCGTGGGCTACGTCACTCGCGGCAAAGGGGTCGCGGTGCATGCCGTTAACTGTCCCAATGTGACCAACCTGTTGTATGAACCCGAACGCAAGATTGATGTCGAGTGGGCCCAGGACGACGGCACCCCCAGCGCTTACCCGGTGAAACTCACCGTCTTCTGCGACGATCGTTTTGGGATGCTGAAACAAATCACCGCCGTCATCAGCGACACCCAGACCAACATCCGCAACATCGAAGCCCGCACCAGCAACGGCCAGGCCAACGTTGACATCGTCCTCGATATCGCTGACTTGAAGCACCTGGAAAACATCGTCAACGGTGTGCGCAAGATTCCCGGCGTGCACGATGTACAGAGACTGCAGAAAATCTAGGCGTCAGTCTTCGGCAAGAGCCCAACTGGGAACTGGCAACTCAAAACTGATTACTGGTTTTTGTTTCTCTTCTTTTCTTTGTCTTTCTGGTCCTTCCTTGCTGCTTAGGTTGACTCCAGCGGCATCCATCTGCATTAATTCTGACGATTGACTTCGGAGGGCTCATGCGCGACGTGATCGCAACCAAAGAAGGACCGCAGGCGATTGGACCTTATTCCCAAGCTATCCGGGCGAATGGATTCGTTTTCGTCTCCGGGCAGGTGGCCATCGATCCGGCGAACCAGCAGGTGATCGGCGGAGACGTGGCGGCGCAGACTGACCGCGTGCTCAAGAACCTTTCCGCGATCCTGACCGCGGCCGGAAGCGGCCTGAAAAAAGTCGTGCGCTCAACTGTCTTTCTCAAAAATATGGGCGACTTCACCGCTATGAATGAAGTCTATGGACGATATTTCAACGTCGCGCCACCCGCCCGGTCCACGGTGGAAGTGGCGCGTCTGCCTAAGGATGTTCTGGTGGAAATTGACGTGATCGCGCTGGCATAGCCTGCTCGAAAATCCTAAGCAAAGCTTCTCATCTCGGGCTAGGATTCTCTTGTCTCGGCGCAGAGGTTGCTTGCTATAAAGGGACCGTTAAGGGAAGTCAATCGGATGAGAGCCGATCTATCCATGCTTGGGCTGGCTTAAACCAAACGGAATTCCCTCCAGACTTCTGTTTCGCAATCTCGAAATAACGCAGCCCTCTTTGTTTGTCCCCCAGTTGAACACAGGCTTCTCCGGCAAAAAGATAAGGGGTTAGCCAGATGGGAGTTTTTTCTATCTGCGCTTCGGCAACGCTTTTCAAATCCGACCAACTTCCTGCCTTTTCGAGTTCGGACATTTTCTGAAACTGTCCGAGTTCATCTCCTGCTATAGCGTTAAATCTGCTGCCGATCTGCTCATGCCGGACACCGTTAAAGTCGTAATTGACTATCGGTGCATTTGGGTTCAGTTCTGGGTTAATTGTGATCGGACTATTTACAATAGGGCTGTGGTTCCCTGTTGTTGTTTGCTGAACGTTAATACCACCAGACTTGGTCGCATCGGCGGACAGGCTAACGGGCGGCGATTCTGAATGGTGAGTAGATTCTGGTTTAGACTTGGGCTTAGGAGCAGCAGGAACAGGGGGACCGGTCTGCGCTGTCAAGCGGGTAGAAATCGGCTTTTCGCTTGCTCCGAGCGTACGTTGTTGGGTATTGGGTAGAATCCATAAAGCGAGGGCGCTAAAAGAAAAAACGGAGACTGCAACCAACAAACCTCCCCGCCAGAATCTCCAGGCCATGGTCGATGCCCTCGTAACCCAGGGATTAGCTAGCGCCGGATGCAAGGACAAAAGGCCGCCAGACCCAGCAATACGAACAACACCGGAGCCGTAAGTTTGCCTGTTTTATCCAAAATTATCAGAAGAATCGCCAATATGGCACTCAGCGAAAATTCAGCCGAAAGCATAGCGGTGAAATTGTACTCCACGGCAAAGACTGGCCTGGTTCGCTTTTTGCCCAGTCGAGGCTGGCAAATCAGGACACTATCCGGTTGGCGTTCGACTGGTCACCAGGCTCCCCATCCATTTAGAATCCCTAGTCCGTATTTCTCACAGACAGCAGGGGAGTGCACCTTGATCCCACGCTACACCCGCCCCGACATGGGCCGCATCTGGAGCGACGAGAATCGCTTCCGCACCTGGCTGGCGGTCGAGGTTGCCGCCACGGAAACACTGGCCGAGGCCGGCATGGTGCCGAAGGATGCCGCCCGCGCCATCCGCGAGCGGGCTGACTTCAATCTGGATCGGATTGCCGAAATCGAAGCGGAAGTTCGCCACGATGTCATCGCCTTCACCACCGCCGTGGCCGAAATCGTCGGACCGCACGCCCGCTGGTTTCACTACGGGCTGACTTCGAATGATGTAGTCGATACTTCGCAAGCCCTGCTGATCCAGCAGGCGTCGGCGATTATCGCCGCCGACCTGGAAAAGCTCTCCGCTGTCCTGGAACGTCGCGCCTGGGAATTCAAAGATTCGCCCATGATTGGCCGCACCCATGGCATCCACGCCGAGCCCATCACATTTGGATTCAAGCTGGCCAACTGGTACTCGGAGACGCAGCGCAACATCGCCCGCTTTCACATCGCCGCCGAAGACATGCGGGTGGGAAAATTTTCCGGGGCGGTGGGCACGTTTGCTCATCTCAGCCCCGAGCTGGAGGAAGGGATGTGCGAGCGGCTGGGACTGAAAGCCGCCGCCATCTCGTCCCAGGTGATTCAGCGCGATCGTCATGCGGCGTACCTGGCCGCGCTGGCGGTGATCGCCTGCACGCTGGACAAAATTGCAACCGAACTGCGCCACCTGCAGCGCACCGAGGTCCGCGAGGTGGAGGAATTCTTCAGCGAAAAGCAGAAGGGCTCGTCCGCCATGCCCCATAAACGCAACCCGATCACACTGGAACAGATCAGCGGCCTTGCCCGGGTGGTGCGCTCGAACGCGCAGGCGGCCTTTGAGAACGTTGCCCTGTGGCACGAGCGCGATATTTCGCACTCGTCGGTCGAACGCGTCATCATTCCCGATTCCACCACGCTGGTGGATTACATGCTGCAGAAGACCACCAACGTCCTTGACACCATGTTCGTGTACCTGGAACGCATGCAAGCGAATCTGGAGAGTACGGGCGGGCTGGTTTTCAGCGGGCAGCTTTTACTCGATCTGGTGGAGCAAGGAGTCTCGCGCGAGGAAGCCTATCGTACGGTGCAGAACCACGCCATGCGGGCCTGGAAGGAAGGCAAGAACTTCCGCGAGCTGGTTTTGAAGGACAAGAGCATCACCAGCCGGGTCCCGCGGGGGCAGATCGAGCGGGCATTCGATTTGAAACGTCAACTCAGGAACATCGACAAGATCTTCGCGCGTGTATTTGGCGGAGGGCAGAAGGGGTCAGCAAAACCAGGTTCGCGCGGGCGCCGAAGATCTCCGCGACGCCGTGGATCAAAAAATCCACGCCCGAGCTGAGCTTGGACGGGGACGCGGCACCGGCACCCTGGCACGAGCGGGACGCTCGCGCCCACATAAACATTACGTGCGTTTTGCCAGCGCTCCATCGACTGACGCCGCGCCCGGCCCCAGCATGACCAGAGCAATACACGCTGCCAGCATGATCAACGGGTGCTCGAAGCCTCCTGGTTTGAGGAGCCCATTCTTCAGGTGGACCAGCAGAATGGCCACGATCATGTCAAAGCCATTCAAGGCGGCGGCCCAACGGGTAAGCAGTCCGATGATCAGCGCGAGGCCTCCGAGAAGTTCGACGAAGGTCACAATCGCCGACGACACAGCCGGCGCAGGCACGCCGATGGCGCCGAACATTCCAGCTGTTCCATGCAAGCCCATCTGAAACAGCTTTTGCCATCCGTGGGCCATGAAGATGATGCCGGTCACTACCCTTAAAACCGTAAGTCCCCAGGACTGATTCGAAATCTGAATTGAACCGTTGCTCATGAGATTTTCTCCAGAACTGTTCTATCCATGTCTTGTTTCCAATTCAGCGCGAACTTCCGGAAAAA
>Ga0163162_10003712_pt1 | contig 14632 bp, 8 predicted proteins | sample S55metaG_FD_115310 | JGI IMG/M metagenome (GOLD analysis project Ga0163162, IMG submission 115310) | Switchgrass rhizosphere microbial communities from Kellogg Biological Station, Michigan, USA - S5-5 metaG | ecosystem: Host-associated > Plants > Roots > Rhizosphere > Soil | place: USA: Michigan...
CGCGCAGGCGGTCGATCAGTTCGACGCCGCGTGTGCTGCCGATGCGGCAGGGGGTGCATTTGCCGCACGATTCCGCAGCGCAGAAGCTCATCGCAAAGCGGGCTTGGGCACTCATGTCGGCGCTGTCGTCGAATACCGTCAGCCCGGCGTGGCCGATCAGCCCTTCGGCTTCGGCAAAGCATTCGTAATCGAACGGCAAGTGGAAATCGGACGGCGGGTGATAGGCGCCCAGTGGACCGCCGACCTGCACCGCGCGCACCGGGCGACCGCTGGCGGTGCCGCCGCCGATCTCATTCACCAGTTCGCCCAGCGTGATGCCGAAGCCGACCTCGTAAAGCCCACCATGTTTCACATTGCCCGCGATCTGGATCGGCATCGTACCGCGCGACCGGCCGAAACCGACATCGGTATAAGCCTGCGCGCCATTGGCCAGGATCCACGGCACGGCGGCGAGCGTCAGTACGTTGTTGACCACCGTCGGCTTGCCAAACAAACCTTCGAGCGCGGGTAGCGGCGGCTTGGCGCGCACTTCGCCGCGCCTGCCCTCCAGACTGTTGAGCAGCGAGGTTTCCTCGCCGCAAACATAGGCCCCGGCCCCGACGCGGACTTCCAGCAGGAACGGTGCGACCAGATGCGCCGATGCAGCAACCGCCGCCTGCATTTTCGCGATAGCGTGAGGGTATTCGCTGCGGATATAGACATATCCCCGCGTCGCGCCGGTGGCGAGCGCCGCAATGGCCATGCCTTCGATCAGCATGAACGGATCGCCTTCCATCACCATGCGGTCGGCAAAGGTGGCGCTGTCGCCTTCGTCGGCATTGCAGACGATATATTTCGGCCCACCGGGTGCCTTTGCGACGGTCTGCCACTTGACCCCGGCGGGAAAGCCCGCTCCGCCGCGTCCGCGGAGGCCCGATCGTGTGACTTCGTCGATGGTCGCCAGCGGCCCGATCAGGCGAGCCTTCGCCAGCCCGGTCCAGCCGCCGGTCGCGGCGTAGTCTTCAAGGCTGAGCGGGCGGGTCTTGCCAGCGCGGGCAAACGTGAACCGCTGCTGCCCCGCGATGAAAGGATGGTCGACGATCCGGCCAATGGTCTTGTCGCTGGCGCCCGCCAGCACGGCCGCGACATCGGTGGGGTCGAGCGGACCAAAACCCTGTCCGTCAATTTCCGCCAACGGTTCGAGCCAGTGCATCCCCCACGAGGAAACGCGCTCCACCATGCAGCCCGCAGCCGCAAACGCAGCGGCCAGTTCGTCGGCCCCGCACGCGAGGGCCAGTGCATCGTCGCTTATCCGCACAACGGTCATGCCATTGCCTCCACCAGCGCGGAAAGCTTGGCGCTATCCAGCCGGGCATGGAGCTTGCCGTCGATCATCGCATTGGGACCCACGCTGCACAGGCCGAGGCAATAGACAGTCTCGATCTTCACGCGTGTTTGCGCCGGCAGACTGGCGGCGAGCGCCTCAACGCCGCGCGCCTGGCAGGCTTCGGCGCGGCACAGCTTGAGCACCCCGCCAGCTTCCGGCTCCTCGTGAAAATCGTGGTAGAAGCTGACCACGCCGTGCACTTCGGCGCGGCTGAGATTGAGCGCCGCCGCGATGGCGCGGATCGCCGCTTCGGAAACGTGGCCGAATTCCGCCTGCACATCGTGGAGGATCGGCAGCAGCGGGCCTTCGCGGCCGGCGTGCGCGGCGATAATCTGGTCGAGCCTTTGAATCATCGCTCCTGACTTGGCCTTTGCGGTACGCGCGTCAAATCGAATTGCCGAAACTTTGATAGGGTATTCCTATCAAACCGGTGGGCGCAAGCCAGCCGGTTCGAGCAGGCGCGCCACGGCCAACCCGGCGCTGGCCAGTGGGCCGACAGGGTCGCGGTTGACGATGACCAGCCCGATCCTGCGGGCTTCCTCCGCCTCATCAAACGGAAGGAAGTGCGCCCATTCCAGGCCCGCCATCAGGCCGGCATAGAGATCGGGCACGATGGTGGCAAAGCCGCCCGACCGCACCATCGCCAGCAGGGCCACATAGCTATCCGCCACCACGCGCGGCGCGATGGCGAGGCCACGGGCCGAAAGGCGGGCATCCAGGATGCGGCGGTATTGCATGCCCTGATTCAACAGGCACAGCGGCTGGTCCGCGGCTTCCTGCCAGCTGATCGACCGGTGGCTGTCGAAGCCTTCGCCACGCCGGGCAACGAACACATAATGTTCGGCATAGAGCGGCACCGACAGCACATTCGCAGGAGGCTCGTGATCAAGGTACGTCAGCCCGGCGTCGAATTCGAACGCCTGCAGCCCGCGTTCGATTTCACGCGAAGTGGCCGAGCGCACCGACAGCGACAGGCCGGGGTATTGCTGCAGCAGGGCTTCGCCGAACAGCCCGACGAAGGGCAGCGCGGCGGGGATGGAGGCCAGTCCGAACTCTCCCGCAACGGGGGCGGCAGCGGCGGACACGGCATGGGCCATGCCGTTCACCGCGCCGAGGATCTGTTCGGCCCAGGGCAGCATTGCCTCACCATGTTCGGTCAGGCCGACGAAACGGCGGTCACGGTCCACCAAGCGACGACCGAATTCGTGCTCGAGGGCAGAAAGCCCGGCCGATAGCGTGGGCTGCGAAACCCCGCATTCCGCCGCCGCCTTGGCGAAATGGCGCATCCGCGCCAGTGTGGTGAAATAGCGCAAGTGGCGAAGCTGCATCGGCGGTTCCCGGTTAAGAGGAATTGCCTATCAGACTTCGGCGCAGCGCTCCATCCACGCCAGTTCCTGCGGGATGACTATGCCGTGCGCCGATTGCGCGCGCACCCGCGCGGCCGCGGCGGCGCTGCGGGCGAGGAACAGTGTGGGGTCGTCGACCATCGCGGCGATCTCACGCGCGAGGCCGGCGGCGTCCTCGGCATCGGTCAGACCCGCGCAGGATTCATCGACGAATTCCGGGATGGCAAACACGCGGTTGGTAATGGGGACAAGCCCCGAACTCATCGCCTCATCGCGCGAGACGCCTTGCGTATCGAGGCGGGTGGGCACGAGGCACACACCATTGTCGCGGTGCAGCGCCGCAATTTCTTCCTGCCGCAGAAAGCGGCGGTCGACAGTGACGTTGGCAAGGTGACGCAGCGGATCCAGCGTTTCATCAAACAGCGGACCATCGCCGATGAACGTGAAGCGCATGGCGGGGAATGCCGGATGGTGGGCCAGTGCCAGCACGGCAGCTACCGCCATGTCGTTGCCGTAAGTGCGCGAATCGTAGGGCCGGATCGACAGAACGTTCAGGCGCTGGGCGGCGTCCTTGGGATGGTAGGTGAACAGGTCGGTATCGATCGGATTGTGCAGCACTGCCAGCCGGTCTTCACGCAAAAGATCGGCCAGATCCTGACGCATCAAGCCGATGGAATCGCGCGAAACGAAGGCGAGGTGGAGATTTTCGGGCCAGGGAGACAGAACGTCGCGCCAAAATGACGCGCGGACAGCGACAGCGGCCAGCGCGGCGTCGCGCCGGGCGCGATCGGCGATGCGCTGCGCCTTTTCGCGGAAGAATGCCGGGATTTCCGATCCATGCAGCCATGCGCAGACCGGCCAGCGCCATCCCAGCGCGGCGATCGCGGGCCACATCGCCTCATCCGGACCGTGAACAGCGACCGCATCCGGCGCAAATTCCTCAACGATTGCGGGGAAGCCGGCGATGGTGGTTGCGTGGCATTGTACGCCGTCGAAACTGTGCCAACCTTCCTGCGGCGCGAGCCGCACTACCTTCACGTCGTGGCCCAGCGCCCGGTACGCGACCACGCGGCGGTGCACGAACGGGTACTGATAAAGGTCATCCGCGCTCGGATAGGAGCGGGTCAGCAGGGCGATGCGCAAGCGCCGGACCTCAGCGGATGTGACGCCAGATGCCGCCGGACAGGCGCAGGTTCTCGGGCCGGCCGGACAGGAACTTGCGCAAATGGCCCAGGTAGGCCTGCCGCCAGCGCAGCGCGTAGTCATCCGCGCTTTCGCCCTCGTCGGGCATCGGCAGGTGTTCGAGAACGAAGCCGAGGTGGTTATCCTCGCGCCACACGGGGGCGACGAAGGCCGAGGCTGAACCCATGCGGTGCGCCGTGCGCGCGGCGAATTCGGAGAACGTGACTTCCTGCCCTTCGAACTCAATGCGCGGCGCGGCAAGGTTGATCGCGCCATCGACCACGACGACGACGATGTAATCGCGCTTCAGCGATTGCATAAAGGCGCGCGCCACCTGCGTGTCGGTCTGGTCGCTGGTCGAGATCAACGACTGCGCATAGGACGTGCGCGCCACGCTGGGCGTGGAAGCCAACCAGCGCGAACGTTCGCCGACCAGTTCGAGCGAGAGCGGGCCGAAATACATCGCGCCGACATGGGCCGATGCAAAGACCACGCCCTTGCCCGGCGAGCGCTCGCGAGCCTCTGCGCAGAACTGCTCAAGATAATCGAGTTCGTCGGCGAAGTGGTACATCGCCTCTTCCACCTGTTCGTCGCGGCATTCCAGCCAATCGAGCAGGTAGTGATCGGCGAGGTGCCCCCATTTGGCGCGGCGTTCCCAATCGGCGCGATCATCGTCCGGCGAATCGGGCGCGCGCAGCGACCATGCCCAGTCCAGCCGGGCCTGCGGAATCTTCACGCTGTCGATCTTGTCCCACAGCGCTTCAAGACCGGGGCCGAACGAATCCGGCAGCCCTTCGCGGCGGCGCGAAACCCATGCGTCGAACATGTCCGCCGCCTCGTCCGCACGACCAGCCTGCGACAGTGCGCCTGCGGCATAGCGCTGCCAGCGCCCACCCTGCTCAGGTGCCTCGGCAATCATCGTGGCGAACTGGTCCGCCGCCTCGGAGTGGCGGCCCGTCTGTTTCAGCGCGCGGGCATAGAGAGCGCGGATCTGCGCCAGCTTGGGCTGCTGTTCCACCGCCTTTTTCAGATAGGGGATGGCGCGTTCGGTCTTGCCCGTGCGCAGCAGCAGATCGCCCAGCGACGAGATCAGCCGCAAGTCGTCGGGCGCGTGGGAAGCGCCAGCCTCGAAGTGCTCGATCGCTTTGGCGAACCGGTCGGCCACGGGCCCGCCATCAAGCCAGGCCTGCCCCAGATAACTCCGCAGCAGTGGCCCATCGACGGTCCAATCGATGAAGTGATCGCCGAGGTCGATGGCATCGTCAAGCCGCCCGGCGCGGGCGAGGGCGAGCACCATGTTGGCAGCAAGGACGGGATCGTCGACGTGCCGGGCGTCGATGCTGTCGACCATATTGGCAGCGGCGGCGAAATCCTTGGCGCGGACCAGCGCGAGAAGCATGAAGGTGAGCGCGCGATCATCGGTGGGCAGATGATTCAGCCCGCGCACGATTTCGGCTGCTTCGACCGCCTTGCCGTTCTGGATGCGATATTGCAGGCGCATGGCTTGCGCCGCCACGTCCGCCGGATCTGCGACGGCGCAGGTATCCGCGTCCGCCGCCGCTTCGTCCCAGCGTGCGAGACGGGCATAGAGACCCGAGCGCTGCCGGACTTCGTCAAGCGCGGGAGGAGCGGCTTCGATGATGACGCCCAGCACCATAGCGGCGTCCGCAAGCGAGCCCTGCTGGATCAACGGCGTCACGACGAGGCGACGCAGATCGCGCCGATCACCGCCCTTAACCAGATCGGGAGCGATCGCGGATACGCCCGCGGCACCAGACCGCACCTGCGCGATGGCGAGGAGCACCTTCGTCTCGCCGTCCGGTATCAGCCCTTGGGCGATTTCAGCTTCCGCCGCCGCGATGCCCTCGGCCCATTCGCCGGCGCGCACCAGTTCCCTGGCAACCTTGAAAGCGTCCCCCGGCATGTCCGGCAAGGTTGCCGGTGGGCTGGCCGTGGTTATGGCTTGGTCCCCTGCCACCGGCATGTCCTCATCCAAGGGCCGGCTCGCCCTCGTGCATATATTCCATATACCACTTCACGAAGTTCGCGACACCTTCAGTAACGGTCGTCGATGGCTTGTAGCCAAGCTCGCGTTCGAGATCGGACACATCGGCAAAGGTATCGGGCACGTCGCCCGCCTGCAACGGCATCAGGTTCTGTTCGGCCTTGCGGCCGATCGCGGCTTCCAGCGCGCCGATATACTCGGTCAGCTTCACCGGGTTGTTGTTACCGATGTTGTAGATCCGGTATGGGGCATTGCTCGTCGCCGGATCGGGGTTCGCGCCGTCCCAATCGGGGTTAGGTTCTGCCGGCTTGTCGCAGGCGCGGATCACGCCTTCGACGATATCGGTCACATACGTGAAGTCGCGCGTGTGGTTGCCATAGTTGAAGACGTTGATCGGCTTGCCTTCAAGGATGTTCTTGGCGAACAGGAACAGCGCCATGTCCGGACGGCCCCACGGCCCATAGACGGTGAAGAACCGCAGGCCGGTGGTGGGCAGGCGATAGAGATGGCTGTAGCTGTGCGCCATCAGCTCGTTCGCCTTCTTGGTCGCGGCATAGAACTGCAACGGATGGTCGGCGCCCTTGTGCTCCGTGAACGGCATGGCAAGGTTTCCGCCATAGACACTGCTGGTGGAGGCGTAGACGAGGTGTTCCACCCCGTTGTGCCGGCACCCTTCGAGGATGTTGGTGAAACCGACGATGTTGCTTTCAACATAGGCATGCGGATTTTCGATCGAGTAGCGGACCCCCGCCTGCGCGGCGAGGTTGATCACGCGCTTGATCTCGTTCTCGCCGAAGCACCGCTCCACCGCGTCGCGGTCGGCCAGGTTGGCACGCACGAAAGTGTAGCTGGCATTGGTGCGCCGGGCCGTTTCCTCGAGGATCTTAAGGCGCGCTTCCTTGATCGCGGGATCGTAGTAGTCGTTGACCACGTCGATGCCGACGACGTCGTCTCCGCGTTCCAGCAGGGTCTTGGCGGTATGAAAGCCAATGAAGCCGGCATTGCCGGTTACGAGGATCGCCACTTTTTATCTCCGGAAACGGTCGGTCGGGTGGCGCTCTGCCTCAGGCGCGCGCCACACCGCAAGTTACATGCACGAAATTCTCGAGCATTTTGGGCACCGAGAAGTTCGGTTCGAGGAAATCGCGGGTCGCTGGTTCGAACACGGCAGGATCGTGTGCCCGACCGACCAGCGCTTGCACCTTCTCGCAAGCCTCATCAAGGTCGGTCTTGTCCGCACAGCCCAGGATGTGGCCGGTTACGCCTTCGATGAAGCATTCGGACGCACCGCCAGCCGGCGTCGAGACGACCGGCACGCCAAGGTACTGCGCCTCGATCAGCACGTTAGGCAGGCCTTCGAACGACGACATCAGGACCAGCACGTCCATCTTCTTCATCCAATATCCCACGTCCGTCGATCGACCGACGAACAGGATGCGGTCGGCGACCCCCAACTCTTCGGCAAGCGCGATGGAATGTTCAAGCAGACGTCCGCCGCCGACCAGCAGGAATCGGGATTCGGGATGATGCTTGGCATAGCGCGCGGCGAAGCGAATCCACGTCGTCGGCCGCTTGTCGGTGTCGAAGCGGAACACCCCGCCAACTGTGTGCGTGGCATCAGGCGTGCGCGCAATGAACTCGCTCCATTGCTGGTCAAGCCTCTCGTCCGCCGTGCATTCCATGCGTTGCACACCGTTGTACACGATGGAAAACCGATCAATCGGCACGTCCAGCCAATGGGCATAGGCCTTTGCCGCCCCCATCGAATTGCTGATGAATTCGACGCCCGGCAGTGCCGCCATGGCGCGGTACATGACTTCGTATTCCGGCTGGAACATGTGCTTGCGAATAACCGGCGGCAACCCGCGGATCACGAGTTGGATACGCGGCACACCTGCCACAACCGCCGCCAGCGCGCCGAACAGGCAGGCGCCATCCTGCCACAGCGAAACCACATCGGGCTGCCTCTCACGGAAATGCGCGACCAGCCTGCGCAGGCCAAAGTTCACCTTGGCCGGCAGATAATCGAGCAAAGCGGTAATATTCGGGTCGGACACGCCGAGAGCATGGGTCGGCAACGCCGCCATGCGGTCGATTTCGCGAATCTCGACATTCGACGTCTTGAGATCGGACAGGAAAAAATCGCGCTGTCCCTCGGCGCTGTGCGAGCGCACGATCACTTCGACCGGGCGTTCGATGGCGATGCCACCGACCTGCCCTTCGCGCCGCCGCGCCATTTCAAGTTCTACCGCGGTGCGCGAAAGCTGCCGCTCCGCGCCGCCCGGCCCCAGCCCGCCGGTCATCAGCACGATCTTGCCGATGCTCCGTTGCGGTAGTTCACGCACCGGGCGGTTCCTGAAAGCACCGATGGCGTGCTTCATCGCCAGCATCCGGCAATCATCGCCAACATCGACTTCACGGCCTTCGCCCGCAACGATAAGATCGCGCAAATGGCGGACGCGTTCGACGAACGCATGCTGGCTCGACCCTGCCTCGAACGGCTTTGTCTTTTCGAGTACGTGCGCCGATCGCAGGGCGAGGCCCCGCAGGAAAAGCCGCTTGGCAAACAAAAAGTTCACTCTGCGCGATGCCGGATAGCGCTGCATCAGCGCCTCGAACAGGGCATCGGACTGTTCGTTCAGGTTAGCGCGAGCCAGCGCCTCGGCCCATTCGAGCTTGATTTCGAGCGACGCATCGGCCGGCAGAGCGGCGGGGTCGAGCGTGCGGGCCGCCGCCTCAAAATCCCGATCCTCGATCTCGATCAGGGCACGGCCGATCCGAGCCTGCACGTCATCGACCGGAGCCTCGACCTCGACCGTCGATTCCCCGCCGGCCACCAGCTTGACGACTGCGGCCGTATCCACCGATTCCAGCCCGCCACCGGGAAACAGACCGCGCATCAGCGGGCGTGGTTCGGCGCTCTCCGTGGTTTCCAGACTTTGGATCATGCCCCTGTAGGCCATTCCAGTCCCTTTCCCCATACGGTCCTGTTCCGAAAAATCTTCATCACGCGGCCAGCGACCGGTCAAGACGCTTGGGCCGCATCTGGCGCGACTTGCGCTGGGCCATCATCTGGCTGCGGTGCAGATTGTTTATGGCGGTCTGAAGGCCGGGCGACACCAGTTGCAGGCGTTGCCACAAATCGATAGCCCGGTTGAAATCCTGCCGCTTCATAGCTTCCAGCGCCGCGCGGCGGATTACTGAAACATCGTTCGGCGCAATCGAGAGCATCAGATCCAGAAGGTGCTCAGCCTCATCGTCCTGGCCCGATTCTTCGTCCAGTTGGCGCAACCGCGTGCGCAAGAGGCTACGGATGCGATGCATTTCCGAAGCGACCTTGTCCGGCGCAACGGCATATTTTTCCATTACACGAGCGGTTGTGATCGCCTGTTCGAACTGCCCATGCGCAAGCAAGTCGCGGATGTAACGCACCCCTTTCGCACCGGCACTTGCAAGAAACCGGTTCATCCGCAGGCGATAACGTTCGGTCCGCCCCGAATCCTCGCGCGCCAATTCGCCATAAAGTGCGAGGGCGGTCGCAAAATCACCATTCATGCCAGCGACATAGGCATAGACGGCACGCCCATCGACGTCGCCAGGATCGGCTTCATAGATGCGCCTTGTGACAATCTGCGCCTCGGCCAGCCGATCTGCGTTCAACAGCGCCCGTCCATACATCACGGCGACTGCACGCCGATCGTACACCATATCGCCGGCGGCGGCGCATAAGGCGATCGTCTCAGCGGAGCTGGCAGATTTGCGCACTTGAACGTTAAGGTCATCCAGCACCGTGCGCCGCACTTTGTGCGCAACCGGATTGTTCATGATCGACAGGCAGGCACACGCAAAGGCATAAGCTTCCCGCGGCCGATCTTCTGTTAACAAGCTGCCCGACGTTTCCGCCCAGTTTTTCGCTCTTGACCGCAACGCCCTGGAAGTTTTTTCGGTCAGGTTGGGCATGGCGGCAATGGTGCCTGCGGCCGCTGCCATTGCCGAATGCATTCCCACTCTCGCCGAATCATCGATCAGCGACGGGACCATCGCCATATCGATCCGCGCAAGGACGATCAGAGCCCGCGCGAACACATCTTCCTCGCGTTGCGCGATCGCCCATTCGGCGATGCCCCGCGCCAACGAGAGATTGTTGCCGCTTTCCAAGCGTTCCAGCACTTCCTGAAGCCAGGTATCGTATTTCCCCACCTCGCCAGTGGCGCGATAGTGATCCAGCACCCAAATTGCGGTCGCGTGGTTAGACGGATCGAACCGGAATGCCAGCTTGCGATATCTCACCGCTTCCTGCTTTTGGCCCAGCAGATCCGATGCAAGACCGGCGGTCTCATAAATCTCGACATTTTCGTACTCGTCGGCCAGCAGCTGTCCGGCGATGGCCAAAGCGCCCGCTGCGTCACCGATTTCCAACAAGGCGCGCATCAGGGATTGCTGGATGTCCGCGGTCATTTCGAGCGCGCCCATGTGGCGTGAAAGCAAGGTCGCAGCGCCCGCGTAGTCGCCGATCCGGGTCAACACCTTACCATGGAGCAGTTGCAACGCCACACTGTCCGGGTGCGCTTTCAACGCGGCGAACAATTGCCGGGTGCCATCGAGAAAATCATCGTGTTCCATCGCGACTGCGATGCTTTCAGCGAGGATTGATACATCCGATGCCCCAACACCATCGGCATCGAAATCGCCTTCTACCGCGCGAACCAGCACGTGGTCACGCTGCACCCGAGCAAACCAGCGATCGTAAAAAGCGTTGGTGAAGTGCGTTAGATCCAATCCTTCGTGCTCCAGCGCACGTTCCTGCCCGAACTCGAGCATCAGGGGGGTGGGATCAAAGCATTCCACGCCGAGGTGTTGCGCCGCCGTCTTTACCCAGCGGATGAGCTTGTCGCGCGAAGCGATGAGCCCGCCGTCGGGAGTCGCCGCGTTGACGTGCGTAACAAACAGCACACGATCCCGGCCGACCAAATCCACCATGGCGGTCATATCGGCGACGACATCGTCATAAGTCTGCAAGCGCACCCGCACGCTGGAGAGCAGCGCCTGATCAACGGCGCTTTGCTGGGCGAACGCCGGATTGCCCGCCAGGAAAGCTTTCAGTTCAGTGCTGTCATCCCGCGACGCCAACTCCCAATAGCGGCGCGTGCGGGGTGCCGACGCAAAGAAATCGGCGAAATAACGGATCATGTAGTTCGACTGCAGGGCCACATCGCCGATCTTCAGCGATTTCGTCGAACTAATTTCGATGATCGTCAGATCAGACTGGTTGTCCTGCGAAATGATGCCGCCCTGTACGCTGCCCGGGCGGAAAAGGATTGGCAGGACATCGACCGGAAAGTCCAGTTGGCCGTACCGATAGAGCAACTGCTGCAGCGCTTCTTCGCTGGTGTGGACGAAGCCATAGATCCGCTGGAGTTCCAGGCGGATCGGATAACGCGCGCTGCCGCGTCGCAGCGGCGTGTTAATCCGGCAGGTCCCCACCGGCGTAATCGAGATCTTGCTCAACTTTATTGGCCCCGACTGGTCCGCAGAAACGCGAACGCTGGTAAACGATCGACGGGCATCAAAGGCTCCAATACCGAATGTCGTCACGCAAATCATCGGGGTGCATCACGGACTTGACATCGATCAGCACGCCTTGGCGCGCCACCATGCCTTGAATCGCATCCCCCCCCAATGCCGCGTATTCCGCGTGCGAGACGGCATAGACCAGGACGTCGAGTTCCGTCAATTTATCCAATTCACACAATGTGATACCACATTCACGCTGCGCAGCATAAGGTTCGGCGAGCGGATCATGAACCAGCGGACGGATGCCGAATTCGCACAATTCGCGGTAGATGTCCTCGACCTTCGAATTGCGGATGTCAGGGACGTTTTCCTTGAACGTAAGACCCAATATGCCGACCCGCGCATTCTTGAGAGGGCGGCCGCCCGCCGCCAGCATTTTTACCGCGCGCTGCGCGATATAACTGCCCATGCCATCGTTGATTCGGCGGCCAGCGAGGATGACTTCGGGATGGTAGCCGAACTGCTCTGCCTTCGCCGTGAGGTAATAAGGATCGACGCCAATGCAGTGCCCACCAACGAGGCCGGGATAAAACTTGAGGAAGTTCCACTTGGTACCCGCCGCTTCGAGCACTTCGCTCGATCGGATACCGACAAGGTCGCAGATCTTCGAAATCTCGTTCATCAACGCGATGTTGATATCGCGCTGGGTGTTCTCGATCACCTTGGCCGCCTCGGCGACCTTGATCGACGAAGCCTTGTGAATACCCGCCTCGATGATCGATCCGTAGAGCGTCGCCAGCGTTTCGAGCGTTTCGGCATCCTGCCCGGCCACGACCTTCACGATCTTTTCGATTGGGTGCGCCTTGTCACCCGGATTGATGCGTTCGGGGCTGTACCCGAGCGTAAAATCGACACCGCAAGTGAGGCCGGACGCCGCTTCGAGCACCGGCGCACAGACTTCCTCGGTAGCCCCTGGATAGACGGTGCTTTCGAACACCACGATCGCGCCGGGCGAAAGCACCTTGCCGATCAGTGCGCAGGCGTCGCGCAAGTTTGAGAAATCAGGGCGACAGCTGTTGTCCACAGGCGTCGGCACGGTGACAATGATGACGCCGCAGCCGCGCAGGTCCTCCGCATCCCGCGTGATCGCCAGCGTGGATCGCTTCAGTTCGTCGGGCGTGATTTCGTTCGTGTAATCCAGGCCTTCGATCAGCGAGCGTACGCGCGCCTCGCTGGTGTCGAAACCGGTAACCTGGTGCTTGCGGGAAAATGATATAGCGAGGGGCAATCCAACGTAACCGAGGCCGACAACACCAATTCTGTCAAAAGATTTCATAGAATAATGACCTGCCACCTAGCCTCAGTATGAGCCACCTGCATGGTTAAGGCTCCACTTGTCCCTGTTCGTCGCCTCTGATCGAAGGAACTCCGGCAAAGCCTTTCACCATACGGCCGACGATTTGCCTGCGACGGTCCCACGTCATGACAATTCGGCCATAGGGCCATCGCCCCTTCGACTCAAGCGCCGCCATAGCCGGCCAGCAACGCCGCGCTTTCGCACATAGTCTTTGAAATCTTGCACTATTGCGACGAACCCGCCTAAAATCGCAGTGCAGCGGGAAGCGCTCAGCAGGAATGTGCCAGCATGGTTCAACGGTGCCATAAGCCGCTGTTTTCTGTGGCGTAGCATGGTGAATATGCCGGAAATCTGACATTGATTACATGCCGCGGCGTATTCCGACCGGCGGTCTCGATCCTGCGTGCCGGAAAATGCGGGCAACGGATTGAGGCGGACAGACCGAAAGCTTCGAACCGGCCCGTTCCGGTCACAGGCTGGTTCAGAAAATCCCGCCACGTGCGGCGAACTGCCTCACGCGCGCGATGAGCGCGTCGCGCCGGGATAGCGGACCGGGTCCATTTTATTCGTCGCTGCGCCTTTGCGGCATGGATACATTGCACGTCAGCCAGCCTTTCGCGTCTTGCTACGAGTTTCACCTTAGGCCAACCTCGGTGTCAGTTTCCCCGCAGATTGATCCGTGATGGCGGTAAATGGCCTGACGAGGGTTCAGGGGGATACGTTGGCCCCATGAAATCAAACATCATTTTGATGGAGGCAAGCTTCTCGATTTGGTCTAAGGGCCGCCATAAACGCACGCATGACTGGAGTTCCCAATGCCTGATGCAGCCACGTTGTCGATCGATAGCGCGCCCGCTCCCAACTCCGTTTCAGGCATTCGTACCGACTGGACGCGCCAGCAGATCGCGGCCTTGTTTGACCTGCCCTTTACCGAACTGGTGTTCCGCGCCGCCGAAGTGCACCGCGCCCACCACCGCGCCGGCGAGGTGCAACTGTGCACGCTGCTTTCGATCAAGACCGGGGGCTGTGCCGAGGATTGCGGCTATTGCTCGCAATCGGTGAAGGCAGACAGCGGCGTGGAGGCGACCAAGCTGATGGACGTGCAGGCCGTGCTGCAATCGGCGGCGCAGGCCCGCGATGCCGGGTCGAAGCGGTTCTGCATGGGCGCCGCGTGGCGCAACCCCAAGCAGCGCGACATGCCCGCCATCGTCGAGATGGTGAAGGGCGTGCGCCAGATGGGCATGGAAACCTGCATGACGCTGGGCATGCTGACCGGCGAACAGGCGGAACAGCTCGCCGAAGCCGGGCTCGATTACTACAACCACAACATCGATACTTCGCCTGAACGCTATGGCGACGTTATCACCACGCGAACCTTCGAGGACCGGCTGGATACGCTGGACAAAGTCCGCAGCGCCGGGATCAACGTGTGTTCAGGCGGCATCGTGGGGATGGGCGAGACCCGCGCCGACCGTGTCGGCTTCGTCCACGCGCTGGCGACGATGGAGCGCCACCCTGAAAGCGTGCCGGTGAACGCGCTGGTGCCGGTCAAGGGCACTGTGCTGGGCGACATGCTGGCCGACACGCCGCTGGCCAAGATCGACGACATCGAATTCGTGCGGACCGTTGCTGTGGCGCGGATCACGATGCCGCTCTCGATGGTGCGGCTCTCGGCCGGACGCGAATCGATGAGCGAGAGCACGCAGGCGCTGTGCTTCATGGCCGGCGCCAACTCGATGTTCACCGGCGACAAGCTGCTCACCACGCCCAACGCTGGCGACGATGCCGACGCGGCGATGTTCGCGCGGCTCGGCCTCAAGCCGCTTTCCGGCCCCGAACCGCTGCGCGCGGGCAACTGCGGC
>Ga0163162_10003713_pt1 | contig 14632 bp, 14 predicted proteins | sample S55metaG_FD_115310 | JGI IMG/M metagenome (GOLD analysis project Ga0163162, IMG submission 115310) | Switchgrass rhizosphere microbial communities from Kellogg Biological Station, Michigan, USA - S5-5 metaG | ecosystem: Host-associated > Plants > Roots > Rhizosphere > Soil | place: USA...
GAATACATCCTTTCGAAATATCCCAGTTCCTGCGCTGTGAACAGCCCGCTGGCATAGGCCTGTCTGCGTCCCCGAGCGTACTCCTGCATCAGGTTGTTCTCCGCATCCAGGATTGCTCCGATGCGGTGATAGTTGCGTACGGAAGGAGATACGGCAAAGAGTCTGTCCAAAAAGGCTTTGTGCAAGTCAAAACGGCCTTTGGCAATATTCCTGATCTCCGTGTACCCCTTGTCCAGGATCTCATACCCTTTTTTCATCTCCTGAAGAATGGCCTTCATATCCTGCAGCTTTTGGACATCCAGTAGCAGCTGTTTGATGGCATCGGCGGTGGATTGGGCATGGCAGGGCGCTATTGCACATCCGGCGAGCAGCAGTACCATTAGGGCAATCCGTTTCATTGTAAAATGGATTTTAGGTAGGCGTCATTGGCGGCTTGCTGTTCCCTATAAAAAATGACGCGCCAGGCTTCGCTGTTATATTTTCTAAAATTCTCGAATGCCCGTCTAATGTCGAGCTCCACCTGTCTCATGGCCTGCCAGCGATCTCCATCTTCCATTTCCAGGCGTTGATCACTGATCAGCTCCGTTAATTCATGGAGGTCACTTAAGACATCCCTGGTCAGCGCTATGATCTGTTCGCCAATGAGATTCAGTTCTTTCAACTTTGACCAATGGTTGAAGGAATAAAGCTCTATCCATCCTTTCATCCGCGTTATAAGTGCATTCGCCAGCGCATAGCAGGCAATAACTTCAGGGGCGTCCTTGAAAGTGGGCTTCACGGTGCCGAGATGAGCAATAAAATCCTCGTCCATTAAGAAATTGTCCTGTTCGAAGCTCCGTACGGTGTCCACTCCCTTTGCTATCAGCAAGTTGCCATTTTGTACTGTGGTTTTCAACAGTTCCAGTGCAACTATTTGTTGCTGTAGGCGCCGGATCCGGGTTTTTCTCTGAAAGAACCACTCGGAAAAAGTCTGGCAAGACGCGCCAATACCCAGGCAGCAAATGCAGATCCCGATCAATAGTAGTGTTTTCATAAAAATGTGTTTAGTAATTGTTATACAGAAGGTCTCCTTTTTCATTTCAGGCCGTTTCTAACTTTCCCTTCTTAACTTTCTTCTGTTCTCGCTTTGCTATAAGTGCATGGGTCTCATGGATCATTGAAAGCAGAAAATCTCCGACCAGTTCCACATGCCGCTCGAACCCCTCCAGCATGTCCAGGCGGTCATCGTGGCTCATTTGTACTTTCCCGTCTGTAATTAGGAACCGTATATTCTTCATCGTCCGTTGCATGTCGTTTTGTATCCTCTGCAGTTCACGTTTCAGCGTGACCTTTTCATCCTCCTTCAGCCATGGGCATTTTTCACAGGCAGCTAATTCCTCAGCGGCCATATCTATGTAACTTTTTGCAAATCCGTATCCTGCCCGGGCATCCCCATTATTCAGATAAACGCGTTTGACATTACCTAAGCTGGTGAGATAAAGATCAGTCTGCTTTTCTTCCAAAATTTTATCGATCTCTTCCAACTCCATGGTCGATCCGGCATTGTCGCATTCCTCTTCCAAGGCTGCTTTCGCGGCTTCCAGTGTTGCTACCTGCTTCATTAGAAGCTCTTTATTAATTTTCTTCTTTTGCATAAAATAATAGTTTAATTAATTTTATAAAGTGTTTGAATAAAACGAATTTCCTGTTGGGACTTGCTGCGCTGCAGGCTTAAGAGAATATTCCCCTGCGTAAAGTCCAGCAAGTCCCGTCGTTGCTGATCCAGTTCCTCCCCCAGCCTGTCGATGATGGCCAGCCTGTCCCCATCCTGCATCTGCGTGACAAAGCCGGTGACTACCTTGGTCAATTCCCCTGCGTTCCGGATACACTGGTCCAGTATTGCGCTATACACGCGTCCCATATGGTCCAGCTCTTCCATGCTGAAATGAGGGTCTTGCCTGAAGAGGGTCATCGCTTGCTGATAGGCCCTCACCAGCTGGGCCTGCTGCTCCACCAACTCTTTCACTCTATGGTAGGTAGTTAAGACATTCTTCACCTGCCATAGCTCTTGATAATAGCCTGCAAAAAGTTCCTTCTGCTGCCGCACCCAATCCGCGATGTCCGTCAGCCTTTCCAGCTGCATGATGTTCTCCAGGGATTTCTGCGCATTCTGCAGGCCAATGGTCTGCGTCTGCAGGCGCTGGATGGCCAGGTCAGTGGCGACGATGACTCTTTTGACGGCCATATTGATGATCTCGGCGATGGGAAATTGTGCCTGGGTTTTCGAGGGTGTCAGCATGGTCAGCAGGATCATTGATCCAGTGAGCAGCCATTTCACGGACCCGTCCCTGATGGAGGCCGCCAGGACAGCGATCCCCTTCTGCAGGCTCCCGTATTTGCGGGCATACTCCTGCACCCGTACTTTTTCCGTCTCGTCTGTCGTGAAGGTGAGGTGCTCTTCCAGGGAGACCTCCACCCTGTATACCCTGCTACAGCTGGTGCCCAGGCTGATGAACATCTCCTTATATTTCCGTTGCAGGTCCCTGTGCTGATTGAGCGACAACACCATGGTCTTGTCCATATCCGTCAGACCCAGCACCTGCTGCAGCTCGTCAAATCGGTTGCGGTACTTGTTCAGGTCCAGCAGGATCTTACAATCGGCATTATTCAGGATGGCTTGCTTCACCACAGGGCTGGAGATGATGTCTTCCACTTCCTGCGTGACCACGATAGCCTCACCATTGAATTTCCTCACCGTCTTGTAGAGATAGCGCATGAATTCACTCATTCCCTGCCGGGCAATGGCTTTCCAGGCTTCTTCTATGACAATTACCTTCCTGAGGCCCGGCAGTTTCCGCATTTTGCCGATGAACACTTCCATGATGACAAGCGTGACCACCGAAAAAAGTATGGGATGATCCTTTACACTGTCAATTTCAAAGACAACGAAAGGCTGCTGCAGCAGGTCCAGCTGTTCGCGCGCGTTTAGCAGAAAATCAAACTCCCCTCCCTGGTAAAAAGGTCGCAGCACATAGAGCAGGTTCTCCAGGTCGAAGTCTTTGACCTTTACTTTATCCGCGGCCAGTATTTCAACAAATTCATCCCGGAGGAATTCGTAGAAAGTGTCAAAGCAGGGAAACAGGTCCTTGTCCGCCGCCCATTTTCCATAGTACAATTGGATAGCGTTGGAAAGCGCCACGTATTCACTCCGGATAAAAGCCTCGTCTTCCTTTTTCCACAGCGTCAGCAGCAGGGCTTTGAGGCTTTCCTTCTTTTCAGTGTCGAGGATCTCTCCCGGTCCCAGCCAGAAAGGGTTGAGCGAGAGGGGATGTGCCTCCGTATAGGTGAAATAATACCCGCCTACCAGCTCGCAAAGGCCCCGGTAGCTATTGCCGATGTCCACGATGACGATGTGAAAGCCTTGCATGGCGTACCAGTACAGCAGGAGGTTCATGGCAAATGATTTTCCGCTGCCGGAAGGACCGATGACGATCTTATTGAGGTTGGCGATCCACCCCCGCCGTTTAGGTTCGTCCGAGAGGTCCACCTGCAGGGGACGGCCGTGGAGCCGCTCTCCCAAACGCACTCCCCTACAACCAGGACTTTCCTGGGAGCTTGTCTCGGGCAGGAGCATACAGACCGCCTGGTGCGCCAGCATATAGTAGGTCTCTTCGGGTGGGAGATCCGCCGCATTGCCGGGCGCACATGCGCTCCATAATTGTGGCGCGCTGACCGTTTCCAGGTAGGGCGTAGCCCCTGTTTTTCCAATCGCCGTGCTGACTTCGTCGGACATCCGCGACACATCACCACTGTCATCGGTCCAGGACTGGATATTGAAATGTACGCTGACGATCTGCTGGTCTCCTGCCATCGACTCGTCCAGGAACTTCGTCACCGCCTCGCAGGCGACGGCGTTCTCCCGGGAATGGACAGACAGGGATTGTAGCAGCCGCCTTTTACGTTCCAGTTTTTTCCGGACTTCCAGGGGATCCTCCTTTATCAGGATCTGGTTATAGATATGATTACGAGGCAATAATGCGCCCAGGTGCGAAGCGTTGCCGATGGGATAAGGCGTATGCTCCGTGGAATACGGCCCATACGCCGTCCAGGGGCTGCACTGCGCAGGCAGATGGGCTGCATCAGGAATGCTATGGAAAAGGCAAAAATTATTGCCGATGCGCACCCGCTCCCAAAATTCAATATCCCGCAGCTCGCGGGGCTCCCCCGGCTTGATCAGCTGATAATATTCCTCGATAAGGCCCGCCTTCTCCGGGGTGCCTATGAAATCTTCGGCTGTCAGCTGTTCTGCTTTCACCTGGCCACCGTCCGTTAGGATCTGGATGAACTGGTTCACTTTTGCCCTGAACGCCTGTTTCGCCTGTGGCGAAAGGGTGTCCTGTGGGGAAAAATGCTTACGCAGCAACATTTTCCGGGTCATGATCCGTCGGCGCTTCGGTCGCCGGGTGATGTAGAGAAAGCAGCTTTGTTCCATATAGGGACGCTCGTGATGGTGCCTTTCGCTGCTGATAGCAAGCAATCCATCCGGGGCTTTTTCGAAATTCCCCTGCCAGCTTGCCTGCCAGAATTTGTCCACGATATGTATGATCGTATCAGGAGGCAGGGGTTCCAGCGCTTTCAGCAGACGGTTACTCCATTGACGGTATTCTTCCCCGGACATGGTGAAAATTCCTGATTTTGTGATCTTATAGCCATATGAGATATCTCCCAGCTTACTGATAAGGTGATCCTTTGCCACCTCCCCGATATGCAGGAATTCTTCTATACTATGTCGCATTGTCTGTTTTTTAGTTGTGTATACAGGCTCCGGCCCGCGGAGCGTAAAGCCTTGGGGAATTGCTTTGCCGTTTGCCGCTTTCGCCATCCGTGCACTCCCCACCGGCTGCTGAATTTATAGGCGGACCCGATCCCAAAGGCGCCCATTCCAAAGCATAGGACCAGGCAGATCCAGCTGCTTACTCCGGCGATGTACAAAATGGCGAATAAGAAGAGATCGGCTAATATTGCCCCGACGGCGTAAAGGATATACTGTCCTTTCAGGCCTTTCAGCTCGATGGGGGCATTGACACGTCTGTGTACCTGGTAAATGGTGTGCATAGACGCTGTTTTAGATGCCAAAAAAGGATTTCAGGACAGTGGCGACGATGACGAGAAAGACGCAGGCGCCAAACCAGCCAACCAGTTCCCTGGTAGAACGCTGCTCTCCTGCTACCATCGCGGTAAATACTCGAAAGGCGCCAAAAAGTCCAAATAGGGCCCCCACCCCATAGAGCAATTGGGTCGCTGTATCGAAGTAGCTCCTGATCATTGTGTTAGCCTGATTCAGTCCGTTATTCCCGTCGGCTGTCTGGGCATACAATGCGAATTGATAGAGCAGGGATGTTGTTGTAAGAAAGAGGAAAAAGAGGGAGTGCCTTTTGGATGGCTGTAAAAGCAAGGAAGACATAAGGATGAAGTTTAAAAATGAAAGGAATAGAAAAGGTGCTAACTAACGGTTTTATCATCATGACCGTCGTCGTCGCAAAAAGCGAAGCATTTCCTTTCGGTAAAATAGCAGGCAGACCACGGCGTAGTAGCCGATGGTCAATAGAAGGACTGTCCGGGCGAAGGCCGCCCAGGTGATGGAGTGTAACATGGCAATAGATATTTGTTATAAAACAAAAATCTATAAAGCCATTAAAGAAAATAAGTCCACCTGAACTTGTTTAATTCAATTATTTTCCTTTTCTTTTATTAGCGTAGTATTGGTCCCGGGCTCGTTTAAACGAGCTATCCGACATCTGCAGGTAGGTCCAAAGGATATTATGGGGTACCCGCTGCAGCAGCTTCGGCTCTTTCTCTTCCAGCATTGCATAGCGCTCAAATATGTCCTGGTCGGCAAGCCTGAATCTCCGTAATTCCGAAAAACCATAATAATTCCGCAAGATCCGGCCATGATGTCTTTCAAATTCCGGGAAAAGTTCCAAAGCTTCCTCCAACTCCCGGTACGAAATGCACCAGCAGACACAATCTTCCAGGGCGACAATATTCTCATAAGACGGGTGTTGTTCGAAGAAACTGGAAACGGACATGAAAATATGTCCCTCAGGAAGCAGCCAGGACGTAACTTCTTTCCTATCGATGTGATAAATGCGCACCAGGCCCGATTCAAGAAAGTAGATGTAATTGCTGGTCTGTCCCTCCATTAGCATAAATTCTCCCTTTTTAAATACTTTTCTTTTCAGGATCTTTCTCAGATGCGCTATCAATTGAGGAGACATTTTCCGGATGCCATTGAATAAGATGAACAACTGTTCCATAACGATAAGGTTTAATCGTTTTTTGGAACAGCAAAAACCTTTCCAGTTTACAGATTTACCTGATACTTCGTGCTGCGCCCTCCGGCCTCCCCGAACGGTACGATGGCCCCCAGTTTAAGCAGCTCTTGTAAATCCCGGGTCGCTGTCGCTTTGGATATTTTTGCCAGTGAGCCGTATTTACCGGCATTCATGCCGCCTTGAAATCCCTTTGGCCCTTCTTCGAGCATGCGCCGGATCACTTTCAATTGCCGTTCACTTAAACTATCTTTTAGCCGCTCGAAGTATTTTGTTTTCTTCAGGGTAAAGTCAATGATTGCTTCCGCGTCGACCTGCGCCGTCAGGATCGTTCTGACGAAATAATTTATCCACTCCGTTATTTCAAGAGAAGATTGCGCTTGTTGCAGGGCATCGTAATACGCGCTCTTTTTTGCCTCTATGGCTTTGGACAGGCTTAACAAAGCCGGTCTTCCTATACCTTGCGAGAGAGCCTTTTCTGCGATAGCGCGGCCTATGCGGCCGTTGCCGTCTTCAAATGGGTGTATCGTTTCAAAATACAGATGGGCGATGGAGGATCTCACCGGCCCTTTCTTAATTTCCTTTTTTCCGCCGGGGGCAGTTTCATTGAACCATGCGATGAATCCTTTCATTTCTTCAGGAACACGGTCGGAAGGCGGTGCTTCATAGTGTACTTTTTCCTTGCCCAAGGCGCCGGAGACAACCTGCATCGGTTCTTCGTGTGTTCGCCACGCACCTATTTCTATTCCGCTGCTCCCTCTTAGCAGCATCCTATGCCACGAGAATAATTTTTCTTGCGTGAGTTCTTCCTTGTATGAATTGCGCACATCAATCATCAGCTCACCGATCCCGACCGCTTTTTTATCAGCGATATATTCCGGGCTGGTTAGCAGCCCCAAATTTTTCCTGATAGAAGAAAGGACATCCTTCCGGCTGAGGTATTCGCCTTCGATTTCAGACGTTTTGATGGCTTCTGAAACCATTATATCGATCACGGCTTCCGTTTGCGTGCTCTCCGCCAGGGCATTCAGGACACCGGCTACTTTTCCTGTTTTTTCGGCAAATAAAAAGAGTTCATCCTCAATACTTTGAAGCGAATATTCAAATTTGGGCCAGTCTTTTTGCTGCCAGTTATAGCGTGCCATGAGCCGATTAGATCATTTATTCGGCTCAAATATAATGAAAAAATGAGCCGAATAGGTCAATTATTCGGCTCATAAGCTTATTTAATGGGTAAATTTAGCTCCTGCTACTTCCCTCTCCTTCTCGCCTCCAATTTTCCCCGTATCGCCCCCCTATCCATATCCAATATGGCTTTTATCATTCCCTCTATTTTCCCCGGAGCAGTGATCTTCTCGAAGTAGGAGCGGTTATCCTCATGCTCATTCAGCCAGCGCTGCAACGCCTCCCGCTCTGCTTCGGCAAGTGTCTGACGCCGGTATTTATCTATGAGGTCTGGAATATCCGCATTTGGCATATTGGTCATAATTGAGATTAGGAAAGGGTATTCATACTCAATACTGCCAAACAGAGATAATTACTATTCAAATAGCGCCCATTTTATAAAAAATCCTTTAATCCTTTCTCCTCCAGTCCCTTGCGGATCTTTTCGCAGGCGGCCCGGCACTGGTTATACACCGTGGAATGCGCGGTGCCTACAAGGCGGGCGATGTCTGCGACGTTCATGCCGTCAATAAAACGCAGGTGAAACACCTGCCGGAGCTTGGGCGGTAATTGATGCACCAACGCTTCCATTTCCTTCATGGCCAGTCTGAAACTGATTTCCGCCTCCTCCAGTTCCCGGGTGGTCCTCGTTTCATCGATGAGATCCTCCAATTGTCCCAGGTCTCCCATACTCCCGGCCGGGCCCGTCTTTTCATGGGCGGCTTGCTTTAAGAGGTCGATGGCCATATTCCTTGCCGTAAAATAGGCGAAACGCTGAATATGCAACGGCCCTTTCATCTTGGCCCGGTTCACCCATAATTTGAACAAGGTCTCTGCAACAATGTCCTCCGCCGCGTCTTTACGCTTCACATAATCGAAAACAAACACATAGAGGGGTACTTCCAACAGATCACACACTATTTTATATACCTTCTCATCGCCCACCCCGAATTTTTCAAATGATAGTTCATTTAAATGTATGATCATTATCGAAGTGTTATGGTTAGACGATAATCCGTGACAATATGTATAAAATAGATCGCCCAAACAATGAAGGCCACGATGGTCAGGACCAGCAGGCGGCAGATCCATCGTTTCAGGACCTCATAACGCAGATCGTCCTCGATCATCGAATCCAGATATTGTCTGTATCCGGTCTCTGGCGGTGTAGACTTTTGCATCTTATTTATTTGTTGATTAATAATCGAAAGCCCTTACCATATCGTAACGACACATACGCAATAATTACTAGTTTTTCCATCTTACATCACCATGCGCAGATCAAACTCGCCGCAGCTGTAGAGATTCATCTTACCGCTGATCTCGCTGATGGTTTCCACCTGCCGGTAGCCCAGCATCAGCAAGGCTTCATTCTCTTCCAGGGCGTCCGCGTCGATGGCTGTCTGCACCCTGGAGAAACCCATCCGTAAAAAAGCGTATACCGTCGCAGCCTGCCAGGCCAGCACCAGCAGTCGCCCGCTGGCACGCACCTGGGGACGGAATATGAGATACAGGTGCGCTTCCCCACGCGCTCCCTGCATCCGGGCGGCAGGGGGATCCATGCGCAACAGGCTGACGCAAAAGACGGGGACCCGGTTGACAGTCATAACAAACGAATCCACAGTACCGCTGTGCCACAGCGGCCGGTACTGCCGGCGGAACTCCGAATACATGCGATTGAATAGGGCCTGTTCATCCGGTGATTCATCTTTATCCGGGCCGCCGGCCCAGATCCAGCTCAAAATTTCTTCCAGGTGAGAGACTTGCAATGGCTCGAAAGCGAATATCCGGCGTGGCTTTTCTCTCCGATGCTTGACCATATAAGTGTATTTTTTATAGTTTGATGCTTAAAGTTTCACTAGTAAAAACATGTATTGATCGTAAATATCATCTCTAGCTTTCTCCATTTAATATTTAAGCGTTTATATTTATGGTACATTTCTACAAGAACCGCCCACCTCCGGAAACTATCCTGACTATCGCTGAAGCCTTTCCATTTTTTATTCGCTTATTCTATTACATAAAATCAATCATCATGTCACCTGCATTTTTTAGCCGGCTGGCCATTGCCACTGCCGTGTGCCTGTTCTCCACTTTCCTTTTTGTCCCCCGGCTCACATCCGCAAATGTTTCCAATGGTAAGGACAACACCCATTACTATTATTATCTTACGGATGATGACAGCTTCGATGCCTACAACACAGTCTCAGCCGAGATCGTGCGACTGCAGGGCATTTACGGTGTGACGGTTAACACCAGTTCATTTGGAGGTACACAGGTAGCCAACGGGTATACCAGTAACGTATACCCGCACCAGATCTGGCCTTCATCCCTTTTGTATGCCCATTTTTGATAAAATGGTCTGGTAAGCATTGCCTTATTATCCTGGTCTTAAAACCTCAGCTCGACGCCCATGTGAAATGACTTCAACGGGGCGACAGTCAGAATTGACTGGATCTCGGGATCGCCATTTCTGTATCGTGTCAGCGTCCATAGGTTGGCGCCCTGGATAAAGATCCTGCCGGCGGCCGTTTTGAAAAGTTTCGGCAGCCGGCGGGAAAGGCAAATGCTTTTCAGCCGCAGGTAGTCCGCATTGACCAGGATGGCCGTAGAGCCGAGGTATTTGCCGATGGCGCGTCCTGCCTCGTTCGTATACTTTGCTGTCAGCACCTGGTACCGGGCATTGTCGCCTGGTTCCCGCCAGTGCTGGTTGATGTCTGAGAGCTGGTTGCTATACATGCCCAATGCAAGAGTGCCAGGGCGGTTCACGGCATAGACTGCCGCGTCGGCGCTGATGCCCGTCTGGAACCTGGCTTCCACTAAGGCGCTCAGCTCCCAGTTATGCCAGCTCAATGTATTCTCCAGGCCCGCGAGGCACCTGATATCGTGGTTAGCAATGGTTGTCCCGTCCTGGAAAGAAAAAACACCCGTTTTCGGATCGACCCTTTTATAAGGCGCTGCATTCACGGAAGAGAGGGACGCCCCTACCACCAGGTCGCTGAAAAGGGACTGGGCGATACCAGGATATGCCACGAGCTTATTGGTCGGGAGACTGATACCCAGGTTCGTTGTCCATGACACATTTTTATTTCGAATATTTATAGACGTTACATCTAGCTCCCACCCGGTGGCCTGCAGCACCGCTGGCGTCTCATACAGGTACACGTCGCCCGTGGAGTCGGGGCCCGACCTGGGCAGGATCTGGTGATCCGTGCGCCAGCGGTACCAGGTGGCCGTGAAGAGCAGGCGGTTTTGCAATGCACCGAGCTCCAGTGACAATTCCATTTTTTTCACACGCTCCCAGCTTGCATCCGAGCTCAGCTTCCCGGTGGAATTGATATCCGAAGTCCGCTGAAAGTTCTGGCTTACAGTGGGCGATAAATTGTTCACGTAACTCTCTCCGCTGCCGATGCCGTCATTCCCGGTGACGCCATAGCTGCCGCTGATCTTTGCAAAGCTGCATACCGGGAGGATACGGTGAAAGAAGGCTTCTCTTGAAATGATCCAGCCGGCGCCGGCAGCGCCGAAATTTCCAAAACGCTTTCCGCCGGAAAACCTGCTTGATCCGTCCCTGCGCCAGCTGAGGTTTAGCATACGTTTTTCCTTCCAATGCAAGGTCAGCTGCCCGAAATACGCCGAATACAGATAATCGGCAACATGATGCGCAGGTATAACACTTTTCGCCAATGCCGGGAATGGCAGGGAGCCGTCATCGGGAAATCCACTGGCCGACCAGCCATCGACGGTGGTTCTTTGCCCCTGCCTGCTCATGCCCGCGAAAGCTCTTATATTCCATTGCCTCGTCAGCCAATTGTACTCCAGCCGCGGCTCCAGTATCCAGCTGTTATAGCGGGCATCCGCCAGCGTGCTGCTCCGCACCGGGTTCAGCGCCGGGTCCTGGTTCCAGCCCGGGTGCGTGCTGAACTCCCTGGTGCGCAGGTTGTTCCCGCCTGCCGTCAGCTTGATGGACAATGAGTCCCAGATGCGGAAACGCGCATCCACACTGAGCAGGTAATTGTGAGAGCCCGCATGGTACCTGTCCCCCGTAAAGCTGATGGGATTGGCGTACGAATAACCGTTTTCCCCGAACACCAGCTTACCGTCCTTCCCGACCAACGGAGGTGCAAAAGGTACGAGGAAGGTCAGCCGGCTCACGTCAGTGACCGGCAGCGTATTCCCGTCCCAGCCGGCGAGCCCTGCCAGTCCGATGTGCAGCTTATCGTGAAGGCTGCGGTAATTAAGCCTTCCATTCACGCTGTACAACTCATGGGCGGGATGGCCTTCAAAGACATTCGTTTCTCTTACCATACTGCCGCCGATGAAATATTGAACCTTCGGACTTCCTCCGGTGAGGTCAGTATGGACCCTGGTTATATGACCCGGGCCCGGGAAAAAATATCGCTGCCAGTCCGTATATCGGGTGGTATCCCATTTCACGAGATCGGGCGCATTGCTGGCATTGGGCTTCGATCCATCATTTTTAAAAGTTTCCCTCCGCATGCTGAGATAATCCTGCGTATTCATAAGATGCGGCAATCGGGTAGGCGCGCTGACACCCGTGCTGATGGACGTCGTAAGCCTGGACTTGCCCGCAGTAGCCTTGCGGGTAGTAATAATAATTACGCCATTAGCTCCCCGCGTACCGTAAATGGCCGTCGCATCGGCATCTTTCAGGAACTGGATGGTTTCAACATCCTCTTTATCGATAAAGGACATGGGATCATGCGATCCGCCAGCGCTGCCCGTGTTGATATTGCTGACAGACCGTACCCCCGGCGAAAAAGGAATATCATTGATGACCACGAGTGGATCATGTCCACTGCCAATGCTCATCCCGCTACGGAGGAGAATGTCGTACGAAGAACCTGTATTGCCATTCGACTGTGTCACCTGCACGCCCGTGACCCTGTACAGGACAGACAGGATATTGGAAACGGGTTGGTCCGCTATCTGCTTACGGGTGACCGTCCCGATCTTGCCGGTGTATTGCGCAGCGGGTACATTTACATAGCTTGTCACGACAGCGCCATCCAGGGCGCCTAGCGCCTTCAGGGTAATAGTCAGGGTATCCCCCGGCTTTACAATAGCCATTTCCGAGATCATCCCCGCGTAGGTGCATTCGATCGTGTCCCGGTCTGTCACCATGGGGACGCTGGCACTGCCATCCGGCCTTGTGATGATTACCTCCCCGGTACTTTTGCGTCGCAGGTTGGCGTATGAAAGGGTCATCCCTGATTCATCCTTCACCCGGATAGTGACAGGTCGGGGGGCATGGGTCTTCCAGCCCGTTATGTACTTTGCCTGTTGTCCGCCGGCTATGACAACGATGGTGGTGCCAATGGTATCCCACCACAGGCCCGCACCACCCAGGTAATACCTCAACACTTGGTTCAGCGATAAGAGCCTGCCGATGCCTTGCACCCGTTTTTTAGGGTCCAGCATACCATTCGGCCAATGCGCATGCAGGCCGGTGGCGCTTTCGATGGAATCAAATACCATTTGCAGAGTGATCAGGCCATGAGGAATATACACTTTGCGGGCATTTTCCTGCGCATTTGCCGCAGTGGAAAAGAACAATGTAATGGCAAAAATACTGGCCTTAATAGTGCGCACAATACATTCGAAGCTACTTGTAACCAAAGCCATAAAAATTTTTATTTGGTTGGAAATTGTGTTGCCAAAGCCGGTCCTCTGGCCGCCGGCAGATAGCCCTAACAGTAAAGTCACTAAAGGGAGAAAAGGTTACACCGGTATTTTGGCTCTACACCGGAAGAGATAGATAAGATTTACGGCAGAAAAAATAAAAACACAAATAATTGGACACAAAGGCTTAATGGTCACTTCCTGAACGGTGCATATGCCAGGCTTGTATATTGCACTGGCCCTACAAGTATTTTTCTATTGATGATCCTGAATGTCATATGACTTTCCGATGCCAGAATTTGCAGCAATTGGTGCACTGATATATCTTTACCTACATGGCCTCCTCCCAGCAGTCCTTTCTTCAAGGTGTCCACCCCGGGCTGAAAGACCACGTCCTTCATACCATACCATCTTCCCACCTGTCGCATGACCTGCGGTATGGTCAGATCATTGAAATTGAAATATTCGCTTAGCCAGGCCATCCTGTCGGCCGTGTCCACGCCCTCGACTACCCGGATGCCCGGAGCCGTTCCGTCAGCCGTCGCTTCCTGCCCCGGCAGGAGAATGCTGGTATACGCGCCCTTTGTCACTTTCACCTTGCCGCTCAACAGGGTGGTGGTGACTTTATTTTCGTCCGAAAAGGCCCGGATATTAAAATCGGTTCCCAATACATCGATGTTTACAGTATTCCCCTTCACCCGGAAGGGCAACTGCTTGTCCGGCGCCACATGGAAGAATGCCTCACCATCGAGTAACAGTTCTCTTTTTTGTTTCGTATCTGGCGGAATGGCCAGTACGCTGCCTGGTCCTTGTTTCATCCACGTACCATCCGGCAATGTCAATTGCCATTGCTGCCCATATGGCACGGAGATCAGCGCGGTCCATTGCATCGCCGGCTTATCGCCTGTGCCCGGCGTCAATTGCAGTGAAAGGCTGCGCTTACCGGTCCTGGACAACACGTAGCCGTTTCCTTCCATCGGTTGGCCCACCGGTGATCTCTCCAGCGAAATAGACTTGCCCTCTCCCGATACAATCACCGCATCCCCGCCTTCTTTCCTGTACGATGCCAGTTGTATGGTGGGCATTTCTCCGGCCTGCTTTTCCTTTTTATATACCTCCAGAACATACCACAGGATCAATACCAGTGGGATGACCACTGCCGCAGCAGCCATTATCCTCCGTATCACCCGCATATTACGTATGCGTCGACTGATAGGTGAACCCTGCTCGCGCGCCAATCTTAAGAAATTCCGGAAGATTCGATCCTCATCGACATTTTCCAGCAGTTCTATCGTTTCCAACACGTGGTCGGGGGTCATACGCTGCTCCATGTGCGTCCGATTGGCAGGAGAAACATCGATCCACGCATCCAGCTCTTCCTGCTCCACCTTGGTGAGGGTCCCGCACAGGTATTTAGCAATCAAAGAATGGATGCGCGTATCAAACATGATGAATATACTTTTATAAATTTTAGTTGTCGACTTTCCCAAGCATCGAAAACGCCTATCTATATA
>Ga0163162_10003714_pt1 | contig 14626 bp, 11 predicted proteins | sample S55metaG_FD_115310 | JGI IMG/M metagenome (GOLD analysis project Ga0163162, IMG submission 115310) | Switchgrass rhizosphere microbial communities from Kellogg Biological Station, Michigan, USA - S5-5 metaG | ecosystem: Host-associated > Plants > Roots > Rhizosphere > Soil | place: USA...
GCAGCGCCGAGCGCCAGCAGCAGCGTGTAAAACCCATAGAAAAACCGTGCTTCCTTGAAGCCCTTGTCGAGTCCGCTCTCCAGCCCAAGGCCTTCGCAAACCGTATATGCCGTCGAAAGCGGAAGGATGGACGCCGCAAACAGCGAAGCGTTGAAGAGCCCCGCGGCAAACAGGATGAAGGCGTATTGTCCGGCAAGCGGCTTCATCGCCTCAGCAGCATCAGAAGCTTCACTAATATTTCGTACGCCATGAGTGTAAAGTGTTGCAGCGCAGGCCACGATGATGAACCAGGCGACGACGTCAGTAAAGATGGAGCCGACGATTACGTCCAACCGCGAGTGCTTGTACTGCTTGATCTCGATTCCCTTCTCCACGATCGAGGACTGCAGATAGAACTGCATCCACGGAGTAATCGTGGTTCCGATCACGCCGATGGTCATGTAGACGTAGTTGTGATCGTGCCAGACACCCCTGCCTGGGATCTTGACTGTCTGCACCAGTGCCTCGTGCCAGTTTGGGCCGCTGAGCACCCCTGCGAAGATGTACGCGATGTACACCACGCTCGCGATGAGAAACACTTTTTCAACGCTCTTGTAGTCCCCCTTGACGACGAGAATCCACACAATGAAGGCGCAGACAGGGACACTGATGTATTTGCTTATATGGAAGAGCTGCATACTGCCCGCGATACCCGAGAACTCCGCCATAACGTTGCCGAAGTTCACAATGACCAGCAGGATCATGACGATGAAGGTCACGCGCAGGCCAAACTCCTCGCGGATCAGGTCGCTGAGCCCCTTGCCGGTAACCACACCCATGCGGGCGCACATCTCCTGCACAACAATGAGCGCCAGCGTAATTGGGATCATCGTCCACAGCAGCGTGTAGCCGTACTGCGCCCCCGCCTGCGAGTAGGTCAGGATGCCGCCGGAGTCGTTATCGACGTTGGCAGTGATAAATCCCGGGCCCAGCACAGCCAGAAAGAGCATCAGCCGGGTTCTCCACCTGCGCCATAGCGTCATGAACGATTCCTTCTTTGTATTCCTTTTCGCGTAGGTCGGAGAACAAGTGTTCGCCAGTCTTCAGGCTAACTTATATATCGCCGGAAAAGGCGTCGTCACTGTCATCAACTGACGGTATCTAACTTGTCTACCGGCTGTTCCCGGGTAGGAGGGGGGTTTCATCAGATCGAATAAGCTCATGGAACTTACGGGCCGCAGAATCAATGGACGAATCACCTTCTACACGGACATTCGCCTGGATGTGCCGGGGATTCTTGGATGAAAAGAGGATGACACTTTCGGGATTCATCAAAAGAGATGCCTTGAGCATCAGGTTGGCCAGAGACGCCGAATGACTCAAGTCTTCCCCGACAGACGCGGACCATCGGCGGCAGAGACCGGGCTGCCGGGTAAGCGCCTCCCGAAGAGCCCGGAAGTTAGCGGTCAGGGCACGATGGTGAATACGAAAGCTTTCGCTTGAAGAAACTGGAGCGTCAAGCACCGACCACTCGAACTGCAGCGTACGACAGTAGGCGCGACGTTGTGCAAGGAGACTGCCAACCTTTACGCCTTCACTGCCCACACCGAAGGTGCCTATCGTTCCTTTCGCTACCTGATCTTCCAAAAAGCGCAGGAGTCCGTCGTCTTCAAGATCGACTGCCTCGACCTCATGAAGGAGCCAAACGTCGATGTAATCCGTCCTGAGGACGGTCAAGCTGCGTTCGAGTGAGGCCTGCGCTTGTTCCGCCGTAAAGGAAGCTCGTTCGTGGTTTCGGGTAGAGGCGTTGGCAGCTCTTGCGAGCCGCTGTTTCAAGCCGGGTAACGTTTTGATTACAGGTCCAACAACTCTGCGGGCGAGCTTTATCAGGGGAGAATGCTTTGCCGGAGGAATTCCGTATTTGGTCGTGATGGTTATGTCAGACCGATGACGCGTAAGAAATTCACCGAGACAGCCTTCGGCCTCGCCGTATCCGTACATGGGGGCAACGTCGAAGTGTCGGATACCCGCATCGTATGCGCCTTCGAGGATGGCCAGCGACTCGCGCCGTCCCATAGCGCCCATCAGGCTGGAACAGCCGTAGCCAAGGCGAGTGGTCTGGCGTCCGGTACTGCCGAGCGGTATCTTGTCCATCGAATCTCCAGCGTTAGTTGGGATCAGGAGAGGCTTAGGTGTTCGCTTAGTCGTACTGCAAGTGCCAGCAGGGTGTGAGTAGGGTTTGAGAAACCGGAGGTCGGAAAGACTGCCGCGCTGCAGACATAGGTATTCGTCAGACCATGGAGGAGCAGGTTCGGATCGACGATACCCCGTTCAGGCGAAGCAGACATACGCATACCTCCCATATGGTGATTGCTGTCATCGCAGCGCGTAATAAAATCTGGGCTGCCGGAGAGAAGGTGGGGATCAGGATGAATGCGAGCGACCCCCTTGAGAGATTGTTCTGCTGCAGTCACATAACTTCGTACTGATGCGATCTCCCTGTCAGATATCTGCCAGTCAAGCCGAGTGCGGAAGAGACCGAGGGCGTCGCGGTCGCGAGAAAGCGTAATGCTGCTGCGGCTGGTGGGCTCCTGTTCGCAATGAACCCGGAGGAAGATACGAGCCTCGGGATGGTTGTAAACGCGATGCTGAAGACTGTAACGCGCTATCTGGCGTGTCAAAAGCTGAAGGTTATGAGCGGCTAAGGCCACGTCCTTGACCTTCACGTCTCTAACTCGACCGCGGAGCAGGTTTTTAGACGTTGCTTTGAGCTGCCCGAGAGTATCGTCCACGTCGCTGACGAAGTTCATCGTCGCCGCTACATTCAGGGTACCGGCGGCAGTTTGTTGGGCGGGCGCAAGTCGCAGTTTGGGGTGGTACTTGTACCCGCGGCTGAAGACGTTATCGAAATGGAGGTGGAATAACTTGCGATTAAGCGGCTCTACGGCGGCGGCGTTGACGTCGATGTGGTCCTGAAAGTGTCTTCCCAGTAATCCTGAGCGATGCCATGGCATCGAGCCTTCGCGAGGTTGCAGGAAGAACCGCGAGCTCTCGATAGCACCAAGACAGAAGACGAAACGATTCGCTCGGAAGATTGCTTTCGTGCCCGTGAGCGTGAGGCACCGAAGCGCACGCATCGAATCCCCTTCAAAGATTGGCTCGACTGCATTGGCGTGAAGCCAGAGCGTAAGGGCGGCGCTTTCTTCCAGTGTGCGGCGATGAAGCCGGCCAAAGTTTGGTTCAGGGCACCAGCGTGAGAAATAAGGTTCAAGGTTCGCGAATGTGGGTGTCGTGAGATTGATCTCACGCCAAACATCTTCATCCTTCACAGTGACAGAGCCGAGACCCTCGAGTTCGAGGGCACGTTTGTAGTAGCTGGCAAGCTCGGACTTTTGAAAGGGCCAGCCACTGTCTTCGATACCTGAACGGGGCTCGAAGTCGATCGCGTCGAGCTCAAGAATCTGACCACCCCATTTCGTGGTGGTGCCTCCCTTAACGCGGAAGCGGCCAGTGTGGATGCCGTTGTGGCGCATACCGGCTAACTCACTGCGGTATGGGTCCTGCGATTCCTGCTCAATATCAAAGCCACCTGCTTCGAGCATGAGGACACTGTTGCCACGGCTCACAAGATCAACTGCCAGCACGATTCCGGCTGCTCCCGATCCGACGATGCAAATATCAGCGACATCTGCGGTATCAGGCTTGACGTGGAGAAGGTCCTTAATCATCGACTGCCTCTAAACTGCCTATCGATGATCAGTTGGCATCGGTCCGCTATCAATTCCACCTGGCGGTCATTGTAATAGCCATCGTGTTCCGCGCGTTGGCGGCCGGCGGCGGCGATGCGACAGCGTGCGGCCTCATCTGGAAGGTAGCGGCGAATCTTCTCGACGCATTCTTCAAACGTCGAGAAGAAGACGGCCTCCTTGCCTTCCTCAAAGCGCTGAAGATGACCTGCGGAACGTTCTGCCAGAAGGAACCCTCCGCATCCGGCGATCTCGAAGCTCTTATGAACAAACTCGTCCTGGTTGGAGTGAGTAATAAAGCTGAGATTAATCTTTGATCTCCAAATACCCTCACGGTACTCGTCGCAGAAGAGCTCACCGGCTCCGCGGTAGATTCCTGTCGTTGCCTCGGAGCCAAGAGCAGACTTCCAGACAAGGCCGCCGGAGACAGAGACCGGGAATCCGAACTCTTTCCAGAGGCGAGTGAGAAAATGCGCGCGATTGTCGTACGGGGTTCCGATAAAAGATACGCCGCGCTCGCGATCCCTATCAGACCAGCCCTCGGATGGAGGGTAGTGAATTGTGGGCTCGAAGGCTGTTTGTATCTTGATAACATCTCGAGCGCCGCGACTGCGATAGTCGGCGACGTTCTTGTCTCGCTGGACGACGTGAAGATCGTAGTGTGGGATTCCCTTCATGTAGAGCCTCCAGCCAGGGTCCTGCCGGGTTCCGAAGGGGTTGTCGATCATGTAGCTAACGGTGGCGATGCCGAGAGAGCGAAGGTGGCCGAGGGTGCGTGGGTGCATCCATAGCATCTTGTCAGCCCACAGCAGGTCAGGCTTCTCTCGCTCGGCCGTCTGGATCAGGTCACGATTGAAGCGGTCAACATGCGGACCGGCGGCAACCCTGTAAATGATCTTGCGTAGTGTGGCGTTCTGTGATTCGTATGGGAAGAAATTGAATGGAATGACCTGATGCCCAAGACGTTCGAGAGCCCAGAGGCGGTATAGCGAAGAGTCATTTGGGGAGAGGCCCGCGGCGTACAAGATCTTCATTCAGATGCGATTATCCAATGGGTTAGGTCGCGAACAAAGACTCTAATCAGAGTCATTTGCCGGTGCGAAGCAACGCGATTACCTGCTCGGCGTGAACCACACCAACCAGCTTATTCTCCGCGTCAATCACCGGCAACGAACGAAGGTTGTACTTGTCAAACAGCTCGGCGACCTTGCGTCCGCTCGCATCGACGTGGCAGGTCACCAGGTGTGCGTGCGGCAGATCGACGAGGGGCGTGTCAACGCTGGTGAGCAGGATGCGCACAACCGGGATCAGCCCATTCAGTCGGCCATCTCCACCTATGAGGTAAATGTCGGTAATTAGCTCTATATCGCCTTCGAAGTCACGGAGAGCAGTCAGCACATCAGCGACTTTAGCCGTCTCTGCCAGAGCGACGTACTCAGTTGTCATACGGCCGGCGGCAGAGTTGTGGGAGAACTCAAGGAGTTCCTCAACCTCCTGACGTTCCTCCGGATCCATCTCCTCAAGGATCGCTTCCGACTTCTCTTCCGGCAGTTCGGCGAGCAGATCAGCGGCAGCGCCAGGATCCATCTCTTCAACGATACCGGCGACATGTTCGGAGTCGAGGGACTGGATGAGAGACTTCTGCAGTTTGGGTTGCACCTCTTCCAGAGTCTCGGCGGCGACCTCCTCGTCGAGACTCTCAAACAATGCCTGACGTTCTGGCGGGGCGAGATCTTCGAGGATGTCGGCAAGGTCTGAGGGGTGCATACCCGAGAGGCGATCCTGGTCTACTTTGAGGCGTACGCGACGGGAGGGATCGATGAGGTCGACAAACTCCCAGGGGATGACGCTCGGACTGAACCGGGAGGCGATGGCTTCGACGGTGGACGCAGGCAGCCCCTTGATGAGACGGCGAATCGCTCCCTGCAGCCCCACTTCGACCTCTGATATACGAAGGTTGAGCCGCGACGCTGGCTCTGCGGTCTGCTCCCAGCAGAGATAGACATCATTAACTCGGACCACCTTGCGTCCATGAACATCGATGATCTGCTGATCGAGAAGGTCGCGTTCCAGCAGTACCAGAGTAGGATCGTCAGGCAAAGGCACCAATTGAGCTTCTGCAACCAGGTGAAGTCCCTCCGGGGAAATCTCGATGTGCTCGACCGCCACCATATTGCCTGTAGCATTCCTGGCCGAACCTGAGGTCTTGAGGACGAGGCCGTATACACGTGAGGAATCCTGGGCAGGCAGCACGACAAACTCGCGTATGCGGCCCAGAACAGCTCCGTTGACATCGCGCACCGGGGCGCCAACAAGAGCCGCCACGGTCGTCTTGGAATTGCAGTGCCTCGTCATAATTACTCGCGCGATTACCAGACTTTGCAGACCTTGGCCTTCACCATCGGCTGGCCCACCTTGCATCCGAAGGCCGTAGAAAACTCCGGCAGGTTCGTGACGATGCCATTGATACGGGCAAAACCAGGCGAATGAGGATCCGTGGCAGCCTGGAGACGGCTATTGGCCTCGCGGGTATTTTCACATGCCCATTGAGCGAATCCGATAAAGAAACGTTGGTCAGGCGTAAAACCCTCGACTGGCTGCAGGTTTGCACTTGCCGTGGCTTTCTTCCATGCGATGTAAGCAATCAACGTTCCGCCGAGGTCAGCGACATCCTCACCGCTCGTGAGCTTGGAGTTAATGTGGATGTCGTCAACCACGACGTAGGTTGCGAACTGGTCACGGAGGCAATTAATACGGTCCTCGAAGCCGTTGGCGTCTTCTTTGGTCCACCAGTCTTTGAGATTGCCCTGCGCGTCAAACTGGCGGCCCTCGTCGTCGAAACCGTGAGTAAGTTCGTGGCCGATGGTCGAGCCGGTGTTGCCGTAGTTGGGCGCGTCATCCAGTTTTGGGTCGTAGAGTGGCGGCTGCAGCACTCCCGCCGGGAAGTTCACGTCATTCATCTGAGGGTTGTAGTAAGCGTTCACGGTGGGGGGTGTCATGTCCCACTCGTTGCGATCGACGGGCTTGCCTACTTTGGCCCAATCACGAGCCGTCTCGAAATCGGCAGCTCGGACGGAATTACCGAAGTAGTCGCCCGCTTTGATCCCGAGCTTAGAGTAGTCTCGCCACTTGTCTGGGTAGCCAATCTTGTTACGAACAGTCTGGAGCTTGCGCAAAGCCTCCTGTTTGGTTGCCGGGCTCATCCAGTCAAGCTGTTCAATCTCAGACTTCATGGCCTGTTCGATCTGGTCGGTCATAAGAACAGTCTTCTGTTTGGTCTCCGGCGAGAACGTGCGCGCTACGAACTCCTGACCGAGAGCTTCTCCCAGAGAGCGGTCCACTTGCCGGACACAGCGCTTCCAGCGCGGAGGCAGTTGCTGCACTCCCCGCAGGTGGCGGCTATAAAAATCAAAGGAGGCGTTCTCAAAGGGAGCTGAGAGTGAGGGAGCCGCCGCCGTAACCGCGTGAAAGCGTAGATAGGCCTTCAAGTCCTCGACAGACTCTGTGGTCAGAACATGGTCAACGGCCTTCTGGAAAGCTGGCTGTGCAACATTTAGGGTCGTCACGTTGTTGACGCCCTGGGCGCGCAGGTAATCCGGCCAGTTGATGACTGGGCTGTCAGCAGAAAGCTGGGCGACGCTCATCTTGTGGTACTGCTTATACGGGTCACGGCGCTCGACGCGAGTGAGCGAAGCCTTTGCCAGCTCGGTCTCGATACGCATGATTGAAGTTGCATCTTTTTGCGCTTGGGCGGAAGGCACTCCAGCCAAGGTAAGAATCTGCTGGACATAGGCAAGGTAGGCTTTGCGGGTCTCCTCACTCTTGGGGTCGCTCTTTAGATAGTAGTCACGATCAGGGAGGCCCAACCCCCCTGCAGAGATTTCGGCGATGACCGAATTCGAGTCACCAGGGTCTTGCGTGGCTCCGGAGTTAAAGAAGAACGTCCCACGGGTGCTGCGGTTCAAAGTCCCAAGGTAGGCAATGAGCGCCTTGCGGTCGGACAATGCGTTGATGGCTGCGAGGGTGGGTTGCAGTGGCGCTGCGCCAAGCTTATCGATAGCCGCGGTGTCCATGCAGGCCGCGAAGTAGTCTCCGACCTTCTGTTGGGTGGAATTGCGGTTGGAGGCCTTCGCATCGGCCTCGAGAATTCCCCAAAGAAACTGCTGGTTATCATTGGCCAGTTTGGAATAAACGCTCCAGCGTGCCTGGTCGGCAGGAATGGGATTGTTCTTGATCCAGCCACCGCAGGAAAAGCGGTAAAAGTCCTGGCAGGGGTCTACGGACCTCTCGAGCGAGGTCAGATCAAGGGAGGGCGAATATGGCATGGCAGACAACGCTTGAGCGGGTGGGGTGGGCTGTTGGGCCCAGGCAGCAGCGGCTACCAAAAGACATGCAGTAATGCTCGCAAAACGGTTCCTCATTCCAGGGTGTCCTCGTCTTCGAATGTTAGCTCACCAGATTGCCGATAGAGAGTATGTTGTGACAAGCATGTAATATTTCAACCACAGGAGCTGCGGCGGTGGCCAAAAAGTTGAAGACTGCAACCTTGACAATCAGCACGAGCACAAGCACACTGCCATCATCGCTGTTGTCTGCCGTTGACGACGGGCACATAAAGATTGCAAGGACAGCCTTGGCCGACTCCAACGACAAACCGCGCATCAGCTTTACGCTGGATTCGACTCTGGATAGCGTCAACAAGATTGAGCAGACCGCAGAGCAGTACGCTCAACGAGCCGGTTTCGACGAAGATACTATCCCTCATATAGCCATGGCGGTACGGGAAGCAGCCGTGAATGCCGTTCTGCATGGGAACGCCTACGATGTGAACAAGCACATTACCGCATCGTTCGAGACGACACTGAACGATCTGGTTATTCGAATTACGGACCAGGGACCGGGGCTTGATCCGAACACACTGCCGGATCCCCTGGCTCCGGAAAACATCCTTCGAGGCTCGGGCCGAGGCATCTTTCTGATTCGGGCCTTCATGGATGAGGTAAACTTTCGCCAGCTACACCCTGGCACCGAACTTACACTCATCAAACACCGCACACCCGCGCAGCCGGGGGCTTAAGGAGAACAAGAAACATGAGCATGAAAGTACAGACTCGCCAAGTGGACGGCGTCACTATTCTGGATTTGAGCGGCCGGATTACTCTCGGCGAAGGCAGCGTTACGATTCGCGATGCGGTTCGTGATCTTCTGGCCAAGGGGCAGAAGCAGATTCTGCTGAACCTGGGGGATATCAGCTACATTGACAGCTCGGGAATCGGCGAGTTGGTCAGCGCCTTTACAACGGTCAGAAACCAAGGTGGAGAGCTGAAGCTGTTGAATCTCACCAAGAAGGTTCAGGACCTGCTTCAGATCACCAAGCTTTACACCGTCTTTGACGTCAAGGATGACGAAGCTTCAGCGATCTCTTCGTTCGCGAAATAGGCAGCTCTCACCAGCGGACAAATCATTGCGCAAAAGCTGTGCATTAAATTAAGACAAAAGAAATGCCGTCGCTGATGGGCGACGGCATTTCTTCGTGCCAAGGTTCAATTCGGCTTCTACCTTATTTTGAGAAGTCGACCTTGGGCGCGACACTGTTTTCGGGGTTCCCTTTGAAGTATTCGTCGCGATAGTGAAATCCGGCTATGCCGGCCCAAATGCTGTTGGGGAACTGCCGAACGTAAACATTGTAGTCCTCAAGTGTCTTGTTGTACCGCTGGCGTTCCACGGCAATGCGATTTTCCGTCCCAGCCAGTTCGTCCTCCAACCGCATGAACTGTTCATTCCCTTTCAGGTTTGGATACTGTTCCTGCAACCGGAAAAAGGGCCCGAGTGCTACGTCAAGTTTGCTATTGGCATTGATGCTGGAAGCTCGGTCCGACCCTGCGGCCAGAACGCCCGCCCGGGCATTGGCGATGTTGGTAAGGATTGTTGACTCTTCGGCGACGTAGCCCTTCACTGAGGCTACAAGGTTCGGAATCAGGTCAAGCCTTCTCTGCTGTACAACACCCACCTGCGAGTAAGCCTGGTTTATCGCCTCATTCTTCTGCACCAGCGTGTTCTTGGTGCTGACATAGCTGCCGCCGGCAAAGAGCAGCAGAAGGATGATGAGGCCGACGACGCCCAGCACAATCCATAAAGGTTTCATTCGTTCGATTTCCCTTCGTCTTGAAGCTTCCTGTTTGTCATGGAAGGTATCTCCGGCTTAGCTTCGTTCCGCCGAATGGACCTTCATCCTTCGAGCAAATCCCGCTGTTCCTCGATATTAGATATTGCTTTGCTTATTTCGATGCCTTCTCTGCCGCTCAGTCCGCGGCTGTGAACTTAAAAATCTCCACTGGCACCTCCGCCGCCGGAACGTCCGCCGCCAAAGCCTCCAAAACCACCGTCTCCATCGCGGTCACGGCCTCCCCCACCCCGATAGCCACCGCCACCCCCCATCAGATTACCGAGCAGGAAGAAGATCAACCCCACATTGCCGGTGCGGATAAGAAAAAAGAGTATGAGCAGGATCACCCCGCCGCCGAGAACAATCTGCGTCAGGGAGAGTTGGATTGGCTCATTCGAGACTGGCTGCCGGTGGTACTGGTGGGTCGGAAGCGTGAGGGTTACACCGGCGTCCTGCGCGATGATTCCTGCTATCTGCCGAACGCCGAGCGGCACTGCTGCGTTGTAATCGCCCTGCCTGGCCGTCGGAGCCATGGAGCGCCCGATGTCACCTACCTTTGCATCGTTGAGGATGCCCTCCAGGCCATATCCGACCTCGATACGGCCGCGGCGGGGAGTCATCACGAGGACGATCAACACGCCGCGATCGTCCTTGTTCCCCACGCCCCACTTGTCTTCTAATTCGGTGGCGAATTCTTCAACTGTCTGGTCGTTGTCCAGCGTCTTAATGGTAACGACAGCGATCTGGGCGTGGGCTTGCCGGTCTACCTGTGAGCAAAGGGTTTCGAGGTCCTGCTTGGTCGAGGAAGAGAGAACTCCTGCAAAATCGCTGATGTAGCCTGTAGGCGATGGCAGCGACTTTACCGACTCACCGAGAAATGGCGTAGCCGGAACCAGCAGCAGGAGAACGATGCCAAGCCATCGTGCGATGCGTCTCATCGTCCGCTCATTCTACGCTGAAACGGTATTCAAAGAATGTATAGGCTAGTTCGTCGTCGGATTAGCGGACTTGCCACCACGGCCAGGCGGAGGAATCCCCATCTCATGGGCTAACTTGTCAGCAAGAAGCATATGCTCCCGAACGATCTGGGCCGCTTTATCTAAAGCCGTTTTCAACTCTGCGTCGTTGGTATTCGCGGCCTCGGTACGGAACTCGCGTAGATCAGCATGATGGTATTTGACCATGCAGGAGACGTACTCCTTATCGAAGGCCTCTCCAGAGAGTTTTCCCAACTTGTCGTACTCGGTCTGGCCAACCTCGGTCAGTTTTGTCGACACAATGGCACCCTTCGATTCAGCAAGTGATGCTATCGCGTTGTTCATCTCGGTGTGGTCGTTGACCATCTTTTGAGCAAAGCTCTTGACACTATCCGTGGAAGCTTTCTCGACCGCAAGTTTGCCCAGTTGAACCTCGGTTGTGCCGCCCTGAAGAGCCTTGCGCAGAAAAATCTTATCCTGCATCTCCTGCCCCGATTGTGCAGGCACACTCGTGGAGTCGGGTTCCGAATGTATCGGATCCTGCTGCTGATTAGGAGAACCTGGATTGGCTTGGCCGATCATGGCTGTTGGAGCCCCCATCAGCGCTACGCTCAGAAGCAGGCGGCATATCAGGTAACGATTCATCAAACTCCCCCGGCGGATCAGTCTACTCGCTCTATGAGTCATTCCACTGCTCTACTTTGTATGTAGACCGCGATGCGGGGTTGCCTTCGGAGATGCCGAGCAGAGGTTGTATTCTGTGACTCGGAGCCTTTCTTCGATGCCTGAAAGTGTTGTTTCTACGCCTGCTGCTTTACCACCTTCCGCTCGACGGGAACCGACCCCCACTACATTGCACGGACAGACACTTGAGGACGATTACCGCTGGATGCGGGATAAGGGCTCGGCTGAGGTCATTGCCTATCTAGAGGCAGAGAATGCATACACCACTGCTGTGATGAAACCAACGGAGGAACTGCAGGGAAAGCTCTATTCCGAAATGCTCTCCCATATCAAGGAGACGGACGAGTCGGTTCCTTTTCGTGAGCGCGGCTGGTACTACTACACGCGCACAGTCGAGGGCAGCCAGTACCCGATCCACTGCCGACGTAAGGCTATCGACGAGGCTTACGATCCATCGCAGCCGGAACATGTGATTCTCGACGTCAATCAGCTCGCCGAGGGACAGGCATTCATGTCTGTGGGAGGAATGAGCGTCAGCCCTGACGGAGTGAGGCTTGCCTATTCAACCGACAACACGGGATTTCGGCAATACACATTGCACATGCGTGATTTGGCAACTGGGGTAGAACTGCCTGATACAGCCGAGCGAGTTGGTTCACTGGTGTGGGCCGCGGACTCTCACACGCTTTTCTACACCACTGAAGATGAGGTGACGAAGCGGCAGGACAAGGTCTTCCGTCACAGGTTGGGAGACGCAAATTCAGACGACGCACTGGTCTATGAGGAGCACGATGAGCGCTTCAATGTCGGTGTAGGCAAGACCCGTGATGGCAACTATCTTCTGATGGAATCCGGGAGCCATACGACGAATGAATGCAGCTACCTATCGGCTGACACTCCGGGTGGAGTATTCCTTGTCATTGCCCCGCGATTCGATGAGCAGGAATATTACGTTGATCATCGCGACGGACTCTTCTACATACGAGTAAATGACACAGGGAAAAACTTCCGTGTTGTAACTGTGCCGGTAGATGGAGGCGGCCGGGAAGCATGGCAGGAGATCATCCCGGAAAATGAGAATATGCCACTTGAGGATTTCGATATATTCGACTCATTCTGCGTAAGTTCCATGCGAGAGTCTGGCCTCACCAGCATTGAGGTATCGACTTTTGGCTCAGATGGAAGACTTGGCCCAGCAAAGAAGATCAACTTTCCGGAGCCGACCTACACGGCCATGGGAAACGTCAATCGAGAGTTCACCACAGACCGGTTTCGGTACAGCTATCAGTCGTTAGTCTCACCAGCTTCTATCTACGACTATGCCGTGGAAACCGGGATTTCGACTCTGTTGAAACAACAGGAGGTGCCCGGTGGTTTCGACTCTTCGCGGTACGCCTCCGAACGGCTGTGGGCTACCGCAACCGATGGCATCAAGGTACCGGTGTCAATTGTCTATCGTCGCGACAGCTTCCAGCGTGATGCTACAAATCCCCTTTATGTTTACGGATACGGCTCCTATGGCTACCCTCTTCCCGTCGGCTTCAGCCCCGCACGCCTTTCGTTACTCGATCGGGGTGTAGTGCTGGCATACGCGCACATCCGCGGTGGCGGAGACCTGGGTGATTCCTGGCATGACGCCGGAAAGATGATGGTGAAGCGGAATACGTTCACGGACTTTATTGCCGTCGTGGAACATCTGGTTGCACAGGGTTATGGAGCAAAGGATCGCGTGGCAATCGAGGGCGGAAGTGCTGGCGGCCTCCTGATGGGAGCCGTAGTTAATGAGCGTCCGGATCTCTTTCGCGTGGTGCTGTCACACGTTCCATTTGTCGATGTGATGAACACAATGCTCGACGCTTCTCTGCCGCTTACCGTGGCTGAATACGAGGAGTGGGGAAACCCGAACGAGCCTGAGCCTTTCACCTACATGCGCTCCTATTCCCCATATGACAACCTGAAGCCCGGAGACTATCCGGCGATGCTCGTCAAAACAAGCCTGAATGATTCGCAAGTGATGTATTGGGAGCCTGCCAAGTATGTAGCCAAGCTGCGGACACTGAAGAAGAATGACGCTTCCCTGCTGCTGCATATCAACATGGACGCAGGACATGGCGGCGCCTCTGGTCGTTACGACTATCTCAAGGAGATAGCCTTCGATTACGCGTTCCTATTGCGCGAATTCGGTGTGACGCCTAACCCTTGACGGCAACAGCTTCTTCAACCTTGTCACCCTCCCCAGGCGCGAGGAAGAGATTCGTTTCGAGGCCATGCTGGCGCGTGTATAGATCGTAGTAGCGACCACCCAATGCATAAAGCGTCTCGTGGGTACCACGTTCAACGATGTTGCCAGCCTCAACGACGAGGATCTGGTCTGCACGTCGAATGGTAGAGAGGCGATGGGCAATCACGAAGGTCGTGCGGCCTTGCATCAGGTGGTTGAGCCCCCCCTGAATCATGGCCTCGGACTCCGAATCGAGGGAGCTCGTTGCTTCGTCGAGAATGAGAATTCGCGGGTCGGCCAGAATTGCACGAGCAATGGAGAGCCGCTGCCTCTGGCCGCCGGAAAGCTTCACGCCGCGCTCACCAACGATCGTCTCATAGCCCTCTGCAAATCGCTCGGCAAACTCATCAACGCGAGCAATGCGGCAGGCTTCAAGGAACTGCTCTTGTGTCGCATTAGGATGCGAAAAGAGGATGTTTTCCCGGATTGTGCCATCGAAGAGAAATGTCTCCTGCAGTACGACACCAAGTTGGCTGCGGTAGCTCGCAAGCCGAACAGCCGCGAGATCCACGCCATCGACCAGAACCTGACCGGTCGTGGCTGTGTGGAAGGCGCAAATAAGCGAGATAATCGTGGATTTTCCGGAGCCTGATGAGCCCACGAGTGCCGTTACGCTGCCGGGATGGGACTCGAAGCTGATGCCATGGAGGACAGGCTTGCCTGGATCGTAGGCAAACGTGACGTCGCGAAACGCAATCTCGCCTTTAATAACGCCTAACCCATAGGCTCGCTTGGGATCAGCATCTTCTGCGTGCTCTGAGAGAATCTCTGTCGTGCGATCGAGCCCTGCAAC
>Ga0163162_10003718_pt1 | contig 14620 bp, 10 predicted proteins | sample S55metaG_FD_115310 | JGI IMG/M metagenome (GOLD analysis project Ga0163162, IMG submission 115310) | Switchgrass rhizosphere microbial communities from Kellogg Biological Station, Michigan, USA - S5-5 metaG | ecosystem: Host-associated > Plants > Roots > Rhizosphere > Soil | place: USA...
ACAAGTGCAACAAACGCTGCTACGCTTAGTCTTAGCGGATTGATAGCGGGTCAATATACTTATCAGCTAACAGTAACCGACAATAAAGGGGCGAGTGCCAGTGCTCAGGTTAAAATAAGAGTTTCTTCGGCTACGAATGTGCCGCCTGTAGCTAACGCAGGTCCTAATCAAAGTATAACGGCCCCGGCTAACGTCGCAAACCTGAATGGAACTGCATCCACTGATTCAGATGGTAGCATTACAGCATTCAGTTGGGTAACCATATCAGGTCCAGGTTCCGTAACCATCAATAATTCCAACACGGCTACACCATCAGTTGTCGGATTGCAGGCAGGTGGATACGTATTCGAACTGACTGTGACTGATAACCGCGGTGCTACGTCGAAGGATCAGATATCTGTTACGGTACTTCCGGCAGCTATCGTTCCTAATCAATTACCAGTGGCAAATGCAGGAAGCGATCAGACGATTATCCTGCCAACAACTACCGCTTCACTGGATGGAAGAAGTTCTTTTGATCCGGATGGAACAATTACAGGATATGGATGGAAGCAAATATCCGGACCTTCTGCGTCTACTATTACTCCGGGCAATAAGAGTACTACTACAGTTTCCAAACTGACTGCTGGTCAGTATATATTCGAACTGACTGTTACAGATAATAATGGAAAGACTACCGCTGACCGGATAACTGTTCAGGTAAATGCGGGAGCCGGAAAATTAAATCTGCCACCAGTTGCTGTAGCAGGTACCAGTGATACGATTGTATGGCCGACCAATTCATATACCCTGGATGCGACACAGTCCATGGATCCTGATGGCACTATTAATTCATATCAGTGGCAGGAAACCAGCGGACCTAACATGAGTAGTACGTCTTTGAACAGTTCTAAGGTTTCAATCAGCAACCTGTCGATAGGTGTATATCAATTCAAACTTACGGTGACTGACAATTCAGGCGCATCCTCCACCTCGACAATGTCACTTACCGTGTCTCAGGGGGAAACACAGACATTCTCACAGGTGAACAGGCTTTCTGTATATCCTAATCCGGCGCATAGTATTGTCAATCAGAAAATCACCAGCGATATCACTGGTACGGTGCAGATCAATATTTATAATATGAGCGGTAAACTGGTGGCCACAGCCCAGACTGAAAAAACCTCGGATGTGTTGTACAACAAAATTGGTATTTCCCAACTCGCACCGGGAATGTATACCATTCAGGTAAATATTGCCAATCAGAAAACCCTGGTATCAAAGTTTATCAAGTACTAATAATATTTTTAGATGAAAAACCAGAAAATGACCTGCTTCGGCGGGTCATTTTTCTTTTTATTACTCAGGCGGAGGTAGAAGAATTCATTAAATCTTTGATATGTCCCGCCAGCCTTATAGCGAGTGCAACGATGGTAAAAGTAGGATTAACTCCTGCGCCGGTTGGAAAGCAGGAAGCCCCGGCAATAAACAAATTATGGACACCATGAACTTTGCAATTTGCATCGACTACTCCGTTTTTAGGGTCATCACTCATCCTTGTTGTACCCATATGATGCCAGCCTCCACTGGTGGTGACCGGTAAGGTGTCATCATTTTCGTCCCATAGTTCTTCCATTAACCTTACCCGGCCAATCCCACTCGCACCCGCCTGCTGACCAATGATTTCATATATTTTACGAACGCTCTTTTTTTCAAGGGATGTAAAAGCCCAGTTTAATGAAGCTCTCGGCACGCCCAGTTCATCTTTTTCATCACTCAGCGTAACCCGTGACAGAGGATTAGGCGCCTGCTCCAACCTCATCGACAGCTGAAATGCCTGATGCATCAGTCTGCTTTGTGCCGGTTTAAATTTTTCGAAAATGCGATGTAGCCTGGTTCCCGCCGTCTTATCCATAGCATCTCTGGCGTGTTGTTGGTTAACCCGGGGATCAGGAGTATTCCAAAGTTGAATATAGGAAGGCATTTGCTTTGCGTAGTCAAGTGGGATAAATGAAACAATACCATTCAAAATTTCATTGTTTTCCTGAATTTTCGGTGTAATGGCTATTTCCCCCTGAACACGGGGCTGAACAATCATATACAGTTTTAATTCACTTTTCTGATTAAGCCAGAGTTCAGCAGATTTGATTTCCGCATGTTCCATAAAATACCTGCCCACCAGATCATTTTCATTACCAAGACCTTTAACAGCTTGTTTATTGGCTGCTAAAAGAACTCTTGGATTTTGAATGCCTGCACAGGCAAGAATAAAATATTTTGCAGATACGCGGCCTGTTTTTCCCTCGTAATTTTTAAATGTCACCGTCTTTACATCAGAAATGGCTTCATTCGTAGTTATATCTACGACATTGGCATAAGTATAAAGATGAATATTCTCAGCATTAACGATCGTATCCCTGTATTTTGTCCCGAATCGGGTAGGGGTACTGAAGCGCCAGATTTTCGTCCAGGCAACCTCCTCATCAAATGGAATCGGAACCAGTGTGGGATCTTTCTCCTGCCAGTATTTAACATCGAATTCAAATTCGCCAATATCAAGGATCGGGCAGGCTCTCTTATAATAGGGAATTAAAGTTTCCTGCGTAATAGGCCATCCGCTTTTATCCACCCAGTCCCTTTTTGTAAAAGCAATAGGATCGAATAGCGAACAATATCCGCCCCAATGACCGGTAGTTCCTCCGAAATAATGCAGTTCCGAAGATTTGATTGGATAATAAGGTTGCCCGGTTGTTTTACCATTGTACAATTCCTGAATCCTTTCTTCATATTCAAAACCACCACCTTCTAATAAAATAACCTTAACCGGTCTGTTTATAAATTCCAACGCAATACTGATACCGGCAGCGCCTGCACCGACGATACAAATATCAGCTTCTAATAAAGCTTCGTTTTCTAGTTTCCTCGCATCAGTATGCATTGACAGGTTTTATATTCTTAAGACAAAGACAAAAGTGCGCATTGACGGGCTTCTGTTTTTGAAAGTACCCAACCTGCTATTGTAACTAATTTATGGTCTTTAAAGTCAGATTCAACTTTTAGCTCCAGTTCATTTACCAGGGATGCACGATCACTATTAAGCTGCCTGGTGGTTAGTCCGGCATTAAGTTCATTCAATAATTTCTCTTTTGAATTTTCTTCCGGGACCAGTTTCCTGTAAGCCGTTCCGATCTTGCGCAGGGTTTCATCATCGCAAATACCGGAAAGAATATAAGGATAACCGAGGGGTTGACTTTTCCACCTGGTTTCATTGTTCCGGAAATAGATACCGGTAACTCCTAATCCCGCTCCAACAACCAATGCGGAGTAAACAAATGTTCTTCTCTTCATGGATTAATCATTGTTATGACTCACTACGGTATTATGATCGACAATGCAGAACTTTAGCAAAAGTGGGAAAATAATGCGAATAAATTTCCTCCGTTTCCTATCGGCACCGCCAGACCGATGAAGTTGATGCGTAATCAAAGCACAAAATTTGCGTTAAATAAATGGCAATTATGTATTTGGGAAATGAGATTGGGTAATTTACGTAAAACCGGGTTAGTATTATCCCCATAGAATTTTTACATTTGTATTTCCCTTCGGCTGGTACCCGTTGAAGACTCCGGAACCTTAATTCATATAAATGAAAGCTTTCCTGATTATTCTGGTTACTGTTTTTGCGATTCTGTGCTTTTCTTTCAGCAAAAGGTTTGACAAATCTTATAATGAGCTGTATTCAAATTCAGTTCAGGTTTTCAAAAAACAGCAAATACTGCTGCAACAATTCATAGCCACCGAAAATCTTTCTTCCGAAAAAAATATCGATTCCCTAAGGCAACAGATAGAGTATGCACGGTTAAAATTGAAAAATATAGATTTCTGGCTCCGCTATTTTGAACCTAATGCATACCGAAAAATAAATGGTCCGCTTCCGGTGGAATGGGAAAATGAAGTGTTCGAAAAATTTGAACCACCTTACCGGCGGGAAGGTGCAGGACTTTCCCTCGCAGAGATATCCCTTGATGAAAAGCCTCTCATACGGGATTCATTACTCGGACTGGTCAAAAAAAGCCAGGAAGCCATTAAAACATTTGAAGCAGACTCTATAACGCGGCAACTGAATTCTTACAGTCATTTTTTTCTCGCTAACCGGCTCTTTCTACTTAATCTGGCTGCCATTTATACCACAGGATTTGAATGCCCGGATACAAGTCATATTCTCCCGGAATTGCGATCCATGCTCAGGGGAACAAAAGAAATTTATTCCAGTTACAATCAAAGTTTCCCGGAAAACCCTTTGTCCGGTGAATACCTGGACAAATATGAGAAAGCCATTTTATTTGTTGAAGGACAGAGTCTAGTTTTTAGCGAATTTGACCAATTTGTTTTTATTAAGGACTATGTGAATCCCCTGTTTGCCATGAATCAGCATTTCATCAATGATTATAATGTCAGGTCAATCAATTTTAACGACTATACCCTGAACAATAATACCCGGTCCATATTTGACAAGGCCCTGTATACCTCCCAAAATACCAAGGGTGTGTATTCTATGGTGGAGGACGAACAAACCCTGCGTGAAATCAGGTATATCGGGAAGCTGCTTTTTTACGATCCGATACTTTCGGGAAATAATATGCGCAGCTGTGCCTCCTGTCATAAGCCCACAGAATATTTTACGGATACAACCGTTCGCAGTGCTTTGCAATTTGACCGGAAAAACCGGCTCCCCAGAAATACGCCCACGCTGATCAATTCGGTGTACAATCATCTGCTTATGCTGGATGGGAAACATATTTCCCTGCAGGGCCAGGGAATGGATGTGATGACCAGTGCAAGCGAAATGAGCGGTAGTAACGAAAAGGAACTGCTCAGGAAGGTATTAAGCTGTAAAGAATATAAAGACGCATTTAAATCTTTTTTGAAACTCACTCCCGAGGAAAAGGAAATCACGTTGAACCATATTGTATCAGCTATTACATACTTTGATGGCAGTTTTAGCAGATTTTATTCTCCTTTTGATGAGGCCATGAATAATAAAGCCCCTCTTTCCGGGGACGCAAAAAAAGGATTTAATTTATTCATGAGCCGGGCTAAATGCGCTACCTGTCATTTCGTTCCGAATTTCAACGGAGTAAAACCACCCTATATCGGTTCGGAATTTGAAGTGTTGGGCACGCCGGAGGACTCAGCCTCCCGTGAATTGAGTACGGACAAGGGAAGATTCTTAATCAATAAGGCACCGGAAACCCTGCATGCTTTTCGTACAGGATCCATCCGGAATGCGAAATACACTAAGCCGTATATGCATAACGGTGTTTTTAAATCTTTGGAGGAAGTGATTGACTTTTACGATTTCGGCGGCGGCAGGGGTAAAAAATTGACGGTTGAAAACCAGACTCTTTCACCTGATTCGTTGAAATTAACCCCCTCAGATAAAAAGGAATTGCTGGCCTTTATTTATTCACTTAATGAAGACATCCAGTTTGAGGAACCGCCACTTTCCCTGCCGGCCTCATCTAATAAAGCGCTGAATAACAGGAAACCAGGTGGTGAGTATTAATAGAGACTATTTTCATCATGGATTTAACTGGTTTTTCTGTAATTAAAAATTGCACAACCATTCAGCAGCAGCGCAAAACCAATCAGGTAATACATTTCCTGCCTGACCTGCCAAAGTCCGCTTCCTTTCAAAACGATCAGTCTGACTACTGTTATAAAATGAGTGACGGGTGTGAGATTAGACATTTGCCTGGCCCAGTTGGGCATGCTGTCAATGCTGGTGAAAAAGCCGCTCATCAGCATAAAGATCATCATAAAAAAGAAAGCGACGAACATGGCTTGTAACTGCGAATTGCTGAAGGTAGAAATCAGTAATCCAAATCCCAATAGGGCAACCAGGTAGACAGCAGCAAAAAGATAGAGCACCGGAATACTGCCTTTGGGAAAAATACCGTACACAATATACATAACCGTAAGACCGATGGTGAAGACAATCATACCCACGATCCAGAATGGTATCAGTTTGCCAAGGATAAATTGCCATTTCTTCATCGGCGTCACATTGATCTGTTCAATGGTGCCGATTTCCTTTTCCCGGACAATATTGAGTGCCGCCATAAATCCGCCGATCAGAGTAAGTAGTAATACAAGTATGCCGGGCACCATATAGTATTTGTATTCTCTGCGGGGATTAAACCAATCTGAATACGTAATATCGATAACAGAGGATTGTACCATTGCACTGCTGTTGACTGAATTGATATTTACTTCCAGTGAACGATTGAAATCTTTCAGAACGGCAGTAAGATATCCACTGCCAATGGCTGATTTTGTTCCGTTAATGGCATCGACGGACATATTGAGTTGCTGACTGCCTTCGCGCACCAGGTTACGCTCAAATCCCTGCGGAATTTCCAGCATGATATCCGCATCGTTTTTTTCAATCAATTTCAAGGCATCACGGTAAGAAATGGTATTACCCACAATCCGGAAATAACCGGAGGAGGCAATTTTGTTGATCAGCTTTTGAGAAAAACTGCTGCGATCGTAATCTACAACGGCAACATTCACGTTCTTTACTTCAAAATTCGCCGCAAGTGGTAGAATGATCAACTGGATAATCGGTAACGCAAACATCATGGCGAGAATCGTCTTATCCCTGAATATCTGCCGGAACTCCTTTTGTAGTATAAAACCCAGGACTTTCATGTCAGTCTGATTTTAAAGTTTTTCAGGGCAATCGTCAGAAGGAAAACAGCCATGCCAGTCAAAATCAGGGTTTCTTTCCACACGTAACTGAATCCAAGTCCCTTGAGCATGACCGCCTTTATGATGATATAATAGTAGCTGGAAGGAATAATGTGTGATATGATTTGAAATATCACGGGCATATTTTCAATGGGGAACATAAAACCGGTGAACAGGATAGTTGGCAACATCATACCCATCATGGAAATCAGCATGGCGGTTTGCTGGTTATTGGTAACGTTCGATATGAGCAGCCCCAGGGATAAACAGGTGATAATAAAAATAATGCTTTCAAAAAAAATCAACGCGAGACTACCCTTGATATGTACATCAAGAAGGTAAACGGATAACGCGAGAATGATGATAAAATTAATAATGGATAGAACCAGATAAGGAACAGCCTTGGCAATTAGAACCATAATGGGCTTCAGGGGAGATACCAGGAGTATTTCCATGGTTCCCAATTCTTTTTCCTTCACAATGGAAACGGATGTCAGCGCGGTGGAAACGATCATGAATATGAGCGCGATCACACCAGGAATAAAATTGAGTGAACCATTTTGTTCCACATTGTATAGTTGCCGCACCTGGGGAATGATCTGATAAGATATGCCTTGAGCAGGTTTCAGTTGCGACTGGTAACTGGAAATAATGGCGCTGAGATAATTGACCAGAATGGTCGCTGTATTAGGATCAGAGCCATCGGTAATGATCTGGATCTCTGCTTTTCCAAAATGACTCAGGTCATTGCTGAAATTAGCCGGAAAAATAACGGCGCATTTAATACTTCCTTCTTTAAATCGTTCTTCTATTTCATTATAACTAATAACAGGGTCTTTCAGCAGAAAGTAAGAACTCGTTTTTATCCGGTTGATGATCTGTTCTGAATTGTTATCATGTGCATTATCGAATATACTGATCCCAATATTTTTCACTTCACTGCTTAATGCAAAACCAAACAACACGATCTGTACAACCGGCAGTCCGAACAAAATAAGAAGCGTCCGTTTATCCCTGAATACGTGATAAAATTCTTTTCTTATAAAGGCGAATAGTTGTTTCATGTTAATCTGCGGTTCTTTGGGCGCGACGTGCCAGTTGATAAAATACTTCATCCATGGAATGCGTATTATATTCTTTCTTTAGGTTGGCCGGTGTATCCAACGCTTCCACTCTTCCGTCTACCATCACGGAAATACGCTTGCAATACTCAGCTTCATCCATATAATGGGTTGTGACAAATACCGTGATTCCTGTGGAAGCTGCCTCATAAATGAGATCCCAGAACTGACGCCGGGTGATCGGATCGACACCGCCTGTGGGTTCATCAAGGAAAACGATTTTAGGTCGGTGAAAAATGGCTACGGAAAAAGCCAGCTTTTGTTTCCATCCCAGCGGCAATTCGCCGACCAGTTTTTTAGCTTCATTTTTTAGTCCGAGTGTGGATACCATTTCTTCACCTCTTTGCTTTATCTCTGATCTGGACAAACCATATACACCGCCATAAAATTGTATATTCTCAGATACAGTAAGATTTTCATAGAGAGAAAACTTCTGACTCATATAGCCAATACTGGCCTTAATTTTTTCCTGTTGCCTGAATACGTCAAAACCTGCCACAGTTGCGCTGCCGGAACTGGGGAACGAAAGACCGCATAACATACGCATGGCTGTAGTCTTTCCTGCGCCGTTGGCACCCAGGAAACCAAAAATCTCGCCCTGCTCTACGTCAAAACTTATGTGGTCAACCGCCTTGAAGTCGCCAAATTTTTTGGTCAGATCCTTACAGACTATGGCTTTAGGATTCATAGTTATTGTTCAATGGTTTCAGTTTTTTGTTTCTCCTGCATTAAGCGAATGAAACTGTCTTCGATTGAAGGTTTGATCATCATGGATTCAAAATCCTCTGCCTGATATTGGGTTGCGAGCCTGTCAATTACCCCATTGCCATTTTTATCATCTCTTGTAGTGAGGTGAAGCCACTCACCAAATGCATAACAGGTTTCAACTGCAGGGTCCGAACGAAAGTCTTTTAACAGGCGGTACATGTCTTTTGACTTTGCCGCATACAGTTGGGTAGGGAAGCCATCTATGATTTTTTGCGGAGTATCCAATGACATAATACTTCCGTTTTGAATCAGGGCAATCCGGTCGCACAACGAGGCTTCATCCATATAGGGTGTGGAAACCAGCATACTGATACCCTGCTTCTTCAAACGTTTGAGCATTTCCCAGAATTCTTTTCTTGAAACGACATCAACACCTGTTGTGGGTTCATCCAGAAAAAGAACCTCCGGCTTATGGATGAGCGCGCAACAGAGGGCTAATTTTTGTTTCATACCGCCGGACAATTTACCTGCCGGCCGGTTTTTGAATGGTTCGATCTGCTCATAAATATCTTTGATCAGATCGTAGTTTTCCCTGATAGTGGTTTTAAAGATGGTGGCAAAAAATTCCAGGTTTTCCACTACGGTAAGATCCTGGTAAAGAGAAAACCTTCCGGGCATATAACCCACTTTGTTGCGAATGGCCCGGTATTCTTTTACGACATCCAGTCCCCCGACGGTCGCCTCCCCTTTATCCGCTAAAAGAACAGTAGTCAGGATTCTGAAAATTGAAGTTTTGCCTGCACCGTCCGGGCCGATGAGTCCAAACAGTTCTCCCTGCTCTACCTCGAATGAAATATCATTTACGGCCTTCACTTTCCCTTTATCATAGGTCTTACTGATATTTTTTAAGGTTACAGCGGCCATAGATTAATGTTTATTCCAGGTGATCTCTCCGTACATGCCAAGTTTCAGGTAACCGTCATTTTTAACGCTTACCTTGATGGCATATACGAGGTTGGCTCTTTCATTTTTTGTTTGAATGGTTTTTGGTGTAAACTCCGACTTATCACTGATCCAGGTAATGACACCTTCAGTTTCTTTATATCCTCCCTTACCATCATCTGTAAATACCTTCACGTTATCATTAATCTTAATCTGGTGTAGTTGATCACCTGTGATATAGGCACGCAAAATAATGGTGGAGATGTCTGCAATTTTATAAAGTGGTTTACCCAGGGCTGCCATTTCATACTGCTCGGCGTATTTGGTTAAAACGGTTCCCTTAACCGGGTTAATAATGACAGATTTTTTCAGCTGGTCATTAACCTCCCGCATCTGCGCATCCACCGTACTGCCTTGTTCAGTTATAGAGGACGTTGTCGTTTGTAAAGAACTCTCCTGAGCGGCGATTCTGGATTGCAGGGTGGTAATTTTTGCATCGGCGTCGTCCAGTTGTTTCTGAGAAGCCACACCACTGGCAACAAGCCTTGCGGTCCTGTCCCGGTCCAGCTTTGCATTAGCCAGTTCACTTCTAAGCGCTTCGACCTGAACATTTGCCTGCGGCCTGCCACTAAGTATAGCTTTCTTACTTTGCATCAGTTGCAGTTTGGTCAAATGCAGCTGTGTACTATCAATAAACCCGATTAGCTGCCCTGAATCCAGGGGCTGCCCTTCCTCAATATTCAATTGTAATATCTTTCCGCCGGCTTCGGCGGCAATAATGGTTTCTTTAGCTTCAAATGACCCCGAAGCATCATGGATATTTACTTTCTCTTTGCAGGATATCATAGTAAATAACAGCATGAGCAGGAATATAATGTTCGTATTTTTCATTGCAGTTCGATTAATTTCCGGAAATTGTTTTATAATCATATAGTGTCATGATGAGTTGCATTTCATGTAAGGCTTTTAGGGCGCGTGATTCGTTTTCTTTTTGCGACGCATTCAGAAAATCAAACAAGGGACCCATGCCCGTATTATATTTCTCCTGATAGCCTTCCCGGATGGTTTTTCTCAGGTTTACGATTTCTTCGTCTTCAGACAACACTGCTTTTTGTTTTTCGATATTGGCGGATGCCTGAGTCAGCTGCAAGCTGGTATTGAATAGGAAGGTTTCTTCCTGTACATTGATTTTATTCAATGAAAGTTGGGTGAGTTGCTTTTCATTTGAATTTTTATATAAGCCACTTATATTCCAGGAAGCGCTTATTCCGGCGACACCAAGCGTTGAAGTCTTGCTGTTTCCCAGGCTGACTCCCGGTGTAATCAATACGGCGGCACCCAGCAAGCCCAGTTTCGGCATCAGGCTTACCTTTTGCATCTCCGATTGCGCATTAATCAGGTTACGCTGGCTTTTATATAAGGATAGTTCCGGGCGAATAATCTGCAGGTCAGAAAGCTGGATACTAAGTATTGGTTTTTGCAAAATGGTCTGCTCATTCATCTTTTGGCCAATTAACAGCGACAGCATCATCACGTAACCGTTCCGGGTATAATTGAATTCAATCCTTTGCTGGTGTAATTTTAATTGTTCGACCCTTATTTCGTCGATATCAGTTTTATAAGCCAGACCATTATCCCTAAGTTGTTTGACGCGGTTGACATTGTTGTTAAGAATAGTATCCTGTATTTCGAGTTGTTTCAGCTGTTCGTCTATCAGCAATATGCCGAAGTAGAGCTGATTTACCCTTGTTTTCAGATCGTTTAACGATACGTCAATACTGGCCTTATCCAATTCGGATTGTGTACCGATGATCTTTTTTTGTGTTTTCGTTGCCCCTCCGTCCCAGATTGTTTGGTTTACCTGTCCCAGGCCGATAAACTTCAGATTGCTGCTGTTTTCAGTGTTGCCAAACTTAGGTAACTCGCCAAAAATATATCCTTCAATGGCCGTTACGCTAATCTGGGGCAGCCAGGCTTTTCCGGCATTGCTTAGTGTATATTCTTTAGTTTTTTCGATCAGATCATATTGCCTGATTAAAGGATAATTTCTAATGGCGAGTGCATAACAGCTGTCAATATAGAGGGTTTGGGCGTTTACTGAGCCAATAGAGGCTGATATACCCAGTACAGTGATAAGGAATGACTTTATCATATTCAATGCGTTGATTATTTCAATTGATTCGTCCTGGAGTATTTCGCCTTGAGTATGGCTTTCATCCAGACCGGGATTATTTTTTTCCGTTCCTGCATCAATTTGTCAAATTGCCGGTCATTCAACTGGCCCAGTTTTTTGATCATTGGGCTGGCTATGAAGGGAAAGATCACCAGGCCCATTATATTCATTAAAAAGTGCAGCGGATTGGGCTCCGCAATTTTTCCATTCTTAACCGCTTCCCTGTATTGCTTAATAAAATGTGATTGCAGGATTACATTAACAACGGGTAGTTTTTCCAAAACAGCTGCTCCATGGCTCCTTATTTCACTCATGATAAAGAGCGGTATTTCAGGCTCCGCTATGATCACCTCAATATATTTTTCGGCAATCAATTCTATTTTCTTTTCTAATGTGGTCTTCGCGTCATTGAACACGATTCCCATGGTTTGAAAAAAAGTAGTGAGTGTTTCAAACATGATCAGATCAAATAGTTTTTTCTTGCTTTTGAAATAATAATTAAGTAAGGCAAGATTCATATTGGCTTCTTCGGCGATATCTCTTGTACGGGTGGCAGCGAACCCCTTCCTGTGAAAAACCGCGCGCGCCGCCGTTTTGATCATCGCTTCTGTATTTGGATCTGGCGGTTTACTTTTGCTTTTTGCCGGCATGGAGGACTCAATTGAGCATAAAATTACCGATTTTGCTTTATTTTTAATCAAATGATTAAAAAAATTGACCGACTCATAATATTGGTATTTGACAAAACCGCCATCCCCGATTACAGGTAAGCAACCGTTATTTGTCAGTGTAAATTGGTAAATTAGACAGCTTTTTAACTGGGTATGAAATTTTTCCCTCAAACCTTTGATAAAATCAACTTTTCATGATGCGATTACCGGTGCTTGCTGTTTGTATTTGTTCGCTGCTGCTTTCGCCGTTTGTCCAGGCACAGAATTCCGGTTTATCCGTTCTGCAAAACGAATGGAAGGCTTACTGGATAGATGTTCCCGACGAATCTATTACAGGATACGGAGTTTATTTATTCCGGAAAACAATCAGCCTGCCTGCAAAACCGGATTCTTTTCTCATTCATGTCTCTGCCGACAACCGCTATAAATTATTTGTCAATGGCATTCAGGTCTCGCAGGGACCTGCCCGTGGTGATCTGAATCACTGGAATTTTGAAACGCTGGACATTGCTCCTTTTCTTCAGGCCGGAAAAAATATCATTGCAGCCCGTATCTGGAATGACGGGGAATGGCGGCCGGAAGGACAGATTTCCCTGCGTACTGGATTTATTCTGCAGGGAAACGGGAGTAGTGAACAACTGGTGAATACAGGAAAAGACTGGAAATGTATTCGCGACAGTGCTTATTTGCCTTTGAGATACAATCCGCCTACTTATTACGTTGCCGGACCCGGGGAACAGGTCAATATGAATGATTATTTATCCGGGTGGGAGAAAATTAATTATTCCGATAACAACTGGAAAAATGCCCGGATCATTATGCCCGGCATTCCGAATAAATTAATCGGAGGTTATGGTACTGTCAGCGGCTGGCTGTTGAAACCATCTACAATTCCACCTATGGAATCAAAAAAGCAAAGATTCGCTGCAGTCAGGTCTTCTGAAGGGATTAGAACGGCAGACGGATTTCCTGTATCAATAGCAGCGATTACATTCCCTCCTCATACAGACGCAACAATTTTGCTCGATCAGGGATTTCTGACAAACGCATTTCCTGAAATTATTTTCAGCGGAGGAAAATCTGCGTCCATAACGATGGGATATGCCGAGGCCCTTTTTACTACCTACCCGGCAAAAGGAAAGCGGGATGAAGTGGCGGGCAAGATATTTTTGGGCCGCAGGGATAGTATTATCTCAAATGGCGGTTCGGGCCAGTTTTTTTCACCCCTTACTTTTAGAACTTACCGCTACGTTCAGGTGAAAGTAATCACGAAGGATGACCCCCTGGTAGTTGAAGATATATACGGAACGGCTACGGGATATCCGTTCTTGTTGAATGCCCGTCTCGAATCTGATAATACGGACATGAACAAAATATTCGAGACGGGTTGGCGAACAGCCCGTCTATGCGCAATGGAAACTTATATGGATTGTCCTTATTATGAACAGCTGCAATATATAGGCGATGCCAGGATACAGGCATTGATTTCATTATACAATAGTGGGGATGAAAGACTCCTGCTTAATGCAATGAATGAAATGGACAATTCACGTAGACCGGAAGGAGTAACGATCAGCCGGCATCCATCCTACACGCCGCAGTATATTCCAACTTTTTCTTTTTGGTATATAGGGATGCTGCACGATTATATGATGTACGGCCGGGACAGCAGTTATGTAAAAAATAAACTTTCGGGGGTAAGAGAGATACTTCAATATTTCAGAAATTATCAGCAACAGGATGGTTCATTGAAAAATGTGCCATTCTGGATGTTCACGGATTGGGTAGAAGCCAAAGATTGGAATTCAGGTGTAGGGCCAATAGGAAAAGATGGGAACTCTGCACTGATTGACCTGCAATTGTTATGGGCCTACGAACTGGCGGCAGACCTCGAATCCCACTATGGCATGGAGGCTTTCGTCCAGCTCTATCAACAATATGCAGCCCGGTTAAAAAATACCATCCGAAAAAAATATTGGGATTCCGGCAGGCAGTTATATGCAGACAGGGTTGAAAAGGACCGGTTTTCCCAACATGCCAATACACTGGCCATCCTTACCGGAATAATTGATGTGAAATCTGAAAATGCAGTTGCGCAAAAAATGCTTACTGACACGACCCTGGCGCCCGCTTCCATATATTTTAAATTTTACCTGCACCAGGCGCTCGTGAAAGCAGGATTGGGCAATGATTATCTGAACTGGCTAGAGATATGGAGAAAAAATCTGGATATGGGCCTCACTACCTGGGCGGAAATATCCGATATTAATAAT
>Ga0163162_10003719_pt1 | contig 14619 bp, 8 predicted proteins | sample S55metaG_FD_115310 | JGI IMG/M metagenome (GOLD analysis project Ga0163162, IMG submission 115310) | Switchgrass rhizosphere microbial communities from Kellogg Biological Station, Michigan, USA - S5-5 metaG | ecosystem: Host-associated > Plants > Roots > Rhizosphere > Soil | place: USA: Michigan...
CGAAGCCTTCAACCTAATATATACCAATAATATACCAATAATCTATATAATGTCTATAATATATTATATATGTTTAATATATCTATGATAAGGAAATTTAGTAACGACTAGGTAACGGGGTAATATGAGCAACCCCGAAAAAATCGTTCCTCTGGAGCCAGCCGCTTTCAATCTAGTTGGCTGAACACAGTTTATTGCATTTTTTCGTCATTTCGCTGTTATTTTGAAGTTTGTCCGTTACATTTTTTGCGTTACATGTAACAATTTGTGTAACGTTACGTATAACTGATCTCATCCCTGTTGCCGAGCACCAGCGGTACTCAATAGAATTAACTGTAATAATAGACATAAATGCGCACAAATATGTAACGTTTGTGAATGTAACGTTTTGGGTGTTACGGTTCAAAAATGTTCCTTATGCAGTCACATTACCCTGGATTTATATCCTTTGTAAGATAGTTAATGGGTTTGATCCTGGCCCCGAATGAACGCTAGGATTCTATTTTACACATGCGAGTTGCACGAAGCCCTGTTAGGTTAAGTAGCGTACGAGTGAGCAATACCGGTAGAGATCTGATCAAAGAGCTTGGAAAACGCCGAGCGAAAGCTCGAGTCTAATTCCAAAATAAAGGCTGGCCCTCTCTTTGGCGGACTGCCGGCGGATTAGCGGTTGTAGGTGAGGTAACGGCTTACCTAGCCCACGATGCGTAGTTGATTTTGGAGATTGATCAGCCACGTCGGGACTGAGACAAGGCCCGAGCTTCTATGGAGGGCAGCAGTGAAGAATTTTGGGCAATGGAGTAACCTCTGACCCAGTGAGAATGCGTGCATGATGAAGGCGTACAGTTTTCTGTAAAGTGCTAGAAATAATGAAGATGCTGTCTGTATTTATTACATAAAGCGCCGGCCAACTTCGTGCCAGCAGCCGCGGTAATACGAAGGGCGCGGGCGTTATTCGTTTTGATTGGGTGTAAAGGGTACGTAGGCTGCTGTTGAAATTTTTAACCGAAAGCGCAGAGTGTTCCTATGCGGCGGTTTATTAAAGATTCAGCTTGTGATGGGTAGTGGTTGGGGTAATTCTTTGTGTAGGGGTAAAATCCTACCATATAAGGACGAACATCGGCTAGCAAAGGCGCCTTTCTAGTCCCATCAGACGCTAAGGTACGGAAGCTTAGGTAGCAAACAGAATTAGATACTCTGGTAGTCTAAGCCGTCAACGATAAGTATTCACATATAGGCAGGTTTCCTGGGGGGCAGGCGCCAATTCGGCAAGGCCCCATCCTTTTTGCTGGAGCTAACGCGGTAAATACTTCACCTGGGGTCTACGATCGCAAGGTTGAAACTTAAAGGAATTGACGGGAACTCTTACAAGCGGTGGAGCATGTGGTGTAAACTGATGACCCTCGTAAAACCTTACCAACTTTCAAGCTTGAATTGAAGTAACTCCAGTTTACGTAACACATTCGAAATGCGGTTAGTTATCGTGGTGACGACGCTACACGTATGAACTACGTGTAACAGTGCGCCGCGGTGGACTACGTTCAAGTAAGGTGTTGCATGGCTGTCTTCAGCTCGTGTCGTGAGGCGTAGGTTTAATTTCCACGAACGAACAAAACCCGCATCAGCTCAGACGGTTTCATCGGCGGTTTTTTAAGAAAAAAGCTATTGTTTGGCAAAAGCAAAACGATGAACTTTGAAGTTTTTACATTTAGGTAATTCTTCTCCCGGAGGCTAGTACCTTTCGGTCCTCTAGCTGATATTGATCAAAAAAATACTCTTCTAAAAATAGGATTTGTCTCTTCTATCTGTAACCACTTCTAAGGATTATTAGCCTCAAGCGGTAAAACTACCGCTTACAGGGCTCAGGAGGTTTTTTATAGAAATGCATGTACGTTATTGCCGGCGGGTATCCGGTACTGCGAGACCATTTTTGGAGTAAAGCCTCCATAGCGTTTACGTGCTATCTTTGTGAGCTCTGCTGGTGACAGCGCTTACGAGAATGTAGGTTTACATATTGGTATATTTTTTTATTCCTTCCTTTTCTTTCTGCCCACATGGTCAGATGAAAGTGCGGATGACGTCAAGTCGTCATGGCCTTTATAAGTTGGGCTACACATTTGCTACAATGAAGATATTAGAAACAGGGCGCTACGACAGCGCTTTTAATAAATGTTTTCTCAGTACGGATCGCCTTCTGTAATTTGAAGAAGCGTAAAGGCGGAATCGCCAGTAATCGCAAATCAGCCAAGTTGCGGTGAACAGGTTCTGGAGTTCTGTACAAACCGCCCGTCACGGTCTGGAAGAAGGTTTGCTTTAAGTGCGCTGAGGCTTCTTGTCTGTTATGCAGCGAGCTGTCTGAGGCCTGCGTAGGTAGATTTTTAACTGGAACGAAGTCGTAACAAGGTAACTGTACGGGAACGTGTAGTTGGTATTTTGATCTTATACAATTTTGAGAACGTACTTTTGAAAGAAGTAAGCAACCACAATAAGCGGGATGGTGTAACGGTAACACGCTGGGCTCATGCCCCGACTACGTCTGTTCGAATCAGGCTCCCGCTAAAACACGGTTTACAAAAATTTATATTACGAATAAAACTACATAGTTTTTGATCACGGATTACTTGTCATTGCATTTAGCGAAAAACGACTATGTCGAAAATGTTTGCGTCCGCCCGGTTCACAGACAGTGTTTTCAGAGAAATTAGATATACAAGCAAACGCGGCGAGTTGAAACATCTTCGTAGCCGCATGAATTATCAGAAGAGTTTAATTTTGTAGTGGCGAACGACAAGTTAAAGACCACAAAAGCGTGTTTGCCGGTTGTACGACGTACGGTCATTCACTAAAGCCTGTCTTCTTTTGGCTGCGCGCTTGAAGTAGTAGGCGGATAGATATTTCGTCGAACACGGGGTTTCGACCTCCAACGTGTAAAATGTGTGTATGAACGATAGTAGAGTAGTACTGTGAAGGAAAGGTTGAAAAAGCGAGTGACAGCGTTACGCAATGTTATCGATGAAAAAGCATAGAAATGCGAAAATGGAAAATCAGAAATTTTTAAACTGTGCGTTACTGCATATTACTATAAACTTTTTTACCTTTTGTATAATGGGTCAGCAAGTTGGTTTTAAACGTTTTATTAAACTTTAAAACTGCACCCGAAACCGCGTGATCTAGCCATGGCTAAACTGCGAAATGATGAGTTTCAAAGGTTGAATCTATGGGCGTCGTAAAGCTCTAGAGAGAGTTGTGGCTAGGGGTGAAAGGCTAATCAAACGTGGTGATGGCTGGTTTTCCACGAAAGCTATTTTAGTAGCGTAATTTTGTTGTGCTTAGGTACAGGTAGAATACATAAGGTCGAGCACTCTCTGTCTAACGAGCGATGACGAATCGTTACTGCCGGCAGGGAAACTCCAAATAGTATGTACTTCATTAAAATTAAACAGGCTTAGGGTGCTAAGGTCATAAGCCAAGAGGGAAACAGCCCCGATCATTTGCTAAGGTTCTTAAGTTGTCGGTCAGTGCACGAGGTCGTTTAACGTTGTTGTCACTTAAAGACTGGGCTCGGAAGCAGCCATGTTCTCAGGAAAGCGTTAAAGCTCATAGAGTTAGATGTTAAGCATCATAAATGTTGCGGAACTATCCGATACACCGAAGCAGTGAAATGAATTTTTTCATTTGTAGTGGAACAAGCTACACTTCTAACGCCCCGCGCCGTAAGGCTACCGGCGGACATAGAGTGTAGTTTCGCCAATGCTGATATAAGTAACGAATAACAGCGTGAAAACCGCTGTCGTCATAACCCCCGGTTTTGTTATATTAAGGTAATCTTTAAACAAATGAGTCGGCCTCTTAGATAGTTTATACCAAAGAACAATAGTTTGAATCGATGAGTGCCTTGGCCACCTACCGTCTTAAGAACTATGCATCGGTGTATTAATTCTTATGCATAGCGCTTTTGACGCAAGAAGCGCGGCTGGGGCAATACCGTACCTAAAACCGACACAGGTGGGCTGGCATTGAATGCTAAGACGTTTGAGATAATGATGCCGAAGGAACTCTGCAAAATAGCTCCGTAACTTTGGAAGATGGTGAGCCGCGGCGTACAACTTAACTGTTTGCGCTTTGGTGTCATGAAAGCGTGAGAGGCGACTGTTTACTAAAAACACAGGACTTCGCAAAGTGTAATAATACAATGTATGAGGTCTGAGGTCTGCCCGGTGTTCTAAGGTTAATGGAACGGATGCAAGTCCCGAACGGAATCCAGAATAAACGGCGGCTGTAACTCTGACGGTCCTAAGGTAGCGAAATTCCTTGGCGGGTAAGTTCCGTCCTGCATGAATGATATAACGATCTCTCTACTGTCTCCGGTAACATCTCAGTGAAATTGAACTTTCCGTGAAGATGCGGAATTCTCTAAAGCTAGACGGAAAGACCCTATGCACCTTTACTATACGTTCTGCATAGCGTTTACAAAATAATTGTGTAGGCTAAGTGGAAGCGGAGGAAAACGTAGCGCTAGCAACGTGTACCGCGCAAGGTGAAAGACCATTCTATTATTATTGTGGCGACAAGGCGAAACCGGCAGTCCACGCCGTCATGGGGAGGGGCATTCGTGTCCTCCCTCATGCCCGCGTGGGTTGCCAAGTAGTTGCTAACAATGCAGGCGAGGTAGTTTGACTGGGGCGGTCACCTTCCAGATAGCAACGAGGGCTCACAATAGCAGATTCAGACCTAGGGGGCTAGGTTAGCGAGCGCAATGGTAGAATATCTGCTTGATGGCGAGACTTTACAGTCGAGCCAAGATCCTGTGGTCGGACATAGTGACCCGATGCTTTACACGAATCAAAGCACCGCGCAAAAGATAAAAGGTACGCTAGGGATAACAGGCTTACCACTCTTTAGAGTTCCTATCGATGGAGTGATCTGGCACCTCGATGTCGGCTTATCGCATCCCGGAGCTGAAAGCGGTTCCAAGGGTTTGGTTGTTCACCAATTAAAGCGGTACATGAGCTGGGTTTAGAACGTTGTGAAACAGTTCGGTCCCTATCTACTTTAGATAATAAACGTGTCGAGGCCTTATTCTTAGTACGAGAGGACCGGATAAAGTCGAATCCCTGGTGTACAAGTCGTGTATGTATACGCGTCGCTTGTTAGCTACATTTATAATTAATAATCGCTGGCGACAGCTAAGCGAGAAATAGAACTTAAACACGTTAAATGCGCAATTAAAGAATATAATTTCGTTGGCTTGCTTTCATTGGCTTGAGATGGCTATGTAGACCTTGACTACGCGTTATTGTTTTATTTTTTTTAAATTTTGTTATTACTTTAAAAGGGTAATTAGCTCAATTCGGTGGAGCATCTGGCTGTTAACCGGAAGGTAAAGAGTTCGAACCTCTTATTGCCCGCTAATTTCTTTGGAGGCTTCGATCTTGTCAGCACTCGAATCTTGCACTTTACGAAATCTGATGAATACTCATGTGGGAAGGATCTTGATTTTGGCTTTAGTGGCGTAGGACTCGATTCGTGGGAGGATAGCTTAACGGTAGAGCACTAACCTGTCACGTTAGGGGGTGAGGGTTCAACTCCCTTTTTTCCCGTCCCTGCGGCAATAGGGTTTCTCGGGGTAGGGCCGCTGCTAGTAGGTTGGCTTATTTTGCATAGCGCCTGGATGACGGAATTGGTAGACGTATCTGACTTAGGATCAGAGTTTTGGCAGTTCAAGTCTGCCTCCGGGTACATCAACGCGCGGCGTGCGCTTCGCTCGCCAGGAGTCGTGTAGTAGCCAACGTATTCGCTTTCGCCCGCTTGGTGGAATGGTAGACACAGTGGCCTTAAAAGCCTCGTCTGCGAGGAGTGCCAGTTCGAGTCTGGCAGCGGGTACGGCGGCTATAGTTTAATGGTAAAATATTGAATTGTGGATTCGATGCTCTGGGTTCAATTCCCGGTAGCCGCCCTGTTGTTCGGGTCTGCCGGAGCGGTGATCGAGTGGTTTAAGATGCCTGACTGTAAATCAGGTGGTTAGTTCCTCGCAAGTTCGAATCTTGCCCGCTTCACATACAATTCTGGGAAAATAGTTTAATGGTAAAATAGCGAGCTTGCACCTCGCGGTTCGGTGTTCGATTCACCGTTTTTCCACCTTTTTACGTTTTATAGCTATCTATGGATTAAACAGACGAACGCTACTGTCGGAACTGTCCTCATGACTCAACGTAATCTACTAAACTCACTTCATAACTTTATTGTTCGTTGAATGTGCAGTACAAACCACAAGGAAATTGGAGCCATTTATTTCGCCTTTGGATTTTTCTCCGGGGTTTGCGGTACGCTTCTATCAGTTCTTATCCGTATGGAACTGTCTTCTCCATCAAATTTTTTACTACTCGGCAACCACCAGCTTTACAACGTGCTTGTTACTGCGCATGCCTTTATTATGATTTTTTTTATGGTCATGCCTGTGCTAGTTGGGGGTTTTGGAAACTGACTAGTGCCCGTTCTAATTGGCGCGCCAGACATGGCTTTTCCTCGCTTAAATAATCTATCTTTCTGACTGCTTCCACCCGCGCTAGCACTCCTGTTACTTTCTTCGTTTATCGAGAACGGAGTTGGAACGGGGTGAACAGTGTACCCACCCTTATCCGCAGAGGGCCATTCTGGGCCTGCTGTTGACTTTGGTATTTTTAGCCTGCATCTCGCAGGTATGTCTTCTATTCTAGGGGCTATTAACTTTATCGTTACTATTGTAAACATGCGCGCGCTGGGGATGACTTTCTATACCCTGCCGCTTTTTGTATGATCAATTCTGATTACTGCGTTTCTACTTCTCCTGTCTCTTCCTGTCCTCGCTGGGGCGATTACAATGCTCCTGGCTGATCGTAATTTTAAAACCGTGTTCTTTTCTCCTATCGGAGGGGGTGATCCAGTTCTATACCAGCATCTTTTCTGATTTTTCGGCCACCCCGAGGTTTATATTCTTATTCTTCCTGGGTTTGGTATTATTAGTCATATTGTTGAGGCTTTTTCAAAAAAACCAATTTTTGGATATCTTGGTATGGTTTACGCCATGCTTTCCATTGGGCTTCTGGGATTTATCGTCTGAGCCCACCACATGTACACTGTTGGTTTAGATGTTGATACTCGTGCGTATTTTACTGCAGCTACAATGATTATTGCAGTTCCTACTGGAATTAAAGTTTTTAGCTGACTCGCAACCATGTGAGGGGGCTCATTAGACTTCAAAACCCCACTTCTGTTTGCTCTTGGATTTATTTTCCTGTTTACTATTGGGGGAGTTACTGGAGTTATTTTATCTAACGCTGGTCTTGACGTCGCATTCCATGATACTTACTACGTAGTAGCTCATTTTCACTATGTTTTATCAATGGGGGCGGTTTTTGCCATTTTTGCAGGTTTCTATTACTGAATTGAAAAAATGGTTGGGCTTGCGTATAATGAACTGTTCGGACAAATTCACTTTTGAACTTTCTTCATTGGGGTAAATCTCACATTTTTCCCTATGCACTTTTTAGGGCTAGCGGGGATGCCTCGCCGTATTTCTGATTATCCAGATGCTTTTGAGGGGTGAAACTACATCTCTTCGATGGGTTCTATGATTTCCGTCGTAGCGTCGCTGTTCTTTTGCTACGTTCTCATTAATATGTTTACTATCCAGTTCCGTAGTACTAAACGTAACACTTGACGCACTTATCCAACAAAACTTGGGGCGTTTGCGTTCCTATTAGACGCGCCAACTGCGTGACAAATGAACTTCCAAACTCCTGCGACTAGTATCATGGAAAAAATTGTTGATCTTCACCACGATATTATGTTTTTTCTTGTTTTAGTAATGGTCTTCGTTTCGTGAATTCTTGGCCGTATTATTTTCCTTTTCGGAAATAGTAATACATCGTGAGTTCGCGTTGCGTTCGCTCATCATACACTGCTTGAAAAAGTTTGAACGTATATTCCTACCGCTATTCTCGTACTGATTGCGGCACCCTCCTTTTCCTTACTATATTGTATTGATGTCCTCGTTGAACCTAAAATTACGATGAAAGTTATTGGGCACCAATGATACTGATCTTACGAGACTACGGAAATGATTAGTGCAAAAGATGTAAACTTCGATAGCTATATGGTTGCAGAAGACGAGCTTCAAACTGGTGGCCTACGTCTACTCGAGGTTGACAATCGACTTGTTCTTCCCGTCCAAACAAATATCCGCCTAATTATTACTGCAGCTGATGTTTTACACAGCTGAACAATCCCAGCGTTCGGTCTTAAAATGGATGCCGTTCCTGGGCGCTTAAACCAAGTTAGTCTATACATTAATCGCGCTGGAACATACTATGGACAATGTAGCGAACTTTGCGGTGTTAACCACAGTTTCATGCCGATCGTTGTCGACGCTGTAACTGTAGAAGAATATCTTACCTGAATTAATGTACAAAGCGCCTAGTTGAGTTTTTAGGGGTGGGCGGTAGGGCGACTACGGCCTGTGAATTATAAACGGTGGGGTTGGGTGGGCAGCACTAAGCTGGGGTATACTCACCTATTTTGGCGATTCTATAAAATAAAAGCGGCTTCCTACTGACAATTACAACTACATTACAAGCTAGCGCAAAACAAAAAACAATGGCCGACAACTTTACTACTTGAGTTATGTCGGCTTTTTTATTACTGCTCGATGCGGAGCACGCGGCCATTGCTTTACCGGCTTACGGTCCAGCACCCATTTTTACGGGTGAAACTTGCGCGCGGTTACCTAAAATAAAAGGGGGCTACTAACTACAAACCTATCTATGACAAAACAAAAAAACAACACAACAACAAACGGACTCTTTACCTTATTTAGTATTTTTGCTCACTTTGTGGGCGTCTCTCTTATACTGCTTGGTGGCGTAGTCTTTTTAATCGGTGCGTATCACGCGACCCTTGTTTTACTTGCGTGTGCCATGGCGCCAATTTTTATGGTTGTAATTCCGACCGTAACCCTGTTCTTGTGCGGCGGGGTCGTATTTCTAAATCACCCTGTTCATAACCTGTTATGTTTAATTAGTGTGTTTTTCAGTACAGTCGTTTTATATCTATACGTCGGGGCAGAGTTTCTTGCGTTTCTGTTTCTAATTGTGTACGTAGGTGCGATTGCAATTCTTTTTCTGTTTGTGATTATGCTTTTACAACTGAAAGTTGTTGCCGTCGTCCAGTGAGGCTTAGCGCTTGCACGTGCAAAAGTTCTGGCGGTTTCCGTAGTTATTGCGGTGGTCGGACTTACTGACATTCTTGCAACCTCCCTATCAAGCTTTTTTACTATCAGCGACACTACAGTGTTTAACAACACTTACACAGCGGCTGAAGAGTTAGTTTGATTTGTTAACAGCAAAACTGTAGACATCCTAATTTTCAGTAACCTGCTATACGGGTACCACGCTTTTTTATTTTTCGCCGCGGGCCTGCTATTACTTACAGCGATGCTGGGTGCTATTATCCTAGCAACCAGCTCCTCGGTGGGTGAGTCGCCGGCTGAGGTGATTGTACCACTGCGCTTGCCTCTGGGGGCCCAGGCCCTTGGCTGTTGTTACCCTGAAGAGGCGTCAAGGTTTATTTAGACGCCCGCGGAAGGGTTTTTCAACTCGACTGCTTTTAGCCTGTACCGATAGGGTTAGGCTTGCAAAAACACGGCGTTGTCGCAGCTCAGGGTGCGAAAGCGGCAATGCTTGGTAGTTTTACTGTGGAGAGCTCCTGTAAAGTCTAGGTTTCCAGACCTTTGGGGCTCTGTAGTGACTGCGTTATGCTAAAATAATTGCCGGCCAACTCAGAAGAACGTTATTACGCTTATTCCTTATTAAACACCATGCAAACACTTAATAAAACAAATAAAATGATCGCACACAATGAATCTGCTTCTCTAGCAAAATTATTTGCTAGCCAAAAACACCCATTCCATATCCTACGCCCCAGCACTCTCCCGCTCCTAACTGGAGTTTTTCTATTTTGTTTACTGGCTCCGCTAGTATTCTATATGCACGGGTTACCGCTACCTGTGCTTGACGGCTGTCGCTCGGATATTATGCATGTAAGTTTTCTAGGGCTGTTCAGTACCGTTATGCAATGATTCCTGACGGTTTTAAAAGAATCGAGCCAGGGGTTTCATACTAAAAAAGTTCAAAAAGGGCTGAGACTGGGAATGCTTCTTTTTATTGCATCTGAGGTTATGTTCTTTTTCGCTTTTTTCTGAGCATTTTTTCATTTCAGCCTTATTCCAAGTGCCGCAATTGGAAATGTCTGACCACCTTACGGGGCGCAAGAATTAGATGTTTGACGATTACCACTAGTTAACACTCTTCTTCTGCTTACCTCTGGGGTAACCATTACCATCGCGCACGCGTACATCGTAAAAAACAATTCTGATGGGTTTTTCTGATATTTATTCCTTACGGTTGTTTTAGGTGTGACTTTCCTGTTTTGTCAAGCGTACGAGTACAAGTATGGTGTTAAATTTTCCTGACGTGATAATATCTATGGATCAATTTTTTTTATCACGACTGGGTTTCACGGTCTTCACGTAACGATCGGAACTATGTTTTTATCTTTTTGCTGAATGCGGCATCTACTGGCGTCTGTCATCCCTGCTGATCTTAAAGAGGGGCGCAGTATCTCATTAGCGAAGATTCTTTCTACTCTAGGGTACCAACCGGAAAAAGGCTTTCGCTGAGCCTTTACTCCAGACCACCATTTTGGTTTCGAGGCTGCAGCGTGATACTGACATTTCGTAGATGTTGTTTGACTGTTCCTATTCATCACGGTTTACTGCTGAGGGGGGCGATAATATGAGTACTTTTTTCCAAAACCCCCTTATCGGTGTTAACGCGGTGCTTATCTTTGCGTTTATTCTGTGCCAATTTGTCCCAGAACATAATTTAAAGGGTCTCCGCCTTGTCTGTTTATCGGCATCGCTGGCCGCTCTTTTCCTTGGATGTCTAAGCCTTGTTGCCTTTAACCAATCCGTTGCTGGCTTTCAATTTTTAGTATCCTCCCTTTCTATCCCGTTTACAAACCTATCGTTTACTTTAGGGGCGGACGGTCTTTCCATGATTTTTTTATTACTAACACTCTTCGTTTTTCCAACCTGTTTTGCGTCAGCATGAGCACTTACTCAACAATCTGCATCATTTTTCACACAGCTTCTCGCAATGGAAATTTTACTTGCTCTGACATTTACAACCCTAGACCTATTTTACTTTTACGTGTTTTTTGAAAGCCTTCTTATTCCGATGTTTATTCTAATCGGGGTTTGAGGGGCTCGCGAAAGAAAAATTAAGGCCGCTTACCTTTTTTTCCTGTACACACTGTTTGGATCACTAGTAATGTTGTTTGGGGTAATCTACCTGTACTTTATTACTGGAAGTACAAACTACTTCGTACTACTTAATGCCCTATTAAGCCCTGACCAACAGCGGCTTATTTGAATTTGTTTTTTTATGGCGTTTGCCGTAAAAATGCCACTGTACCCATTCCACATCTGACTACCCGAAGCTCACGTCGAAGCACCAACGGTCGGCTCAATGCTGCTAGCCAGCTTAATGCTTAAGCTGGGAGGTTACGGTTTCTTACGTTTCTCTTTATCTATGTTAAACGCGGGGTCGGTAAGTTTCGGCGCTCTAGTTGCGACACTATCGATTCTCGGGGTTATTTTCGGGTCATTATCAACAACGCGCCAAATCGATCTTAAACGCGTAATTGCCTACTCATCAGTTGCGCATATGAACCTCGTAATGCTCGGGCTGTTTTGTACCAACCAGCTTGGGGTTGAGGGGGCAGTCTATCTTATGGTGGCTCACGGGGTTGTTTCAGCCGCCCTCTTCTTTTGCGTCGGAGTACTATACGACCGATACCATAGCCGGTTAATTAGGTACTACGGCGGGCTAACTACCATGATGCCTATGTTTGCAACTTTCTTTCTTCTGTTTACACTGGCCAATATGGGATTCCCTGGGACTTCCAACTTTCTGGGCGAGATTTTATTGTTCGTTGGTATTTTTTCCTTCAATAGCACTTCTTTAATCTTTGCTACGGCTGGAATCGTATTCTCAGCCGTATATTCTGTACTGTTATACAACCGTGTCGTATTCGGAACGTTAAAGACTACGTATATCGGGAGATTTATTGATATTACGCGCCGAGAATTCGCAGTACTGGCTTCGCTAGTTCTTCCTATGATTCTGCTTGGGCTTAGCGGAAACTTTCTGCTGGATTACAGCCACTTCTCCGTAAAAGCTCTGCTGGCTACTATTTATAGTAGCGCTGCTATTGGTCTATTTTTACCATTTACATGAGCTAAACCACGATTTCAAAACTGTATTTTAAGCGGGGGTTCACTACCGGGAATGTAACGCTGAAATCGCCTCACTTCAGCAGTCGTGATGGGAAGGGCTCCCTCTACCCCCTGAAACTGCAGCAGTCGAACTTTTTTACCCTTCTTTATCTCCACGACAGCAGCCTTGCGAACCAGCACCCACCGCGCTGAGTAGTCATCCAATCGACAACTACCTATTCTTTAATTCCCGCGCACGCCTTTGTCCGATTTAAACTTTTTGATTTGAAAGGGGTGGCGACAATGACCCCAATGGTCTGTGAGCTGTCCTGACAAAACCTTAACGCTACTACTCGCCGGAGGAACGCTGTGGCTTTTTATTGTACAGGCGGAGTCCGTCCGGTTAGGGTATTGCTATCATACTTGATAACGTAGTAGTCTGAAACCCTACGTAACTGTACCGCCAAACTACCCGAATCCCGAAGGACACCCTTTTTCAAAAAGACGGCCCCTTAAAACTTCACTTCCCATGCCACAAATTGATAACGCAACGTTTTTCTCAACAGCATTCTGAACATTTATCCTGTATACTGGAGGTTTTCTTTTTCTTAACGTTTCTGCCCTTTTTAAATTTCTTTCGGCGATGAAAATCGTAACGAAACGTGCGTTCGGCGTTAGGACTAAGGCAACCCTAACTAAACGACTTACAAACGTCTTAACTGTCTTTCCCCTTATTTCCCTCTAGTATATAAGACCCGGACAACCCTGTAACTATGCACAACTTTGCCCCACAAACTCTACAACCAACCACTAGCAAACAAAATAAACTAGAGCAGATGCGCTCCTTTAACCTAAACTTCGGCCCACAGCACCCTTCCGCTCACGGTGTTCTACGTTTAGTTTTAGAGTTAAACGGTGAAACGGTCTGTAAAGCCCTTCCACACATTGGCCTTCTACACAGGGGGACTGAAAAATTGATTGAGCATAAGACTTTTACACAAGCATTACCCTACTTTGACCGCCTTGATTATGTTTCTATGATGGTCCAGGAGCAAGCTTTCTCGCTCTCGGTTGAGAAGTTACTGTCGCTTAACATTCCGTTACGCGCGCAGTACATTCGGGTATTGTTTGCAGAACTAACGCGGATTCTAAACCACCTAATGGCTATTACGACGCATGCTATGGATGTCGGGGCCTTAACCCCATTTTTATGGGCGTTTGAAGAGCGTGAAAAATTAATGGAACTGTACGAACGGGTTTCCGGTGCCCGCATGCATGCGGCTTATATTCGCCCCGGTGGAGTTTCTTTAGACCTTCCTATCGGTACCTTAAAAGACATTCAACTGTTTGCCCGCCAGTTTAACGATAGAGTTAATGAAATGGAAGAACTTTTAACCGGAAACCGTATTTGAAAAAACCGACTGCAGGGGGTAGCTCTAGTATCCAGTACCGAGGCCCTCGCTTGAGGGTTTAGTGGTGTAATGTTACGCGGGTCTGGAGTTGACTACGATTTACGCCGTGATAATCCGTACGAAATTTACGACCAGCTTAATTTTAATGTACCCGTTGGTACGAAAGGGGATTGTTACGACCGCTACTTTCTACGTGTTGAAGAGATGCGCCAAAGTTTAAACATTATTGGGCAGTGCTTAAATCTTATGCCTGCTGGCCCTATTAAAAGTGATAACCAAAAAGTCGCTGCGCCTAGCCGCCTGCAAATTAAGCAGTCTATGGAAAGCCTTATCCAACATTTTAAATTACATACAGAGGGGTCTCCTGTCCCTTCGGGGGAAACCTACGCAGCGGTAGAAGCCCCCAAAGGCGAGTTCGGCGTCTTTTCAGTTGCAAATAGCACGTCGCGCCTTTACCGTTGTAAAATTAAAGCGCCGGGATTCCTACACCTTCAAGGCCTGGATTTTATGACTCAAGGGCATATGTTAGCTGATGTCGTTACAGCGATTGGAACACAAGATATTGTTTTCGGTGAAGTAGACCGCTAGACTGTTCCGCGTACAAAATATCTGGATACTATAATAAAACGAAACTTGACGTGATGCATACGAAAGTTAAATCCACGCCTTACACAGGTAGAGGACACTGTCCATGTGGGTCCATGCTTATATCCTCCTAGTCAACCTTTCCACTAACATATCTTAGATTTATCTCTACACCGCACGTAAAACCATGGCTACTAAACCGACTACTTCTTATAAAACACACACAGCACCCGCACCCAAACACGTAAACCAGTTACAAGATAAGCACGCATCTCGATCAAAACCGGCCTGATCAAACAAGGTGAAAGC
>Ga0163162_10003722_pt1 | contig 14615 bp, 13 predicted proteins | sample S55metaG_FD_115310 | JGI IMG/M metagenome (GOLD analysis project Ga0163162, IMG submission 115310) | Switchgrass rhizosphere microbial communities from Kellogg Biological Station, Michigan, USA - S5-5 metaG | ecosystem: Host-associated > Plants > Roots > Rhizosphere > Soil | place: USA...
CAGAAACAAGCTTAAAATGCTTCCGCTAAGTGTACTTTGGGGCGGGGAACTCCACGGAGGTCAGTTAACGCCAAAAGCCAGAATGACCTCAGGACTCAGTTACTTATCAGTTCACCCAGACAAGTCTAGTTCGCTCTAAAGCCGCACGCTGTGGTGGCCTCCCGAAGCCCCCAAAGATTTCGTCTTCATGCGATCCCCCCATTTCTAAGAGGACCCGAAATAATCAAAAGACTTCCCGCGGCGTTATAAGTGGCAGGATTCGGTTATACGAGTCGACATATCGAGAGCAACCCGCCGCCGCCCGATGGCAATGATGATGCGGTTAGTCTTCTCGTCCGCCCGCAATCACACGAAACCTATGTTGATCGAGAGGGACGACTTTGGGTGTGGTTGGCATGCTGCGCAGCATGGGACGACGGCGACGAGCGAAGTCAAGTCCTGAGCACTAGCGCTAATCCATGCGTTCGCTCGCTACGGTCCCTAACACAGTGCTCGCACGGTCAGCGTTTTGGACAGGCGAGAATTCGACACTTCCGACAATCGCGTCTCTCGGTACTAATCCGGCCGACCTCCTAAAGCCGACTTATGAACTTTCGTAGTGCGAAGGGGATTTCACGCCAGGAATCCGGCACTATCAACGGCCGTGTGCTTCCTGATGAGTTCGCCGGCTGGATTACCGGATACTGATAGCATTGTTCGGTTCGACAGAAGGTTCAATTGACAATGCAATAACAAATAGGTAAATTGCTGCGTGGTTCCGACCGGCGTTTGGTGCAGGCCTTGCGACCGTTCCATAAGGCGGAGGCGCGCCCAAACTCGGCGTGAAACGAATCGGCGTCATATCTCTTCACATCGAGACTGCTGCGCTTGCTAGGGCCTTCCGGTCCGAAGGCGACAATGATGGCATGGCCACCAGGCTTGACCGCGGAAACAACTTGACGAACGTTTTGCTGCGCGTGCGCCAAGCCAGCTACCGGCGCGGCCGCCCACGGCAGCGTGTTGGGGTACATGAAGTCACCGAAGAACGACTTGCTCATCCTGGAAGACAGGAGTATGATACTGTGCGATGAATAGCGGGCTTTCTTTGACAGGATGCGCGTTCCTCATTTCCCTTGCCTTGGCGTCGGCTCTCGCCGCTGAAAGGCCCCCGATCAAAGGCATTGCCAACTTCGTCGTTAAAACGGACAACCTCGAAGAGGTTCGGAAGTTCTACGCGGGCGTACTTGGTTACGAAGAAGTATTCAAGCATCGGCGCCCCGGAGTACCGGTAGAAATCGCCGTGTTCAAAGTGAACGATCGGCAGTACATCGAAGTAGCCCAGACGCTAGCCAATGAGGCAGACGACAAACTAATCCAAATCGGCTTCGAAACCCAGGACGCGCGCAAGCTCCGCGCCTATCTGGCCGAGAAGGGCTGGGCCGTGCCGGTCAAAGTCGGCAAAGATAGCGACGGCAACTACAGCTTCGCTGTCAAGGATCCTGAGGACCACACGGTCGAGTTTGTCGAGTACGTGAAGGGCTCGGCGCACTCGCGGAACTTTGGAAGGGCGATCTCGCCGCATCGGATTTCGGATCACATGCTGCACGTCGGCATACACGTCAAGAGCCCCGAGGCGCAAGATAAGTTTTACAAGGACATTCTCGGATTCCGCTTCCAGTGGAAGGGCGGACCGCAGGACGACCGGATCGATTGGATTTCGCTGATGGTCCCCGACGGGGACAACTGGATCGAATATATGGTGTCGCGTGGCACGCCCAGTCCGCAGCAGCTGGGCGTGTGGCACCACGTGGCGGTGGGCACTCTGGATATCCAAGGTTTGTACAAGACTGTGGTCTCGCGCGGTTACACGCCACCGCGCGAACCCAACATCGCGCGCGACGGGCGATGGCTGCTGCAACTCTACGACAAGCACAACACACGGACGGAAGTGATGGTCCGCAAGCCTGTGCAGAAACCATGTTGCTCGGAAAACCTTGATCCCTATGTCAACTAAGAAACGAACGTTGCGACCGCTCGACCTTGGAGTGTTCTTTGCGCCTCCGCAAAGTGTTTCGCACCCGCTGGCCATCGCGCAGTTCCGCGCCTGGCGGTTGAAGGAACCGGTTTCCGGCAGGCGCTATACCGTGGTCAAACTGCAATCCCAGAGTGGGGCTTCGGGGTACGGCGAAGGAGGCCCGGCGACCTCGGCTGAAATCGTCGAGGCCCGCACGATAGTGACGGGGCGGCGAGCGACGGAATCTGAGTTCGTCCGCGCGCGGCTGGCCGCCCTTTCTGCGATGGAAGCCGCCGTCAGCAATGCGATGCTCGACTTGGTCAGCAGGTCGAAGCAGATTCCCATTTATCAATACCTCGGAGGGCCGACCCGCTTCAAAGCGAGATTGCTGGCGCAGCTCGAGGGATCGGACGAGGCATCGATTGCCGGGCCGCTGGAACGCGCCCGGCGGCTCGGGTTCCAGGCGTTCACAATGCCCGCGCTCCAGCGCGACGGAATGATTCCCTTGCAGGAATATGTCAATCGCATGCGCAAGCAGGTCGATGCCATTCGCGCCAAGGGAGGAGCCGATTCCGAGTGGGTGCTCGACGGCGCGGGCCTCATGACGCCCGGCGACGCCGCGACGGTTGCGACGGCTCTCGAGCACACTCACTTGATGTGGTTCGACGAGCCGACCAGCGTGCTCACCACGGACGGCATCGCCAAATTCAGCGACGAAAGCGTCATGCCGATCGGATTTGGCCGCAAGATTACCGATATCGGAACATTTCAGAACATGCTTCGAAACGGCTCTGTGAACGTTGTCCGTCCCAGTCTGGGCCTGAATAGCCTGGCAAAGATCAAGCGCATTGCGGCGATCGCCGAGACCCACTACGTCGCAGTCGCGCCGTACCACTCCGGTGGCCCGATCGGCACGCTTGCGGGCTTGCATATCAACGCGGCATTGCCGAATTCGTTTGTCCAGGAAGTGCCGGTACCGGCGTCGGATCGGGACGCGGCCATGCGCGCCGATCTGACATCGGGAAACAAAGAAGTGGCGGAAAAGGGGTTCGCCGCCCTCATCAATCGACCCGGCCTGGGTGTTGATGTCAACGAACGGGCGCTCGATACCCACAGCGAGGAACGCATATGAGACGCAGAGAGTTACTCGGCGCTTTTGCCGCTGCGGGAGTGTTGAGTGGCGCTTCTCCGCGGCGCGTCCTGCTGCAGGATTGCGGCTGCGCCCCTCAGATTCGAACCGCTTCCGACAAGCCGCCGGGCGGGGCGGCGTTCCGCGACGTTGGCTCGAAGCTGCGGATTACGAATCTGCGGGTGTTCGGTGTCACGCTGGATGAACGGATCGCGCAAGCGGACCGCCCCTACGTGTTTGTGAAAATCGAGACGAATCAGGGCGTAGTCGGCTGGGGGGAAGCCACGCTGGAAGGCAAGGCTTCGGCCGCGATGGCCTGCGTGATGGACCTGAAGGATTTGATTATCGGCAGCGATCCCATGCAGGTGGAGCATCTGTGGCAGCTGATGTATGTCGGCAGCTTTTACCGGGGTGGCCCAGTGCTCGGTTCGGCGATCTCCGGAATCGATCAGGCACTGTGGGACATTCGCGGCAAAGTGATGAACCTTCCGGTGTACGAGTTACTCGGGGGACCCATCGATCCTCAGGGCATCCGGGGCTATTACCATGCCGAGGCGTGGTCGCTTGCCGAGGCGCGGGAATTGCGCGACCAAACCAAGGCGGCGGGGGTAACGGCTCTCAAGTTCCAGCTTCCCGATCTTCTGGAGTGGGTGGAAACGGGCGCCAAGCTCACGCGCGCGGTGAAGCATATGGAGATGCTGCGTGAGGGACTGGGGCCGGATCTGGATTTCGCAGTCGACTTCCATGCGCGTCCAAGCCCGACCGTAGCGGCCATCATCCTGCGCGAAATCGAGCCGTTGCATTTACTGTTTGCGGAGGAGATCTGCCCACCGGAAAACGTTCGCGCCATGGCGCGAGCGGTGCGGTATTCGGCGACGCCGATTGCGACCGGAGAGCGGCTCATCGCCGCCTATGGCTGCGCCGAGCTGATCGACCTCGGGGTCATTGATATTCTCCAGCCCGACATTGCCCACATCGGCGGTGTGACGGCTTTATGGAAGGTGTCGGCCGCGGCGGAGGCATCTGGCATCCGGATGGCTCCACACGCTTGCGAGGGACCGATCGGCGGCATCGCGAGCCTTCACGTGGACGCGGCTGGTCCGAACTTCCTGGCGCAGGAGATCTGCGGCTTCGTTGACGGCGGTGAGAAGGCTAAGGTTTGGGAGGATCTCATGGGCTTCCCGGCCATGCGTATGGTGGACGGCCGCTATCCGCTTCCTACGCGCCCTGGCCTCGGTATTGATATCAGCGAGGCGGCGCTCAAACGTTATCCGTTCCAAGGGACACGGCCGTTCCCAACCGTCTTTCATGAAGATGGTTCGGTGGCTTCTATTTAAGCATCGGAAAGGAGCTGTTCCCAGTGTCTGAGCATGGCTTCGCGGCCTTGTTCTTCGTGACGACCGTCGCAATCTTCGCACAGGTTGAGCGCGCTTCGGTCATTGGCAATGTCACCGATGCAACAGGAGCTGTGGCGTCCGGTGTGATTGTGACCGTCACCAATGAGGCAACGAACACGAATGTTGCCCTGACTACGACGATCTAGGCGCGTACACCGCGGTCAACCTTATTCCCGGCAGCTACAGCGTGAACGCCTCCCGAAGCGGGTTGAAGCCGATGGTCTTCCGCTATTTCGTGCTCCAGGTGGGGCTCTCTTCAGATCCTTCCGAGCGACTCGGATCATTTTCATCGAGATTCAATCGAATAGACGGGAGAAGATGTAGCTCGCAGCCGGACTTGTCCACGAAGGATCGCGAAGACTCCAAGGCACAAGGACACCGATCCCACTCCACTGCTCACATGAAGTGCTACCCACGGGAATGACCCCGCACATCGGCCGCCGATTCCATACCTGGCGAGAGCAGCCCTTCGCATCCACGAACCGTTCTTGGCGAAATGGGGATTTCGCACCAGGAATCGGATTTCTAAACACTGTGGGCCGCGGGGGCTAGTGTCCGGACGATTCAGCGAGTCTTCCAGCGTGAGGTGGGTTTGGATTTCGAGTTTTGGCGTAGACAGGTGCGTCTAATGAAGTCCGTTGAACTTCTGGTCTCTGGTTATTCAGTGAAGCAAATTAGCTTCGCGGTGGGGTACAGTCAGCCGACCGCTTTCGTAGAAATGTTCCGAGGGATCCTCGGCGCAACTCCGAGAGCTTGGGTTCGCACTCTGGCAAGCGCGAATTGATCGAGTTGGTTCGACAACCTCCAGGACGCCAGAATGCTGCCCGACGCAAGACACGAGCTTCCGATAGTAGTTTCTAACGGACGTTTCAAGGACGCATGCTGGCTAGAATGCTTGCGCTGGGTGCGATCCGATAGGAAATATACTCGATAGGAGTACGCATGGAGAAACTATGTTGAATTGGAAACACTGCCGGAGCACGGCCTTGCTGGTGGTTACCTTGCCTCATATTGCATTTGCCCAGGATGCAGTGAGCGTGATAGCCGCGGCATCAAAGGCGATGGGAGCAGATAGCCTGACCACAATCGAATACGCGGGAAGCGGATACGATTTCGTCTTTGGGCAAGCCTATAGTCCGAAATCGCCTTGGCCCAAGTTCGTTGTGAAATCCTATAATCGCGCACTCGATCTGCGGATTCCTTCTTCGCGTGACGAACGTATCCGTCTACAATACGAAAGTCCTCCGCGAGGAGGCGGACAGCAGCCAGTGATCGGCGAACGGCGGCAAACTCAAACAGTTGTGGTCGGTCCGAATACCCCGTGGGCGCAGCAGCTTGAAATATGGATGACGCCTTATGGGTTCCTGAAAGCCGCCGTTAACAATCACGCTACAGCTAAGCTCATAACCAAGAATGGCCGAAAATACACGCTCGTATCGTTCACTGGACAGAACAAAGCGGCCGTCAATGGATACATCAACGAGCAGAACTTGGTAGAGCGCGTCGAAACACTGATCGACAATCCGATACTTGGGGATACACCCATCGTTTCCACTTACAGCGATTACAGAGATTTTGGCGGCGCTGTTAAGTTTCCGAGCCACATTACGCAGATCCAGGGTGATTATCCGACTCTAGATGTCACTATCACCGATGTAAAGGCAAATGCGCCGGTAACGATTGAGGCTTCTCGGGATGGGGGCGAAGGCACGGAACTCCCCGCGGCGCAAGTGCCGCCGACCGAAAAGTTAGCGGATGGTGTCTATCTCATTCTGGGCGCTAGTACCATCAGTCTCGCAATTGACTTCAAGACTTACTCGGTGGTCCTCGAGGGCCCTACCGGGGAGGAACGCGCCCAAGCAGTCATCAGAGCAACCCGTCAGCTGATTCCAAACAAGCCGATCAAGTACGTGATCAACACGCATCACCACTTCGATCATTCGAGCGGCCTGCGCACTTTCGTTGCCGAAGGCGTGACTATCGTAACGCAGGAAGTGAATAAGCAGTACTACGAAAAATTCTTTGCCCCGCCGCACACTTTGAATACGGGGCTCAGCCTCAAACAACGCGGTAAGCAAAGGGTGAAAGTGGAGACGGTCCAGGAAAAGAAAATAATCACGGATGGCAACCGGACCATCGAGCTTTATCACTTGCAGGGCAACATGCACAATGCCGGCATTTTGATAGCTTACCTGCCCAAAGAAAAGATCCTGGTTCAGGCCGACATGTTCGCTCCACCAGCGGATCCTAATGGGAGTTCACTGCCAATCAATACTTATACGCAGAACTTCCTGGAGAATTTGGACCGCCTAAAGCTGGATATTGGTCAGGTCATATCCATTCACTACCCCGCGGATGGCCGTAAAGTTACCCATGCGGACATGATGCGGTCGCTGGGCAAAGGGAACTGAGATCCGGACGTCTGCGACACTAACAACACACATTGTAATTATTGGCATCATTGAGGACTGTGGCTACGGCTTCAGCTCTTTGCCGCCTGCATCACCATCTCCTTCGCCGCACGAACAGATGAAAGCGGATCTCCCAGCGGACGGAATTCCATGGCCATCCATCCGCCGAATTTGTTCGCGACAAGCGTGCGCACGATATTGGGATAGTTAATCTCACCGGTACCGGGCTCATGCCGGCCCGGCACGTCAGCTACATGAACGGTCCCGATCAGATCGATATTGTTTTTGTCGAGCTTCTTGATCAACCCACCCTCTTCAATCTGCGCGTGGAAGAAATCGTACAGCATCTTCACATTTGGGCTACCCACTCTGCGAACAATCTCAATGCCTTCGGCAGCCGAGGTCAAATATGCCATCGCATTCTCTTCACGGTCGCCGTTCTCCAGGAGCAATAAAATGTTCTCCTTGGCGGCCATGTCCCCGGCACGCTTCATGTTATCGACACAGACGTCATGTTGAGTTTCGCGCGAGACGCTAAGAACACGCGGACCCGGCCGGATGATGACGCCCGCTGCCTCCAATTTCTTCGCGATAGCGCACAGCTCCGTGACTTTTTTGAAAAAGGCCTCGCCGGCCTTTGGATCCGCGGCTCCAATGATACCCGCGCCTCCGGGCCCGGGTCGATCGACGATGCAATCGCAGGTAATACCGCGTGTCCGCTTCAGTTGATTGAATTGCCGGATTTCATCTTCGGACCAATCCTGATATTCGCCGTTCAACTCAACGCCCTGATAACCTGCGTCGGCGATCATGCCGATCATGACGTCAGGTTTCAAACGCGTTCCTAATGTCGAGGCCATGATCGAGAGCTTGAAGGGCAACTTGGCGGTCGTTTGCGAGGGTGCCTTCTGCGCCCATGCAAACACTCCGAATCCAGCCAACGTCTTCGTGAACTTTCTTCGATTGGTCATTGATCCTTCCTCGCTAAGCCGGGTCGATCGTAAGCCGATGATCGCGCCGACTCACTTAGGAGGCTGGGGCGGATCTATCAGAAACCGTGCTCGCGCACCGTCCATGGGGTCGCAAAGCCATTCTCGAGCGGTGGTCGACGATGGGAGCTTTTCATACATGAAGGCGTACGTGTGAGGTTTGGTGAACATCTTGTCGTCGATCCACGTAAAGTTCACCTGAAGCTTTCGGCCTTCATCCATCAGCTTGTATTGTTCAATCAGATGCGAATTTTCGTTACGGACACCGCCGCCAGGAATCGCATTCAGCCCGGCATCGTTGAAACCGACGGTATCCACGATCAACGTGTCTCCGCTCCAATGGCCGATTGAGTCACCGAGCGTGGTCGGATCGAACGTGTCCGCGGATGGGTGCGCGCGGCCGTCTAAATAGATGTGCCGCATAGGTGAATTCGATTGCGATGTGATCGCGATTTCATTCTTGCTCTGCCGTATGTCGATCGGGGAACCGTCGTCCATCATGAACGGCACGCCCACGTGATTGCACCAGCGGATCGCATGAAAATCCTTTCCCGCCTGAGCTTGCCGGTCGGCACTCGCTGCTGCGGGCGTAAGCGACGGTTTCGGAATATTGCGGCTCCAGTAGCGAAGCTCCCAGAAGCCGGATAGGTCGGGCAAGGCGGTCTGCGCGTTCGACCGCGAAGCGAACATCAAGATGAAGATTGCGAAAAGGACGATGCTCTGAGCTCTCTTCCGAAGCACGCGGTTCGGTTTCATCGCGAGGAATGTCATTTTGTTGGTGTGGCGGGCGCTTGCGGGCTCTTCGCTGGAGCGTCGTTCTGTTCGTATACGCTGGTGGCGCCGATCACCGAAACGCCGTTCACCGACTGGTACTCCTTGGGATCGCCCGAATCGCAAGGATCCTCGAAGGCGTAGGCGTCCTTTGGCATTTTGTAGTAATTGAGCGTGTAGTTATGGGGCTTGGTATAGATCGCCGGATCTTCCCACGAGAACGAGACGGTCAGCCGTTCGCCGTTGTCGACCTTCTTATAGCGCTCCACCAGATGCGTGTTCGGTCCCCTGCGGCCGCCGCCGGGAACACCGGCGAAGCCAAGGAAGCCAACGGTGTCGATCACCAGGGTATCGCCTTCCCAATGGCCGATAGAATGGCCGTTGGAAGTGTGCTCTAGATCCGCAGGATGGGGACGGCCGTCCATATAGACGTGCCGTGAGCCGCCCTCGCGCTCCGAAATAATCAGAATCTCGTCGTCACGCTGCAGAATGTCAAAAGGTGGCGAAGAGGTCATGAAGAAGGGAAAAGCCAGAACGCGGCACGCGCTTCCATCCACCGGATCCTTCGCGCCATAGGCGGGATGTTCACCGCGCGGACGCCGCATAGGCGGAAGACCCGCAACGACCGGAGCGGGGTCCACCTTCCCAAACACATCTATGAAGGCACCCGAGCCGCCCGTGTACTTCGGCTCCCAAAAGCCTGACAGATCCGGGTGAGTGGATTGTGCGCTCACCGTGCCTGCAATCAGCAGCGCCGCGCCAACCGTAAGAGCCGCGCGGGCGGCAATGCTATTGCGCCACTTCGCACCTAAAGGAACCGGGAAGGGTTTTAAGTTGACCATGGTCTTACTCCTAATTGTGTACGCGAAAAGCGTACATTGCATCACCCGCCGCCAGAACCATATATTGGACGCCGTCCAGCAGGTACGTGATCGGCGTGTTGCTTACGTCGTAGTCAAACGTGATGTGCCAGAGTTGCCGCCCATTTTCGGGATTGTAGGCGACCCAAAAACCGCCTGGGGCTCCAGCGAACAGTAACTTGCCTGCGGTGCTCAACAATCCGCCCAAGTGTTCGGGACGTGTTGGGTTCCACTCCGATCCCGCGTACTTGTGAACCCAGCGAAGTTTCCCCGTCCTCGGGTCGATCGCACGCAGCGAATTTTCGATTCCGCCCACCGCCTGCGACGTATGTCCGGAGCTCCCAAACACAGGCCCATCAATCGGATATTGGTAGTGAATCTCGTAGCCTTGCGCGGTGTTCAGGTAGAACAGCTCGGTTTCCGGATCATACGTGGGCGGCGTCCAATTTGCCGCGCCGCCATTGTTGGGAGAAATAAGCGAGCCACCAAGCTGAGAGTCCTTATCGGGATCAGGAATCGGTTCCCCCCGTTGATTGACTCCCTTGAACCAGTTTGGCGATTCGACAAATCTGGTCGTCACAAGGTTCTTGCCATTCGTGCGGTCCAATAAGAAAAAGAAACCGTTGCGGCTCGCCTGCGCGACCAGCTTTCGAGGTTGCCCATCGATGTTCATATCGAATAGCACGGGGACTTGAGCGGCATCCCAATCATGAGTGTCGTGGGGCGAGCTTTGGAAGTACCAAACCATCTTGCCGGTATCCGCGTTCAAGGCCACAATCGACGCCGTATAGAGGTTCGATCCCTTGCGCAGATCTCCTCGGTAAACTGGATTGGGATTGCCCGTCGTCACGTAAATCAAGTTCAATTGCGGATCGTAGGTAACCGGTTGCCAGGGCATTCCGCCGCCGTGCTCTGCGGTGAACGCGTCCGGCCAGGTTTCGATACCTGGCTCGCCCGCGCGCGGGGTCGTGTACCACTTCCATTGAATGTCCCCCGTCTCGGGATCGCGGGACTCCAGCCACGCCGGGACATCCAGCGCATCACCCGAAAGCCCGACGATCACATGGTTGCCAATCACGGTCGGCGACGTGGTGGCGAAATACTCGGCCTTAACATCGGCGATCTGCTTGTGCCATCGCTCCTTGCCGGTCGCTGCATCGAGCGACACGATGAAGCCGTCGGGCGTCTCCAGGTAAAGCCAATGCCCGTACATCGCAAGGCCGCGGTTGCCGATGTGGTCACCGCCGCTGGTTTTCCAAAAGAAATGCCAGATCTCTTTCCCCGTGCGAGCGTCAACGGCCCATGCATAATCCGGCGCCGAGAAATAAAGAACTCCGTTTACCATCAAGGGCGTGGATTTTAGAAATCCTCCCGCCAGCGCGCCAGGACCCAAATGAACTTCGACCGCCTCAGGAACCGAGCCGCCGGTTTGCGCACCCTGCTGACTCCGATTGGCACGGTAGACCCATGCCAAGCCCAAATTCTTCACGTTGGACTGGTTAATCTGATTCAGCGTGCTATAGTGCCGTCCCGAATAGTCGCCGTGATAAGTAGGCCAGGCGTCGACTGGAGGCTTGCCGAGCAGAGCTGGATCCAGTTCCGCCTGCGCCAGCGCGGTGACAGCGAACACGGCCATCAGAGCCCACGAACAATAAGGGGCTGATTTCATTTCAGACTCGTCAGATAGGCAGTGAGGTCGTGCATATGCTTGTCGGTCATCTTCAGGAAATTATCCAAATGGGCTTGGTAGGGATCGGTGATTTCCACGCGGGGCTGTTCGTTATCCCGGGCGAACGTCCGGCGGTTTCCCGCTGCGTCCATCAGAGTCACCGAAAAATCGTTTACTGAGACCAGCTGGCCGTTGACCGTCTGACCGCTGGGCAGGGTCACCTTCACTGTGCTCGGCTTGATGGGCGGCCCGCCGCGGCCGCCACGCGGATTCAAGATACGCCCTTGCAATACATATGGATCGTATTTCGCGCCGATCCCTTTGAAGTCAGTGTTCGGATTGTGGCAGGAGCTGCACTTGCCTTCACCCTTGAAGAACGCCGCACCTTCAGCTGCATTTCCGACCACAATCGCATTCACGTCCATGGGCCGGCGCGCGCGGGATTCTTCAAACCTGGCGTGAAGAAATGCCGAGATGTCGGAGGCCTGCTCGGCAGTAAGCATCGCGAATGCTGGCATGCCCGCGTCGGGACGGCCGCTCCTGAGGAACGTTCCCAGATCTTTGCCGCCAATATCATTCAACACCACTAGTGACCTTGCAAGGTCGGGTCCCGCCGCGCCGCGGGCGTCGATGCCGTGGCAAAAACCGCAGTTGGGCCGGTATATCTGGTTCCCTCGCTCGATGGCTCCCGACTCCACTTTTGCTTTCTGGGCATCGGGGCGCTCGGACACGGACGGCTGTTGTGCGGTTCCGACCGTCAAGAAAAATGCCGGCAGAAAAATGGTGCTCGCCCGAAACAACCAGCGAATCCTGTGTCGTAATCCAATCAAGTCAGGCCTGTTCATTTGAACGATGTAAACGAATCTACAGGCGCGATTCTAGCAGATAGTGCGCTTTGGCCGCGTAATCTATTTGCTCGATCGCAGCTCCTTGCGCGGGACATATTTGGCCATGGCATCCTCCCACCGGCTATCCGTCAGCGGACGCTGCTCGGAACCGTCGGCTTTCATCGTAAAGAGCGCGGCGAATGGCTGTGGTGAGTTATCGTAGAGCGCCGCTTCATTTTTAAAACCAAAGCGGGAACTGCTAAAAGTAATGTCTTTGCCATCGTTCGTCCACATACCGTGGGCGTCGTTTCCCGGCGCCTTGGTTAGTTGCTTCACGTCTGTTCCGTCCGGTTTGACGGTGTAAATATCGAACTCACCGTTTGCGCGCCGCGTGAACAGGATACGATCGCCGGAGGGCGAGAAGAACGGCACGTTATCATAGCTTGTCGTCAAGACTTTTACGCTATGGTCCGCAAGGTTCATGAGCCGAAGGCCGCGTTCATCGCCGCCCCACACGCGATAAACAACCCACTTTCCATCAGGCGACCAATCGGGAAAGCCGGCGTTTGGAAGCCCGGAGGTAAGCTCTTTCGCGGGGCCGCCTTCCACGCCGACCATCATGATCTTGCCGGGAGCTGCAGTGCGGGCTTGGAAGAAGCCGCCCCAGCCGAAGACCAGTGACTTCCCGTCCGGCGACCAACTGGGGCTGAACGCAGCTCCCTTGGGATCGTTAAAGACTTGTTTCTTATGGGAGCCATCCGCGTTCATTACGGATATGGACGCTTGTGGGTTGCCAATCTGCATGGAAAGGTCGGTAATCGCCAGCTGTCCGTCTTTGGAAAAAGCCGGGAACCAGCCGGTGTAGCGATACTCGTAGTTCGCGTCCCAGCTATAGAGAAGTTCATTCTGTGCGCGAGGGGCAAAACTGCGCTTCTCATACACCACCTGCTTGCCGTCAGGCGACCAGGACGGCGATCGCACGTTGCCCATAAGCGGCGCCGGTTGAGCGTCCTTGTTGCTGGCGTCGGCGATAACAAGTCCCTCCTGTTTTCCCGCTTTGACTAAATAGCCGATCTTACTCGCGGAGACGTACTGCGGTTCCACTTTTAAGCCAGGTCCCGTGGTATGTTCCGTGCGCGCGCCCGTCGCCACATCGATGGAAACAATTTGCGAAGTCACGGTCGCCGCCATTTGCATTCTAGCGGCAAACGTCTTCTCCGGATCGATCTCATAAAACACAATTCGTTTGCCATCCGGCGACCATTTGGGCGACCCCGTGGAGAGGCTGCCTTGCGTGAGACGCTTGAATCCTTTGCCATCCGATTGCACCACGTAAATACTCAGGAGCTGCGTGTGCTCCCACCCCGCGGTGCCGTCATGGCCTCGCCATTCGGTGTTGCGGTCGGATGTGAAGGCTATCCAGTTACTGTCGGGAGACCAAGCCGGGCGGAAAAAACCATCTGGCTTAGCGGGATCGCCTTGAATCTCTGGGGCCGCCGTTAGATTGCGAAAACGTTTGGTTTTGAGATTGAGAATCCAGATGTTCGCCTTGTGCGTTCCTCTGGATGACACGAATGCGAGCTGTGTGCCGTCGGGCGATAGGACTCCTTGATCGTCCATGGAGGTCTCGCTCGTCAGTCGCTCCATGCCGCTGCCATCCAAGTGAACTCGATAGATGTCCGCCTGTCCCGCGCCGTCCCGCTCCGAGGTAAAAACAATCCATCGGCCATCGGGAGAAAAAGAAGCGTTATAGTCGAGAGCGGGGTTTGGCAAAAGTTTCTTCTCGCCTGAGCCGTCGGCATTTGCAATATAAAGTTCCGACGCTGACGGCCCAATACGGTTCATCAGCATGACATCCTTCGCGCCCAAAGGAACCAGGGCGGCGAGCCCCAGTATCAAGCAAGAGGATTTCATGGCGATGGAGCGCCTCCGGTTTCCATAGAACGACATTCGCTAACCTCCCCTAGGACTGGGCGTTGCGCGGGTTGAGCGGAACATCATCAGCCTAAGGTAGGAGACCAATGATGTCAATGGAGACGACGTATTGGAACGGTATCCGATACAACCGGAACGTCCTTGTTTACCTTTGCTTCAGGCAAATAAAGTCGAATCGTGGGGCGGATCTGGCGCTCGCGTGGCGGGAAAGTGTCGCACCGAACGACCAGCGGGATAATTTCTCGTGCGCCGCCGGTTCGCGCGTAGTTGCTTCCCGCCCTTAGGGCGCATATCTTCTGCTTATACTGGTCCGAAGGCACGCGGAGAACTCATGACGAAATCGATGAACAGACGAGAGCTCATGAAAGTCGGAGCGAGCGCGGGACTGGCGTTTGCCTCGGTGGTACGCCTGCAGGCACAGGCGCCAGACAACATACCTACCTGGCCACGCGAACTGCGGCAACTGGCTCCCAACGTATACGCTTACATACTAGGCGGCGGGCCCGGGCAGCTCGCTCAAGGAGTCTCAAATGCGGGGTTGATCGTGGCCGAAGATCATCTGCTGGCGCTGGATTCCACGGGCGCTCCCCTTCACGCCAAGGGTTTTCTGGCGACCGCCCGCCAAGCGGCGCCG
>Ga0163162_10003724_pt1 | contig 14607 bp, 8 predicted proteins | sample S55metaG_FD_115310 | JGI IMG/M metagenome (GOLD analysis project Ga0163162, IMG submission 115310) | Switchgrass rhizosphere microbial communities from Kellogg Biological Station, Michigan, USA - S5-5 metaG | ecosystem: Host-associated > Plants > Roots > Rhizosphere > Soil | place: USA: Michigan...
GGCGCATCGTGTGCCTTGAGCAGCACGGCCGACAGCGCCGGCGACAGGGTCAGCGAGTTGAACGCCGAGATCACGGTCGAGATTGCGATCGTCAACGCGAACTGCTTGAAGAACTGGCCTGAGAGGCCGCTGATGAACGCGGTCGGCAGGAACACCGCGCACAGCACGAGCGCCGTCGCCACGATCGGTCCGGTCACTTCGCGCATCGCCTGCTTCGTCGCCTCGAACGGCGACTTGCCTTCGCTGATGTTGCGCTCGACGTTCTCGACGACGACGATCGCGTCGTCGACGACGATGCCGATCGCCAGCACCAGGCCGAACAGGCTCAAGGTGTTCAGGCCGAAGCCGAACAGGTGCATCACGCCGAGCGTGCCGATCAGCGACACCGGCACGGCGAGCAACGGGATGATCGACGCGCGCCAGGTCTGCAGGAATACGATGACGACGATGACGACCAGCGCGATTGCTTCGAGCAGCGTGTGCAGCACCGCTTCGATCGAGCCGCGCACGAAGACGGTCGGATCGTAGGCGACGTTGTAGTCGATGCCTTCGGGGAACCCTTTCTTCAACTCGACCATCTTCGCGCGCACCGCATCGGAGATCGCGATCGCATTGCTGCCGGGACGCTGGAAGATCGGAATGGCGACCGCCGTGGTGTTGTCGAGCATTGCGCGCAAGGCGTAGTTGTCCGAGCCGAGTTCGACGCGGGCGACGTCGCGCAGGCGCGTGATCTGGCCCGATTCGCCGGTGCGGATGATGATATTGGCGAAATCGTCCTCGTCGACGAGGCGGCCCTTCGTGTTCACCGCGATCTGGAAATTCGGCCGCGCCGTGTTGTCCGCCGGTACCGCCGGTGAGCCGAGCTGGCCGGCCGCAACCTGCACGTTCTGCTCGCGGATCGCCTTGGCGACATCGCCGGCGGTCAGGCCGCGCGCGGCGACCTTCTCCGGGTCGAGCCACACGCGCATCGAATAGTTGCCGCCGCCGAACTGCTGCACGTCGCCGACACCTTCGACCTTGGCCAGTTCATCCTTGATGTGCAGCGTGGCGTAGTTCGACAGGTAGGTCTGGTCGTAACGTCCGTCGGGAGAAGTGATGAACACCGCCATCGTGATGTCGGGCGAGGCCTTCGCCGTGGTGACGCCGAGGCGCTGCACGTCGGAAGGCAGTTTCGGCGTCGCCTGCGCCACGCGGTTCTGCACCAGTACCTGCGCCTTGTCGACGTCGGTGCCGAGCTTGAATGTCACGGTCAGCGTCATGACGCCATCCGAAGTGGCCTGCGAGAACTGATAGAGCATGTCCTCGACGCCGGTGATCGCCTGTTCGAGCGGGCCGGCGACCGTGTCGGCGATGACCTTCGGATTCGCGCCCGGATAGACGGCGCGCACGACGACCGTCGGCGGCACGACTTCGGGATACTCCGAGATCGGCAGATTCGGAATCGAAATCAGGCCGGCGATCAGGATCAGCGCGGACAGCACGCCGGCGAAGACCGGGCGTGAGATGAAAAATTGGGAAAGGTTCATTGGAAACTCCGTGTTCTTGAACCCTCTCCCACCGGGAGAGGGGTTGGGGTGAGGGTCGGGCGACGCCAAGCGTCAATATGCCCCGACCCTCATCCGCCCCTTCGGGGCACCTTCTCCCAGGGGAGAAGGGAAGGGCAAAAATCTCGCGCGTCAGTTCAAGGTCGCGCGATCTGCGCCGGTGGCAGTCGAGGCAACTTTCTTCGTCGCCGGTGCCGTCGGGGCGAGTTGCGCCACAGCGCCGTTCGCTTCCATCGTCACGCGCGCCGGCGTCACGGTTGCTCCCGGGCGCACGTGCTGCAATCCGTTGACGACGATGACGTCACCGATGGCGAGACCCTGATTGACGACGCGCAGACCATCGATGTTCGCGCCGAGGGCGACCGGACGGTACTCGAGCGTGTTGTCCTTCTTCAGCGCGAGCACGAACTTCTTGCCGAGATCGGTGCCGACAGCACGCTCGTCGATCAGCACCGTGTCACGCGTGTCGCCGCCGACCAGCTTGATGCGCGCAAAGAGTCCGGGCGTGTAGCGGCCATCCTTGTTGGCGAACACGGCGCGCGCATGGATCGTGCCGCTGCGCGGATCGACCTGGTTGTCGACGAAGTCGAGCTGACCTTCGTGCGGATAGCCTTGTTCGTCGACCAGGCCCATATAGACAGGGCTGGCGCTGCCGGTATCGTGGTGCGCGAAGCGCAGGTAGGTCTGCTCGTCGGCGTCGAAGTAGGCGTAGACCGGATCGTCGGAAACGACCGTGGTCAGCACGCTCGTGATCCCGACCAGGTTGCCCGGCGTGATCAGCATGCGCGAGACGCGACCGTCGATCGGCGAACGCACCTGGGTGAACTCGAGGTTCAGGCGTGCGGCTTCGAGTGCCGCTTCGGCGGCGCCGATATCGTCCTTGCTGCTGTTGGCGGTCGCTTCCAGCACGTCATAGTCCTGCTGCGCGATGACGTGCTTGGCGATCAGCTGGTTGCCGCGGTCGCGATTCGCTGCGGCAAGCGTGGATTGCGTGCGCGCGCGCTTGACCTGCGCCGCAAGGCGGTCGACCTCGGCCTGGAACGGGCGCGCGTCGATGCGGAACAGCAACTGGCCTTTCTTGACGTGCGCGCCCTCGGCGAACTGTGCCGAGTCGATGAAGCCGGCAACGCGCGGCTGAATGGAGACGGTGGTGACCGGCTCGAGGCGGCCGGTGAATTCCTCGAAGTCGCGCAAGGGCTTGGACAGCACCTCGGCGACGCTGACCGTTGGCGGCGGCGGTGCCGCACCGGGGCCGGCGGTGGCCTGCGAGCGCGAGCAGCCGGCGAGGACGGCGGCGGCCAGCAGGGCCGGGAGAATGGAGAAGCGGGCAATCTTGACGTATGACATGACGCAAAGCTCCTTGAAGCCGATAGTGCTCGCTGGCCGGTTGCTGCAGGGCGCCTTGACTTGGAACTGGCGCCGCGGGAAGCTGTCCCTATGTACGTTACCGGTCAGTCACTGTATGATGTTACTTAACGGTAACTAACATGTCAAGAGGAGTCAGCGTCGTGAACACAAAAGTGGCGGAAACCGGCAGGCCCGAAACGGGCGCCAAGCCGCGCGTGCGCGACCGCATCTTCGAAACCGCCAGCGACCTTTTCTACCGGCACGGCATCCGTGCCGTCGGCGTCGACGCCATCGCGCAGGAAGCCGGCACCAACAAAATGAGCTTCTATCGCGCCTTTCCGTCGAAGGACGACCTCGTCGCCGAATACCTGCGCGACCAGCAGGCCGAATACTTCGACTGGTGGGACGAGGCGATCGCGCCGTTCGCCGGTGATGCACGCCGGCAGATCGAGGCGCTGTTCGAGGCCTATCTCGATCTCGCCCGCTTCAAGGCCAAGGCCGATTGCGGCTGCAAGACCAGCCGCGGCTGCGCACTCGGCAATGCGGCGGTGGAAATCCCCGAGGGCAACGAAGTGCTCGGCGGCATCGTGCACGTCTACAAGACGGAGATCCGCAAACGCCTGCGCAAGCTCGCGCGCGAGACGGGCGCGCGCGAACCCGAAGCGCTCGGCGATGCGCTGATGCTGCTTATGGAGGGCGGTTACTACACGCGCCTGACGTTCCCGCAGAACACCGGCCCGGTCGCCACGATCGTGAAGGCCGCGCGCGCACTCGTCGACGCACACGTGGCCTGAGTCGGCCGGAGCGAGAGCACAAGAACGCCACGAAGGCACGAAGGACACGAAGGAAGACCAAGTCAGAAAAATGTCTTTCTCAAGGCTTTCTTCGTGTCCTTCGTGCCTTCGTGGCAGTCTTTTGATCCTGCCAGTAAGACGGGTCGCTGCTCAGGTCGCGTGCGGGCCGGAGAAGGATTCGAGGCCCGAATCGCGGCGCAAGAATCGGATAGCCGGGAGCGATTGCGCAGCGACATCATGGCGGCGGTTTTTCATGAGGAGTCGCCAGCATGAGCTTTCGTATCAGCGGTCTGACCGCAGCCGATTTTTCCGCATGGTTCGCGTTGAACGACGTGGAACTCGCGCGGCGCTGCGCTACGCGGCGCGTCGTCGATGAGCCAAACGCATACCCCTGCCGCATCAGCCTGACCGACGCCGCCGTCGGCGACGAAGTTCTGCTGATCAATCACGAGCATCTGCCGGTCGATTCGCCGTACCGTTCGCGGCACGCGATCTATATCCGCGCGCACGAAACCACGTACGATGCGATCGACCAGGTCCCGGACATGCTGCGCCGGCGCCTGTTGTCGCTGCGCGCGTTCGACGATGCCGGGATGATGAGCGGCTGCGAAGTCGTCGAGGGCCGCGACATCGAGCGCGTGATCGCGCAGTTGTTCGCCGAACCGAAGGCCGCATATCTGCATGTGCATTTTGCGCGGGCTGGCTGCTACGCGGCACGCATCGATCGAGCCTGAACGAGCATTGCAGCAGTTGTAAGGATTCTGCCCGCTGGATTGTCTAATCCGGACAGATAATCGAGGAATCCACCGATGCTCCGTCAACTTGTTGCCGCCGGAATGCTGATGATCGCGGCGGCGATCACCACGAGTGCCACAGCCAGCGAAGCACAAGCCGCGACGCCGGCAGCGAGCGAGACGCTCACGCTCGGCGGTGGCTGCTTCTGGTGCCTCGAGGCAGTGTTCGACGAACTCAAGGGTGTCAGCAGCGTCGTGTCCGGCTACGCCGGCGGCCACGTGAAGAATCCCACCTACGAACAGGTATCCGATGGCGGCACCGGCCACGCCGAGGTCGTGCAGATCACGTTCGATCCGCGCGTCGTCAGTCGCGATGTCATCCTGCAAGCGTTCTTCACGATCCACGATCCGACGACGCTCAATCGCCAGGGCAACGACGTCGGCGAGCAGTATCGTTCGGTCGCGTTCTATCGCGATGCCGAACAGAAGGCCGCGATCGAAAAGGCGATCGCGGAAAGCGAGGCGAGCCATGAATGGAACGGCAAGATCGTGACCCAGGTCGTGCCGCTGACGCAGTTCTACAAGGCCGAGAACTACCACCAGGAATACTTCAAACTGCACGGCACGCAGCCGTATTGCCAGCTGGTAATCGCGCCGAAAGTCGCCAAGTTCCGCAAAGTCTTCCACGACCGCCTGAAGTAGGGGCTCGTGGGACCTGATCGGGATCCGGTGATGCAGGTCAACGCGGTTCAACACGGATTGCGCGGATGGCGGCTGACTGGTGATCGACGGGCGAACGCGCCGCGGCACCGGAAACCGCTGGCGACGCGCGCCGCCAACGTTGCGGGGTTCGCGCTGCAGACGCCTTGAACGGGGCTGGAGAGCTTTTTGCAATCACCCATGAAAACGCTTACATTCGAGTGACCGCCAAGGCATTGGGCTCTGCAGCGCGGTTGCCGGAGGGACGGGTGGCAGTAACGATCAAAGACGTCGCCAGGGAGGCTCGAGTCTCCGTGGCGTCGGTGTCACGCGCGTTGAACGGTCATACCAGCGTCACCGATCAGACCCGCCTGCGCATCATGCGCGTGGCCGAGGAGTTGCGTTACATCCCGCACGGCGCCGCGCGCAGCCTGATCACGCGACGCACCCAGACGATCGGTGCGCTGCTGCCCGATCTGCACGGGGAATTCTTCTCGGAGCTGATCCGTGGCGTCGACCTTGCCGCGCGCGCGCGCGGCCTGCATCTGCTCGTGTCCAGTTCGCACGGCGACGCCAGCGAAGCGGCGGCGGCGTTGCGCGCGATGCAGGGTCGTGTCGACGGCCTCCTGGTGATGTCGCCGCATGTCGACGCGAGCTTCCTGCGCGACCATCTGCCGGTCGGCCTGCCGATCGTCCTGCTGAACACGCCGATCAAAGGGCAGCACTACGCGGCCCTGAACATCGACAACTTCGGCGGCGCCTACGCGATGGTGCGGCACCTGGTCGCGCGCGGGCATCGGCGCATCGCCCTGATCGCCGGGCCGGAAAACAATTTCGACGCGGCCGAGCGGCTGCGTGGTTATCGTTCGGCGATGGAAAAATTTGCCCCGGGCAGTCCCGTGCAGGTATTGCCGGGCGACTTCACCGAGGAATCCGGTTACCGCGCCGGGAAGCAGCTGCTTGAACTGAAGGTGCGACCGCAGGCGGTATTCGGAGCGAACGACATCATGGCGGCCGGCTGTCTGTTCGCGTTGCGGGAGGCCGGCGTGCGCGTGCCGCAGGACATTGCCCTGGCCGGCTTCGACGACATTCCGATCGCGCATTTTGTTTCGCCGCCGCTGACCACGGTGCGCGTGCGCATTGCCGATCTCGGCGCGCGCGCCCTCGGCCGGCTGGTCGCCGTCATCGAAGACGCAGCGACCGAACGCGATCAAATGCAGATGGTCGACACCGAACTGGTCGTGCGCCAGTCCTGCGGCACATCGTAAGGGCTTCGAGGCCCCCCGCGCGGGGCACTGATCGGAGCGAACCTGTCCGATCCCGTCCACGGGCAGCTCGGCGAGACAGTGGAATTCACGGAAGAACTCGAATGTGATCGTTTACGTCAATGAGGTAGCCGCACGTTCGGAGAAATTGGCGATAAGGGCATCCAAGGCCTTGCCGCACGCGGGTCGGGGTGGATCAGTTCGGCTTGTCCTTCCGGGCGCTTTTCACTGCGGCGGAATCGACGGCATCGAGCCAGCCACCGGTGAAGCCGGCGCGCTCGAGTCCCGCGCGGACGTACGCGTTCTTGCGCATGACTTTCCAGACGAAATCGCTGCGGTAGTTCTCGATCATCGCGACGATCGGTCCCTGATCGATGCCGATGTACAGCGTGTCGACCCAGCCGACGTCCGGAATGACCTTGCCGGTGCGCAACGGCCGGTCCGTGAACGTGAAGCTCGGGTTGAACGCATCGACGAAACCGTACTTCGTATAGATATTGCCGCCAGCGGCCGTCCGCAGCGCGGCGATCGCCGGGACCACGATCTCCGGTGCAAACGCGATCGACGATACGGCGGCGGTCGGTGCGATCGTGCCGTCGTCGATCGTGCCGCGCAGGCCGGCGCCGCGCGCGATGTAGCCGTAGAACGTCTTCGGATCGTTGGCGAAACGATCCGGTTCGCCTTTCGGCGTCGCCGCGCGCGGACCGTTGCATGCGGTCAATCCCCAGATCGTGCTGCTGTAGCCGGTCCACTGCATCGGGTTGTGGATCGCATATTCGCGCTGCGCGAATGCCGCGCGCCGGCTGTTCTGGAAGTAGTCGAGGTCGTGGCCGCGCATGTAGTCATCCTGGATGCCGCGGAAATCGATCCACACGTGGCTGTACTGGTGGCCTAACGTCGGTGCGAAGCCGAGATGTTCCTGGCCCTGGAAGCTGCCCCAGGTCGAGTCGTAGGTCTCCGTCCACGCACGCCAGGCGGCCGGCTCGATCGCATAGGTCGGCGAGCCGAGCGCGAGCACGTAGAGCAGCATCGCCTCGTTGTAGCCGTGCCAGTCGACATGGATGAAGCCGGCTTCCGGCGTCCAGCCCATCGCCACCAGCGGCGCGCGCGGCGACGCCCATTTCCAGTCGACGCGCCGATAAATCTCGTCGGCGAGCTGGCGAATCGCTTTTTCGTCCTTCGAATCGTGGTCGTAATACGACTCGGCGAACAGCACGCCGCCGAGCAGCAGCGTCGTGTCGATCGTCGACAATTCGACCCAGCTCTTGGCGTGGTATCGGCGCCCGCTCTGCATGTCGAGGAAGTGATAGAAGAAGCCATGGTTGCCGGTGGCGTCCGGTTCGTCGCCTTGCGGCGCTTCGCGCAGGAATTTCAGCGTGGTGAGCGTGCGTTTGACCGCTTCGGAGCGCTTGATCCAGCCGCGCTCGGCGCCGATGCCGTAGGCGGTCAGGCCGAAGCCAATCGAGGCGATCGACGAGAAGTAGTCGCCGGTGGCGTCCTGCGGCCAGTGGTCCGGAACCTGGCCGTTCTCGGCATTCGCGCTGTCGAGGAAGAATTCGAACGTGCGCTTCTCGACGTCGTCGAGCATGGCCTGCTGCGCTTTCGGCAGCGCGGCGAAACCACTCTGCGGACCTTTGGCCGGCGCGAGGCCGGGCAGGGTCAGCGCAAACACCAACAGGGCGACATGGGCGACGGTGTGGAGGCGCGGGGTACGTGCAGGCGATGACATTGAAACCTTCCGGTCGGTGGGTGGCGCGTGGGAGAGTGCGCGAAGCATTACATCTTGTCGGCGGCGCAGTAGCGCGCGATGAACTGTTCGTGGCGCGGCATCGCGTCCACGCAGGTCGCGATGACACGGCGGACACCACCGACGAGTTCGTCGAGTTCCTTGTCGGCAATCAGGTCGACGGCCGGATGGTAGCTTTCCGGCATGATGCGCTGGCCGATCATGACTTGCACCCAGCTCGTGACGGCAAACATCTCCTCGGCGTTGCGATAGAAACGGCCGCTGTCCCTGAACAGGCGGATGTTGGCTTCCAGTTCCGCCGGCAGCTGCATGGTGCGTACGTGGTTCCAGAACGACGAGTCGGCGCGTTCGGTGGCGCAATAGTGCAGGATGATGAAGTCGCGGATGCGCTCGATCTCGAACGCGGCCTGCGTGTTGTAACGCTCGATCAGCGTCGGACTGAAATCGCCGTGCGGAAACAGGCTCATGAGGCGCGCGATTGCCGACTGGATCAGGTAGATGCTGGTCGACTCGAGCGGCTCGAGGAAGCCGCTGGCCAGGCCGACCGAAACGACGTTCTTGTCCCAGGGCTTCCTGCGCTGTCCCGGCGTGAACTTCAGCATGCGCGGCTCGCCGAGTGCGCGTCCGTCGAGGTTGTTCAGAAGCGTCGCCGCGGCCTCGTCGTCGCTGATGTGCCGGCTCGAATAGACGTAACCGTTGCCGGTGCGGTGCTGCAGCGGGATGCGCCATTGCCAGCCGGCGGATCTGGCGGTGCAGCGCACGAATGGTGTCGGCGGTCCGACGTTCTCGCAGGGCACGGCCAGAGCGCGGTCGCACGGCAGCCAGTGCGACCAGTCCTCGTAGCCGGCATGCAAAGTCTGTTCGATCAGCAGGCCGCGAAAACCCGAGCAGTCGATGAACAGGTCGCCTGCGATGCGCTCGCCGCTCTGCAGCACGACCGCATCGACGAAACCGTCGTCCGGACGCTGCACGACCTGCGTGATCTTGCCCTCCGTCCGGCGTACGCCGCGCTGTTCGGCATACGCGCGCAGGTACGCGGCATAACGTCCGGCGTCGAAATGGTAGGCGTAGGCAATGTTCGCAAGTGGCGACGTCGGCGGCACGTCGGTGGCGGAGGCCATGAACTTGCCGCGTGGCGCCGCTGCCGTGCACAGCGAGTATTCGCCGATGTCCACCGCCTTGCCGGCCTTGAACGCCTTGATCCAGTACTGATGGAACGGCAGCAGGCCGTAGTCATGGCCGATCGTGCCGAAGCCGTGAATGTAGCGATCGCCGATGCGCGCCCAGTCGACGAATTCGATGCCGAGCTTGAAGGTGCCCTGGACCTTCTTGACGAAATCGATCTCGTCGATCTCGAGCACTTTGTTGAAGAGTTTCAGGTGCGGCACCGTCGCCTCGCCGACGCCGACCGTGCCGATCTCTTCGGATTCGATCAGGCGGATCGCGTAATCACGGGCAAGGAGCTTCGCGAACGTGGCCGCGGCCATCCAGCCGGCAGTGCCGCCGCCGACGATTACGATGTTTTTCAGTTGTGCGTTCATGCATCAAACGGTCGACATGAATGAGCAGACTCGAAGCATGCCGATCGCGCGGCGCAACCGCAAATCGCGGCACAATTCTCAAGACAAAGCCCGCTTGCGCGGGCTTGTCTTCAAGCGTTGACCTGGACGTTGCCGATCAACCGATTACCATCTGAAGCCCATCGTCAACTTGAACGTTCGCGGCACGCCGTAGATGTTTCCAGTGGTGTTGTACGCGGCGTAATAGTTGTTGAACACGCCGTTGCTGGAAGTTGTGTAGTCGACATAGTTCTTGTAGTTGAAGACGTTCAGCAGGTCGAAGCGCAGGTAGAGGGTCATCCCTCGCGTGAGATCGAAATCCTTGGTCGTCTGGAAATCAATCTGGCGGGTACCGAAGATCGGACCGGACAGGAAAGACTTGGCGTTGCTCGGCAACAGCGACTCAGGCATGCAGGTGCTTCCGGTCGGGAAATAATTTCCCGATTCGACGTAACACAGGAAATTCGCATTGGGGATCGGCGTAGCGAGGGTCAGCTTGGCTGCAAAAGTAAATCCCCACGGACCGTCGAGCGCTCCGACCGCCACCAGGCGATGCTTGGCCACGGCGTTGGATTGGATGAATGGATATTGATGGATGGTCTCTTCGTCGAATCCGTAATCTTCGTACGTGCCGTCCTGGCCGCGCATTGCACGATTGCCCTTGGCGTCCGTATAGGTGTAGGCGAAGCTGGCGCTCCACCCCGACTCCTTCGTGTACGGCTTCTCGGCTGACAGCAGCACCTGTGTCGTGTGCGTTTCCACGCCATTGTTGCCGATGATCAGGCTGCCGAATCCGGGGACACCATTGCCCCAGGGTTGTCCGCCATTCATCCAGAACGCACCGTTCGGATAGCGATTGCCCAGGGTATAGATCAGGCCGTCATAGCTGTTGATGCGTGCAACTGCGGCGCTGGTGTTCCAGTCGCCGACCTTGTTGCGCATTCCCAAGCTGAACTGGTCCGAGTACGGTACCTTGAGGTTATTGTTCAACATATCCACTTCCTGGCCGGCATTCGTGCCTGCGACCAGTTGCTGCAGGTTGGCGAGGCCGTCCAGATATTTCGGATCCCAGACCACGCAGCTCGGCGAAATATTGCAGGGGTGGAGCGCGCTCGGGAAATTGATGGTCGGCACCGGCAGCGCCGTCTTCGTCTGCTCCACCTGCAGGTAGTCGTAGAGATTGCGGTCGAACGCGCGCCCCGCGCCGCCGAAGATAACGTGCTGTTCGTCGCCGTTGAGGTCGTAGGAGAAACCCAGACGCGGCTGCCATTCGTTCTTCGGCGCACTGCGATTGTGGCCGTTGCTGATGTAGTCGTTGACGTTGACGCCGCCGAGCGCAAGCGTCTGCGCGTAGGTCTGGCCGCCCGACGCATTCGGATCGACGCTGTTCAGCGCAGAGACCACGTTGGCCGGCGTTACATAGTTGAGGTACGAGGGCGTCTCCTCATAGTCCCAACGCACACCGAGATTCAGGGTCAACTTTTCGTTGACTGCCCAGTCGTCCTGGATATAGACGCCAAATTGCTTGTCCTTCGACGTCGATACCGGATTCATGCCCGGCACGACCACCGGAAACTGTACCTTGTATGGGGTTGCGGACGTGCCTCCGTCGGTGGTCACGTCATAATAGAACTGCGGATTGGTGTTCGATGCGTCCTGCGCCTGAAGCGTCACTTCCTTGAACTTGACGCCCGTCTTGATGACGTGGTCACCCATCCAGTTCAGGTCGTTGAAGGTCAGGTCGTCCTGAAAGCCGGGACCTTTCTGACCCTTGGGCTGCGTCGCGCCAGGTCCCGCCGAGCCGACCTCGATGATCGTGTTGTCGTTGCTGGGGGTATGGAACGTATAGACCGATCCGTTGCCGAAATTCGTCGCGGTCGGTTCGTCGAACGATTTTTCGTAGGTGACACGCGCGTCGTTTTGCCAGAAGTCAGCGCTATGCTGCCAGCGCAAGTCGAAGCGCCTGTTGGTACTGAGGATTTCCGTGCCTGCCGACGCCGCCGTCACGCCGCCGACGTCCCCACGCTGATCTTCGAGGCGCACCTGTCCGCTCGCTTCGAGCCGATCCCGGTCCGACAGCTCCCAGTCGATCTTGCCAAAGTACAGATCCTCGCTGAACGGCAGATTCGACGGCCCGAACTGTGATCGCACATCGGCTGGCAGCAAAGAAGGAACATCCACACCATTTGCGCTGGTCACGCCCGGCGTAACGGCGATCGGCGTGTCGTAGCGCTTGGCTTCGTAGGTCAGGAAGAAGTGCATCTGATCCTGGATGATCGGTCCGCCAAGAGCAAAGCCATAGTCCTTTTCCTGCGAAGGCGTCTTCTGTCCTGCCTGCTTCTCCGCGGGCGTCGAATCGCGCCAGCTGTCGTCGGTGTAGTTGCCGAACACTTCGCCATGAAACTCATTGCCGCCCGACTTCGTCTCCGCCGTAACCGCGGCGCTGGAGATCTGGTCGTATTCGGCCTTGTAGTTCGAGGTGATGACCTTGTATTCGCCGATCGCAAGTTGAGGAAACGGATTGCCCTGGCTTGCGGTCTGGCCGCTTGCGCCGCTGTCTTTGACATACGTCTTCTGGCCCACGCCATCGATGTAGACATTGACGCCGCTCTTGCTTTGCGCGCCGCTTTGCAGTGAGGTATTGCCGCGCGAATCGACGTTGAACACCATGCCAGGCACGGTATCGGCAAACTCGAGGAAGTTGCGCGTGATCTGCGGAATCGTTTGCATCTGATGCAGTGAGATCGTCGAGCCGACCTCCGACGTCTTGACTTCGACCAGATTCGCCGCAGTGACCGAAACGCCTTCGAGCGTCGTCGTCGCGGTGCCGGCGGCGGCCGGCGCCGCGCCGGCGCCGAGATCGAGCGTCGCCGTCGACGCAACACTCAGCGTGACCGTTCGTTCGGTGCCGGGACCGGCATCTATTGCGTACGAACCGGGCGACAGGCCGACCAGCGCGTAGCTGCCGTCCGCGGCGGCCTTGGTATGGCGAACGGCGCCGGTGGCGACGTTTTTCGCGGTGATTTCCGCGTTGGCTGGCGCTTTCCCGCGCAAATTCGCATCCGAAGTCTGTGCCCACGAGATCGCCGGTACGAAGGCGGCGCTGATGACGGCGGTTCGAATCAGCGAGGCGAGCAACTTTCTCTGCAACGGTAGACGCTTTTTCATGAGGCTCTCCCGGATTTCTAGTTATCGTTCAACGGTCACTGCTCCAACCTTTTGCCGCACCGTCCGTGGGCGAAATTCGCGTTTCGGTGTGCTGCGTGAGCGACTGCTGACGCCCTCGATCCGTGCCGGATTCCGGCGGGCGTGCCTTGGTCACCCCACGCGCTGTTTCTCAAGTTCCTTGCGCAGCGGCACCAGTACACAAGTCTTGACGAAAAACCTGTACTATTCCGCAATGTAAACGTTTTCATAACAGATTGCAAAAGCACTGCAACAAAGCCGCTTTGGCCACATCAAAACCGCATGACAGCGCCGTTTTCTGGCATTCGGCGAGTTCTGCCAGAGGCCTGCAGGAAGGCGTTTTGTGGCGCGCCGGCAGCAAACCCGGATCAGTGCGATGATCCACGGCGATCAAGGCGAGTTTCCGCACCTGATGCGCGACGACATTTCGACTTATCGAGCATCGGCTCCTTCAGCAGCTCGGCCTGGGTGGCAAGACGCCGTCCGGTTCGGCTACCTGTCGCTCATCCGCGCAAGCGAACGGATTGCGGCCTGTTGCAACAGAGACCGACTGCATCTGGCCCCACGCGTTGCAGCGCTTTTGTTCGTGCTTGGTCTCGCCGCGTGCGGCGGCACGGATTCGCGGACGACGATCCGGTTCTGGACGATCGGCCGCGAAGGCGAGGTCGTCGCGCAGTTGCTGCCGGCATTCGAGCGCGCGCATCCGGGCGTGCGCATCGAGATCCAGCAGATTCCGCTGACTGCCTCGCACGAAAAGCTGCTGACCGCGTTCGCCGGCGACGCCTTGCCGGACATCTGCCAGCTCGGCAATACCTGGATTCCCGAATTCGCCGCGCTCGGCGCGCTGGAACCGCTGCAGCCGTTTGTCGACGCATCGACGGTGGTACGCAGCGACGATTACTTTCCGGGCATCTGGGACACGAACGTGATCGATGGCCGCCTGTACGGCGTGCCGTGGTATGTCGACACGCGCCTGCTGTTCTACCGCACCGACCTGCTGGCCAAGGCCGGCTTCGATCATGCGCCGCGCGACTGGGACGAGTGGCGCCGCGCGATGGCGGCGGTCAAAACGCAGGGCGGGGCGGAGAAATACTCCATCTTCCTGCCGCTCAACGAGTTCGAGCCGTTGCTCGGCCTGGCGCTGCAGCAGCCCGATCCGCTGCTCCGCGACAACGGCACGCGCGGCAACTTCGAAAGCGCCGGATTCCGCCGCGCGCTGGCGTTCTACGTCGAGATGTTCCGCAGCGACTGGGCGCCGCCGATGAGCAACATGCAGATCTCCAACGTCTGGGATGAATTCGCGCGCGGCTTCTTCGCGTTCTACATCACCGGACCGTGGAACATCGGCGAGTTCAAGCGCCGCGTGCCGCAGATCGCCGGCCAGTGGAGCACGGCTCCGCTGCCGGGATTCGAAGGCCAAGGCGGCGGCGCGGCCGGCGGTTCGAGTTTCGCGATCTTCCGCAGTTCGGCGCACAAGCAGGTCGCGTGGGAACTCGCCGAGTTTCTGTCCGCGGTCGAGCAGCAGCAGAAATTCTACGAACTGACCGGTGATCTGCCGCCGCGGCGCAGCGTCTGGACCTATCCTGCGCTGGCCGGCGATGTCTATTCGAAAGCGTTCCATGAGCAACTCGAACACGTCACTCCGTCGCCGAAGGTACCGGAATGGGAGCGCATCGCGCAGGAGATGCGCCTGATGGCCGAGCGCGTGATCCGCGGCGGCGTGCCGATCGAC
>Ga0163162_10003726_pt1 | contig 14605 bp, 17 predicted proteins | sample S55metaG_FD_115310 | JGI IMG/M metagenome (GOLD analysis project Ga0163162, IMG submission 115310) | Switchgrass rhizosphere microbial communities from Kellogg Biological Station, Michigan, USA - S5-5 metaG | ecosystem: Host-associated > Plants > Roots > Rhizosphere > Soil | place: USA...
GCTGACGGCGCGGGGACGATCTCGACCCAGCCCGCATCGGAGGCCGATCCCGCTGCCGTGTCTGCATGACGTGGCCGCGCGCCTCGCGCTCAGTCAGGCGAGACCCGGGCCAGCGAATGTTGTTCGATACCGCGACCCCGCGCGCCGGTTGCCGCGCTCCTGGGAACGCACTCCTCGCGTCTCGCCGGTTGATGGGCGGCTCGCACCAGACTGCGACAGGCAAACGTGCGCCTCCGGATCAGGCGAAATCGTCTTTCAGGATCAGCGCGTTGAGCTTCCGGTTCTTCCAATACATGTTGTGGATGCGCTGCTGCAGACTGCCGAGCACCATGGGGTCGACGCCGTCGAACGTCAAGACCACTCCCGGACGCGTGCCGACGCCGGGCTCATGTTCGATGGAATCGAACGCCGGGAACCCGTATTTCTGCAGAAACTCCCGGACCTCGTCGTCCGAAGTGCCGGGCTCGAGGTTGCCAAGATAGAGGCGGGCCATGATCCTTACTCCTGTTGTCCGTAACCGCTACGCCACGACACAAATGGGACCGTCGATGCAGACGGTGTCGCCCCGCAGTCTCCTCGCGTGGCGGGACGCGAAGGGTGCGGGTAAAGCCTTTGGCCAGTTCGTCGGGCAACCTGATCCTGATCCTGATCTTGTTCCTGATACGCAGCAGCGCACGGGCAGCCGGACAATCGAAAGAGCGCCCATCGGGATGGGTGTTGCGTTCGAGATGAGGATCGCGCTCGAGGTTCCGCGCGGCGGTGCTGACGGTTCATTCCCGCGCTGCCAGCGCAGGTGCGCGACGCGCAGCGGGCACAGTGCGACATCAGGCGAGCCCGCGCGTCGGCTTGCCGCACTCACGGATGCCGCGATCGTCACGGATGGTCCGGCGTGTCCGCGCCTTCCCGCTTGCCTGAAGCACTTGAAGCATGTGACGCACTTGCGGCGCGCGGCAGGCTGCTCCCGCGTCGTCTCCACGCGCTTCGGCAAAACCCCGGCAATGCTCACGCCGATGTCTGGCCTATAAGCAAGCTGAGCCGCTGCGTCCATGGTCACGATCTCCGGGTGCGTTGACTCGTATGCCCGTCGCTTCGAGGCTGCTAGCGACGGGCATGTTTATATTCTGTCCGCTCGCGGCTTTTAATACTAGGCAACCGATCGTTCGCTCGCAAATTTAAGTGATCGCTTCGTACATGCACCGGTTTGCGGCATCGACCGGACGACACCGCACCGGACGCGCTGTCCAGTCTCATGGCTGCCCATTCGGGCAGCCGAGCGTAGCGGCCCGGCAGCACCGCTCGGCGGATGCCTGGAGCCGTTGATTTCAGGTTTGATTCGCGCGCTGTGCAGGTCGTGCCGCATTCCAGCGGATGCCAAGGTCATGAAACGCTCCATGTTCGGCACGCCCGGCGCTATGCGGGCTAACGCACAGTAGAACCGTGTGCGCATCGATAGGCTTCCCCCGATACAAGCATTCCTCCTGCCGCACGCATCACTCCCGTCGATCCTGGCCAGTCGCGGACCGCTGCAATGGCGAAGGTCGTGCTCGAACGAGGCTTTGTCGCGCCGGCATGTCAGATGGCTCATCGCGTGCCGAATTTAGCCTGGCTCTCGGCCTGTAGCTGCGCGAGATGAACGAATGATCGTCCTGCTCGTATCGCGCGCCACTTCAATGCACGAAGGATGCGTGCATCCGGCTGCGAATGTCGATCCCCAAGAACAGCGCCGACCCGATATGGCTCGAGCTTTGGGTTGCCCGGCATGCGATTCCATTGCGCCGTTTCTCTCGCCGCACGCTTGATCGTCTCCCGCCAATTTCGCTGGGTTCGTTCTGGAGAGTCAATGAGCATCTTGAGCTTCGCACTCATCGTAAGCGGCGTTCTGCTGAACGCGATGGCCCAGCTATGGTTGAAGGCCGGCACCAACGCACTCGGAACGCTCGATTTCCGCGGGAACGCCGTGCTTTCGACCACCTTCCGGGTAGGGATGGAGCCGCATATCCTGGCCGGTCTCGCGTGCTACGCGCTGAGCGTCGGAATCTGGATTGTCGCGTTGTCCAAGGTACCCGTGAGCATGGCGTATCCAATGCTGTCGATTGGATACGTAGTCAATGCAATAGCCGCCTGGTATCTGTTCGGAGAATATATTTCCGTACAGAGAATGGCTGGTATCGCAATCATCATCGTCGGGGTCTATCTCGTTGCGAGATCCTGACGCAAAACGCGGAGACGCTATGCGAGTCCTGATAACCGGTGCGTCGGGTTTTCTTGGAAGAGAGTGCGTCAGGCAGTTCAGCTCGCGTGCTTACGAGGTGAAGACGACTGATAAGACTGGACGTGTCGATTTTCCTGGAGACCTCTCCGATCCGGCGTTCGTATCCTCGTTACCGGACTTTGACGTCGTGGTGAACTGCGCGGCGGTTCAATACGTATCGAAGGATCTTCCATTTTTCTTTCGGAGATCGTACTTCGAGCGAAACAATGTTTTAGCTGCAAGGAATCTTTGCGAGCGATACCAGCGCGAGCCTGCTCATTTCATTCATGTCGGTACCAGCATGATGTATCGGCAAACGGGCCAGGAAAAATACGACGTCATGAGCCCGATGGGCGGAGAAGGCATCTACAGCAGTTCAAAGATGGCTGCGCAGGCATTCGTGGAAACCATGCCGGGAGCCGCCACGATCGTGCCGTGCATTATTGGTGGCGAAGGGCGCGAAGGCTTGTTCCGTGGCTTCGTAAAAATGATGACGAAGCTCGGCATTGTCGTGTTTCCGGGCCGGGGCGAGCACAAGATCCATATGGTGCATGTCGCCGACGTGGCCAGCCTGATTTGCCGGGTCGCCGAGGTCCGTGCCAGCGGCTTCTTTAACGCCGCAGCGCCTGAGCCTCTGTCGATCAGGCAATGGATAGACGAGATCAAGGACGAACTGGGCATCCGGCGCACGCGAAAGATTTCCATCCCCCTCTTTCCGGTGAAATGCCTTGCGTGGCTGTCGGGCTATCGGTTGCTCGCTCGAGAGCAGGTGCTCATGCTGGAACTCCCGCACGTGCTTTCCATCGACGAGTCTCTGGCGCTCGGATGGAGGCCTGAATTTGTGAACGCCCGAATTGCGCGCGACATCGCGGCGCATATCAATCGAAGCGCGGCGCTGCATATTTCCGGCGATGTGGAGCAGAAGCGTTCGGATCGCGATAAGCACGGTCATAACGCATAGGGCGATGATCAATGGACTGAGACGGTAGAATCGCGTCCGTTGGACATTCTCCCTTGACGGACCGTTCTGCCCGGGCAGCCGGTTGAGCACCTCAAGAGGATACCCTCACAGGCGTGCCGATCCGCCGATGAATGGCCTCGCAATGGCGCACGAGCGCCGGGCGCGAGAGCACGTACTGCTTCAACGGCGTGTCGATTTCGTAGAAGTAGATATTGGCGACGAAGCCATAGATCGCTGCGTCGACGGTGGCTGGGTCGGGGCCAAAAACATAACCGGTCTCGCCGAGCAGATCCGCCACGACGCGCAGATCGTCGATACCCCTTGCATAGATCTGCTCCGGCTGATAGCGGCCGATGCCCTGATAGTGATACCGCAACCGGTTGTATTCACGCGCGGCTTCAAGATCGCTCGCGCGCACGTCGGCGTGCGCGGCGAGAACGGCGTCGCGAAACGACGGCCAGAAGCGTTCATCGCGCCAGCGTGAAAAGCTCATTGTCCAGTACAGGTCGTCGAGCGTTCGCCGCACCATGAAGTCGAGATTCAATTGTCCCGGCGAAAGCGCGCGGTCGATGCGCAGATCGTACCGACGCGTCAAATGAGCGACGACGCTGTCGCTGTCGCCGATCGTATCGCCGCCGTCGACGAGATACGGCAGTTGCCCCCGCGGCGCAAGGCTTGTGTCGAGGACGTGACGATGCTCGAAGTCGAGCCCGCACAACCGCATGAACGCGAATACCTTCAGACCAAACGGATTGTTATCGGCGACGCCGAAGAGGTCCGGATAGGAATAAAGCGTCAGCATGAAGCACTCCTTTTGCGCCACGGGAACAAGCACAAACGCTTGAGCAAAAAATACCCGAAATTTGTTGTGGACGCTATGTGCTGTCTGCCTGCCGGAGACCGAAGGTATCGACCGTCCGCATCTTGCCGACTGCTTCCCGACGCGGCCGGCCGTAGCATATCGGCGAGTCACCGGGCGCACGCGATCGACGAGAGCAACTTCGCCCCTTCCTTTTATATGGCAACAGGGTGCGCGCTTTTACGCTCTCATCGCATCAATCAACGACTGCGTACCCAGGATACTCATTGCTCGCTTCAGGTTGCACGCCAATACGCGAACGCTCATCTCGGTTCGCATACGCGGAAGCGTTTACGTCAGGAAGTGCGCGGAACACATCCAGAACTTGAGTGTTTCAAACAGATGCTCGACCGGCCCGGTCGCCACCTGAACGCAGCGTTCCGGTTGGCACCGCCAATTGAATGTCCTCCTCTGCGCACCGGCCCACGGCCAAAACTTGCGCATCGTCTGGCGATCGAACGGTGTTTGCCTCAAGCGCCAGCACGCGTATGGGCGACGTCACATGACCGGCATTCAACTACGGCATCTTGCTGAACGTTCCCACGCGCTCTACCCTCGATTCCATGGTCCTGCCAACCGTTTTCTGATCGGACCCATCCATGCAATCCATGCACCGACACGCCTTGCGGATGTGGCGGACGTCCTCTTGGAGCAGACATGTACGACAACCTGACTGCAGTTATCGTGACTCGAAAATGGCAACTTGCTCGGGGCTTCCATGCCGTCGAACTTCAGACGAAATTCCGGTCCCGGCTTCCGCCCTTTGATGATGGCGCTTACGTCGATCTTGTTCCGGACCGCGCCAACTACGGGGCGAAATCTTATGCGCTATGTTCCTTTTCCTCCCGGCCCGATGCCTATGTCCTCGTAGTGAGACAAGAAGGGGATGGCGACGCCGACGCAGCGTCTCTCGACTTCGCGTTGAATCACGGCAAAGAGGTATTCGTGAGTACGCCGAGAAGCGATGCTGTTCCCGTCGACGATCGAGCGCGATCGATTCTCTTTGCCACGGATGTCGGAGTTGCAACGATTGCAGGAATCGCGAAACGACTCGCAGCGGCCGGCCAAAGCTTCGAGTTGCATAACTTCGCCCGGTCGCCCGAACGCGCACTCTATCGGGACGAACTGGACAAGCTCCGAGGCCAGGGTCGCGTCCATCACTATTTTGGTCAAACCACCGGACAGATTTCGCAGATCGTTTCCCACGCACTAAGTCCCACTCAAGCGAACTCGCAAATCTATTGCAGCGGGCCCTCGCCATTTGTTGATTTAGTGCATCGCCAAGCGCGCGAGTGGGTCTATTCAGCCAACGTTCACGACATTGTCCTTGGCGGCGGGGAATCCCTGAGCTAGATGATTACGCTCAAACCGCTGCGCCGGCATGGCACCGTACATTGCGATTATCTTGGGGTGGTGCTGCCTAAACTAACGGCTTTTGAACAGAGTTACTAAAGCGAGACAAGGTAACCGGCATCGCCGTTCGATAGAACGCCCCATAGCAGTTCCATCACCCCTGGATCGTTACCCCGCTGATTCCAGCTCAGCTTGTCCGGATTGGTCTGCCGCAGTTCCGGCGGGCGTTCGAGCAGCAGGCGCAGCGTTAATCGAACTCGATTGGCGCAAGCCGGTAGCCGAGACAGTGGCGAATGCCGGCGCCGAAGGTCTGGACGCGTCCCTCATCGCCCTCGCCGTTCTGGCGGTCCGGCTCTATGAACTTCGCGGGGTCGCGATTGGCGGCACCGGACGACAGGAACAACACCGTACCGCGCGGAATCTGCACACCGGCCACTTCAGCGTCTTCGTGCACAGCGCGAATCGTCATCTGCACTGAGCCGTCATGGCGCAGACATTCCAACACCGCTTTCGGAATCAAGTCAGGGTCGCGCTTCAGTCATTCCAGTTGCTGCGGATGGCGGTGGAACGCGATCAGCATGTTGCCGATCATGTTCGACATGGTCTCGCCGCCGACCAGAAACAGCAGGATGAACTTTGAAATGTCGTTACAGAACGATATGCGGTGCGACGTGGCGGATTGTGGAAATATCTTGTCCCATTCGGCGGCGGTCACATGATTTAAGGTGGCACTGACACTTCCCCGACCGGTTGCCGACAGATTTTGCTTCGTTCATCGCTCGCCTCTCTCTACCGAAACCCGATACCCGTCCGGCCGCCCGCGCCATCTGCGAACCGGATCCGCCAGCAACGCGTGCGTATCTGTACGTCCTCCGCACGCAGTTCGCATCGGGCCCCGGCCGCGCAACGGCTTTCGTTCGGACCTGCCGCGCGTAGCAGGATCGCCGCTCGTGGAGGATCCAGCGATGCTTGAGGAGGACATCGATATCGTGCCGCCTGGCATCCGCCTGTTCGAGGGCGTGGTGCCGCTCACTCTGCTCGAACAGATCAATGCGACCATCGACGAGACGCGCGACACCTGGCAACCAGCCGACGGCCGGCGTGCGACGCAGACGACTGCGCGCGTCGTCGAACTACTCCGGCAGCACGGTGAGTTCCGGCGCGTCGAACAGCGGGCCTGTAGCATCTCGCGACGCTGGGCCGCACAGAACGGGCTGATGATCGATGGCGAACCGCTTTGCGTATTGCGTTGCATAAACCGGACTCTGCCCGCTCAGAGCCATCTGCGGCATTACGACTCGCATATCCTCACGCTGCTGATTCCGCTACAGTCGGCGCACGACGCCGAGGAAAACGGCGATCTGATCGTCTACCGCCAGCCACGCTACTTGCTGTCGGCGGCGACCAACCTGATGGCCAAGGCCTGGCTGATCGCGCTGCGCCGCCTGCCGCTCGCGGTGCGTCGCGCGCAGACCTGGCGCGATCTCTCGCGGCAACACTGCGATCGGATCGCGTGCCTGCCGGGCAACATCTATGCGTTCAACGGCTTCGTCACGCGGCATGCGAACCTTCATGTCGAGCAAGGCGAACGCCGTACGTTGATCGTGCATTACTACGATCCCGGCATGACCGCGGGACTGCGCGTCGTGCCGCGCATCTGGCGCGCCATCCGCGACAAGGTGCTCGACGTGTGTCAACGACGGCCATAATTTACGCGTAACTGTCGAAGCAAAATTCCCCACCCTGTGCGATCGGGGCATTGTCAGGTTATCGGGGCCGGAGGAAAATAATTTGCGAGGCCGCCCTCGGGCCCGACTGAGTTTGTGCCGCTGTGCGGCGGGAAGCGCAAGGTTGTCGACGTCATCGACCCGATTCGGTCGGTCGAACTTCTACAAGCCGGCCATTCGTTCGTCATGGCGTGCAATAAGGCTACTGTCCCAGCGAGAACGAACCGAAGCCGCAAATGGCAACTCCTACGCCAATCGCAGATCCCACAACACATCAAGTACGTGTTGCGTGGAACGCTCAACGTACCCCGCACGATGTGCAATGCCGAGCCGACGCCACAACGCCGGGCGCAGCGGTCGCATGACAATGCGCCTGTCGGGTAATGGCGTAGTGGCCTCATGGGGCAGCAGCGCTGCGCCGTAACCTGCCGCTACCAGACTCTTGATCGCGTCGTTGTAGTTGAGCTGAATGCGCGGCGCAGGATGCTGCCCCCCGGTCGCGAACCAATCCGCAGTCAGACGCGAGAGACGCGTGGTCGCGTCATTGAGAATGAGAGGCTGAGCGGCGAGCCAGGCGGGCGTGACGCGGGCCGGACACCGCCAATGCGCCGGCACAAAGGCCATCACGGGGTCGCGGCGCCAGGGCTTTATCACGAGTCCAGCCACCGGGGGCTGAGGCAGTGCGACCAGCCCAACATCCAGCGTTCCATCCGCCAGTCGGGACAGCGTTTCATGCGACGTGAGTACTGCAACCTGAATGTCGATACCGGGATGGTGCTGGCGCAGCACCTCAAGCGCTTGCGGCAACAGGTGCGCGATCGCACCTGTCGACGCACCAAGCCGCGCGCGCCCTTCGAGCCCCTGCACCTGGCGTTGAATATCGTCTAACGCCTGCTCCGCATCGGCCAGCAGTCGACGCGCGCGCTCCACCAGCACCTCTCCTATCGGCGACGGCCTTACATGTCCGCGCTTCCGTGACAGGAGCGGAGCCCCAATGCGGTCTTCGAGTTCAGCGATGTGGAGGCTGACCGTTGGCGGCGCCAGATGTAATGCACGCGCCGCATCGGCAAATGAACCACGGTCGGTAATGGCGACCAGAGTGCGCAAGCGGTCCAGGCTGATCTCTCGCATGTCGGCGTCCAGATTCAGAAAAACTGAATATTCACGTTATGAAATTCAACTTTCTCTATTCTAGCGCTGCATGGAACATAGGGGCTCGTTCTACTTGTTACAACGCACGCCCACCGGAGTATTCCACGCATGAGCTCTCCCGTTGTTTTCATCGACGGCGACCAAGGCACCACCGGGTTGCAAATCCACGAACGGCTGCGCGACCGGACCGACCTTAGACTGTTCACGCTTGCCGATGCGGAACGCAAAGATCCGCGGCGTCGAGCAGAAGCCATCAACGCCTGCGACATCGCCATCCTCTGTTTGCCTGATGCCGCCGCGCGCGAGGCAGTGGGCGCCATTGTTAATCCTGCCGTCAGAGTAATCGACGCAAGTTCCGCCCACCGCACACAGCCGGACTGGACATACGGCTTTCCGGAAATGACGCCGGGACAGGGTGAGCGCATTGCGAACGCACGTCGGGTCAGCAATCCCGGCTGCTATCCGACCGGTGCAATTGGCTTGCTGCGTCCGCTGTTGCAGGCTGGGCTCATACCAGGCAACTACCCTATCAGCATTCATGCGGTGTCCGGCTACTCCGGACGCGGGCGTGCCGGCGTGGAGGAACACGAGGGACAGAGTGCCGTCAACGCGCCTTCATACCAGGTATATGGTCTGGAACTCGCGCACAAGCACACCCCGGAGATCCAGCATCACGCCGGGCTCGCGCAGCGTCCCATCTTCGTTCCTGCGTATGGTGCGTTCCGCCAGGGCATCGTGCTGACGGTGCCCCTGGAGTTGCGGCTGCTGGCACCCGACGTGGATGGCGCCACGTTACACGCATGCCTCGCACGCCACTATGCCGAAGCGGCCCACGTACGTGTCTTGCCGCTGCACGAATCGTGCGTCTTGAAGCACCTGGATCCGCAAGTGCTGAACGGTACGAACGACATGTGCTTAAGCGTATTTCCTAACACGGAACACGGGCACGTCCTGCTGTCCGCGGTTTTCGATAATCTTGGCAAAGGCGCATCCGGTGCTGCGGTTCAGAACCTGAACCTGATGCTCACGCAGCAATAGTGGCCGATGGCTTGAGCTAACGTTCGGCCGCACCCATACGCCAACGATTGTTGCCAATCTGGTCGTGGCCGTGGAATGTCCCATACTGTCCGAACCGATCCGGTCACCAATCGTCGCGTGCGCAGGGCCGAGGATTTCGCGCGGCGACGATCTGTGGCTTTTGCAGCCAACGCGTTCGAAGAACAGCAAACTCACAAACCATCTAACTTTGAATCGGCGTTTGGTTCACTCAACTCGGAACTTGCTCCCCGCGGCAGACCGCCGACGCGCAAGACGCCTTCGTTCAGTGATGCCGCGACGGGCCTCCAGGGAACACGCCCGGCGCGATGACGGACGGTATTTCGCGCGCGCGAGACTCGTCCCTACGATCGCGCGGGGGAAATATGGCGCACACAGGTCTGGCAATCCAGAATAGAGGACCAGTCTGGAACGTCAGGGATCCAGCCGGTAAGGACGGCCGGACGAAGCCGCACGACTGGCTTCTGCACGAGTCGCTATCCCGGCGCTGGTGTCATTGGTCATACTGAGTTGCTTCACTAAAGGGAGACGTGACATGGAGAACTCGTCGAAGGTCTGGCCCCTGGTTTCCGCATTGACGTTCTCGCTCGCGGGCTGCGCCGCAGGGGGCATGCCGGAAGGCTCGCCGCATCTGAGCGCAACCCAATGCCGCGATCTTGCCGCTCTCAGGAGCAATGAGCCCATCACGCCCGAGCGCAACCGGAGTGAACTGGCGGCGCTGCGAAAGGCGGGGTACGACCCATCAAGGTTCAACGATCCGTACTATCCGGATGATCTGCGGGCGGCGCAGCGTCAGGTCGATCGTTGGTATCGGGCGGATTGCCAGTTGGCACCACCCAATTGAGGCGCACAACGCCGCGCCGGCTCACCGCCTTGTTTGCAATTGACCTTTGCCCGATCACCGGTGTGCGAGATGCCGACGCGTGCTGTGCAAACGTCTCTGGCCGACCAGCTCCAGTCATTCATGTCGCCGCGACGGGAGCGAACGTTCTCTAAGCACAACGGCGACTCGCTCGTGCGCGATCGCTGAGCCGGAACCTGAATCTGATCCTTCAGATATCAGCGATCACACAAACCGCCGCCGCGGTAACACCTTCATACAGCTTACGTGCCTCACCCGAACTGCGCGCCGGGGGCGGCGCATACCGATACACCTTCTTGATGGTTGGTAACCGCGTTCGGGTGGAAACACCAATGAGTTTCGCGCACGGTCAGGTCGTATCTCGCAAAACGGCCTGGGGAGAGAGCGGGTGACATCTGGACGGTGCCGCTGGGCCGGAGCATGCGGGTCTCCAGTCCGGTCGCAATATCCATTTGGAATATTTGACCGGTCCTGGACGTTATTTCGATAAATATCATCCAACTGTTCGTGGTGTCGCACAGGTGGACCGTCCCGCCAGGTGCTGGCCGGACATCTGAATGAACGAGGAACCGATGAAGACTTAATATTGACACATGTGTCCAAGTAATCTACGTTTCCGGTTAATTATGACATTTGTGTCAAACATCGTGTGGCAACCCAGTGATCGCCTGCTTCGTGCAGCGAGGGCGATCGCTCACGCAACACCGCGCTCATTCCCCGAGAGCGGCGATTTCGCCGGCACAGCCTTCTCTTACATCAGAGCACATATGACTGACTATTCACCCGATATCAAGGGTTTGCATCACAACGCTTACCGATGCAGGGATTCAGAAGAAACGCGGCGATTCTATGAGGATCTGCTCGGACTGCGACTGGCGAGTGCGGTGGAACTCAGTGCGACCAAGACCGGCCGTCCAATCAAGGCATTACATACCTTCTACGAAATGGCCGACCACTCCTTTCTCGCGTTTTTCGAAGTCATGGGCGACGAGCACGAGGGTATGTTCGAGCCCAAGTCAGATTTCGACCTGCACATCGCGCTGGAAATCCCCGACGTACCAACCCTGACGAACTACAAGGAGAAAGCGGTCGCCGCTGGCGTCGAAGTGCGCGGCCCGTCGGATCATGGGGTTATCCAGTCGATCTACCTGCGCGATCCTAATGGTTACGTCATCGAGTTGACGGCCAGAGTGAAAAGAGACGAGAAGAGCATTGAGCGTCGCTTGCTCGAAGCCCACGGAATACTCGAGGGGTGGCAACGTACCAAGGTCGAATCGCCGACGCCAGGCGCGCTCAACTGAACAGCGGTCGAGGTGGATCAACGGCTGCTTCGCACGCAGATTCGGCCCAAGTCAAACTGATCAGGCGGAGCGCAACATGCGAAGCAGACTCGGCAACACGCGCCACGCAGGTAGTCCGCGGCGCGCCGAGCTTACGTGTTTCATAGGGAGAATCGTGCCCATATTGCAGGTCGCCCGTCGGGCCTTCCATGCGATGACGTGGCTGAAAACACGGCTTTGCAAGTTAGGCCATGACAGCTGGGGCGGGCTGGGTTGGCAGCGTCACGCCACCCCTCGGCGCGCATAGGCCACTCCTGAAGTCCACGGCCTGACCTTAAGGCGACCCTTATCGGTTGGATACTGGAAGTCTGCGGCCAGCCGGGCTCAGTCAAATCGTCTCTCAACAAGCACTCAAAGGGTACATGCAATGCACATTGGATTGATCGGCGGCATCGGACCCGCGGCGACCGAAGTCTATTATCGAAGGCTCGTACGCCTCCACGCTGACGCAAAGCGACGGCTTTCCCTGACTATCGTTCATGGCGATGCCACTGAGTTGATCGCGAATCTGGAAGCAGGTCGCGCTGCCGAGCAAGCGGCCATCTTCGCGAGCTACATCGATCAGTTGCGCGCAGGAGGCTGTGAAGCTGTGGCTGTTACATCCATGGGTGGGCACTTCTGCATTAAGGATCTGGCAGCCATATCCAGCCTGCCGCTCATCAACGCCATTCCCGTTCTGGACGCCTATTTCGCCGGGAGAGGTTTGTCTCGAGTTGGCGTTCTTGGAGCGCGGGCCGTAATGGAGTCTCGTCTCTATGGCGTATCTTCGGCCGAGGTCGTGACTGTCGATCCCGATGAAATCGACCGTGTCCATGCTTGCTACGTCGCTATAGCTGTTGCGGGATCCGCGACATCGGAGCAGCGCGACTATTTGCACGAGACAGGTCGAAAGCTGTGCCGGGATAAGGGAGCGGAGGTGATTGTCCTTGGAGGCACGGACCTGTCGCTCGCATTTGGCGGCGAGAATCCGGGCTACCCGACGGTCGACAGCGCGATCATCCACGCGGACGCAATCGCCCGCGTCGCGATGGACCTGGAGTCGCCTCGATAGGCAAAAGGGATCACCCATGATTGGGTGATTTGAACCCGTCTAAAGCCCTTGCCCGCGGCAACCCTGACTCAGTCAACAGAAGAGCGTTATGCACCAGCCGGTAATAAGCTACTCAATTGACACGCGCACGTGGCGTGCTTCAGACGTACCACTTCTTCCGGCGAAAAACTCGAGAGGAAAGGCGCTTTACGCGCCTTCGACCACAAGGTGCGGAACCATGCGGATGCTCGTCGCAAAGTTCGAGAAGTTCGGTGAAGTCTTCATGATCAACTGATGCAACTCTTCCACCATCTCACGCGGGGCATTCGACTTGATGCGAACCGTGTAGTTGACGGCTTCATAACCGGGCTTGATTGCCGGATCGAGACCGAGGAACCCACGGAGATCAAGCTTGCCCTCCGTCTCGATTTCGAGCGAGTCGAGCTTGATGCCCATCGCCGCCGCATTTGCAGCGTAGCCCACCGACATGCAGGCGTTGAGCGCCGCCATCAGAAGCTCTTGCGGGTTAGCCGCAGTATTGCTGCCTAGCAGTTCAGTCGGTTCGTCAGCAGGGATTTCGAAGTCACGGCTGACCTTTGTGCCGTTGAGCTCGTATGCCGACACGGTCGACACCGTCCTGGTCTGCCCCTTCCATTCAGTCTTGACCTTAAAGGCCGCTGTACCTTTTTCGGCGTTGTCCCTCACCTCTTCGACAAGACATTTGAGCGCTGCGACGTCGATTCCATTCAGATTCATGTTCTCTATTCCGTTAATCGAAGAAACTACGTGCAAGAGAGTTTCCTCGAGTTTGCCAAGGCATTCCCTGAACTGGTTGCAGGAACACTTTCATAGCGATGAATTCCCGCGAGAGTGCGCAACTTCCCGCCAATATGCCGATCCCGGTGTGCCTCCAAAGCGGCGGTCATCGACAGCAGCCCAGTACTTGAGCTTCAAACAGGTCCACCATATGGCTTCCTTCCGTCAGGTACGATCGGCAATATTACTTTTCGGTACCCTCCGCCTCTACACACCGTTTGGTCAGTAGCAAATGACAATCATCAAGATGACTATCGCGCTTGCCAGTCGAGCGAGCGCTAGCTGTCCTTTCAGGACGCTGTAAGACGGTCATGCTTGTGTGCTGCTGGATGACCCGCAACAGCTTTGTCAGCCCGGTGCGAATGAAGCGGCATGACCGCACGCGTGATGACCGATCAGCAAGCGAAGGACGGATTTAGAGTGAGCTTGGTGAATTCGCGCCATGTAACGAACCGGTCAGCAAGCTGTTTGCGATAGCGCGAAGCGCGCGGCAGATGGCGCTTGAGAGCGAAGTGCTGCCGGGTAGATGCGCAACTGATCGTGACGATCTTGCGCGGTACCGGGTTCGGGCACAGCACGCGCCTGAAAAAGCTTCGATGGTCGCTTGCGCGAGATGATGTTCGAGGGACAATGCGCGTCTTTCAGACGGCAGTCGCAGCAGCATGTCCGGCGCCAAGGCAGCGCGTCCGATGACCGGTCGAGGCAGGGGACGGGCCCGCCGCTTATACCGGCCGTCGCCTGCCGCATTTGCGTAGCGTGTCCATCGGAATTACATCGCTTCGTGACTCATTAGCGCCCACCGATTCTACTGACCTATTGGATCGTGCGATCTCGAACGACAGCATCACATGGCAGAAGCCTGTGGACCTCATCGAGTTCCCTGGCATGATGCGCTCCCCATTCGATCAGGGAATCCAGGATGGGCCGCAGGCTTTCGCCGAGCGGGGTGAGCAAGTATTCGATCCCCTGACTATCCTCGGCGCTGGGCTGCCGGCCCACCATTCCATGCTCCTCTAGCGCTCGCAGCTGCTCAATCAGCACCTTCTGCGAGATGCCGGCAATGCGCTTCTCCAGTTCGCACGTGCGTTGCGGGCCATCCAGCAGCACATGAAGAATGACCGCCTTCCAGCGTCCCGAAACGACGGCTAGCGCGCGCTCGATCGGCAAGCCCGGCAGTTTATTAATGACCTTCATCGCC
>Ga0163162_10003727_pt1 | contig 14604 bp, 14 predicted proteins | sample S55metaG_FD_115310 | JGI IMG/M metagenome (GOLD analysis project Ga0163162, IMG submission 115310) | Switchgrass rhizosphere microbial communities from Kellogg Biological Station, Michigan, USA - S5-5 metaG | ecosystem: Host-associated > Plants > Roots > Rhizosphere > Soil | place: USA...
GCCGTGGTGATCCTCTGGGACATCAACCAGGAAGAGCTCGAGCGCACGGTGCTGGCGCTGAAGGATTCCGGGGTGCGGTTGATGCCTTACCTCGTGGATATCGGCAGCCTCGACGCCATCGTCGCGGCGTCCGCGCGCGTGCGCGCCGACGTGGGCGATCCGGACATCATCATCAACAATGCCGGCATCGTGCGCGGGAAGTATTTCTGGGAACACACCCAGGCCGATACCCGGCTGACGATGGAGATCAACGCGCTGGCGCCGATGTACATCACCCGCGAGTTCCTTCCCGCGATGATGGCATCCAGGCGCGAATGCCGTATCGTCACCATCGCCTCGGCGGCGGCCACGGTGTCCAATCCGCGCATGAGCGTGTATTGCGCCTCGAAGTGGGCGGCCGTGGGCTGGAGCGATTCGCTCCGGCTGGAATTGGTGCAGGCTGGGCATTCCCACGTGAAGGTCACCACGGTGTGCCCAAGCTATGTCTCCACCGGCATGTTCGAAGGCGCGCGTGGTCCGCTTATGACGCCGCTGATGAAGCCGGATTACGTGGTGGACCGCGTCTGGCGCGCCATGCTGACGGGCCGGCCCATGCTGATGTTGCCCTGGACGGTCACCTTGGGGAAAATCGCGCGGGGCATATTGCCGTTGCGCGCATGGGATTGGGTTGCCGACCACGTCTTTGGCGTGTATCACACGATGGATCGCTTCAGGGGGCGTTAGATGCGCAAGAAGATCGTCGTGGGACTGGTCGTCCTGCTGTTGCTGTTCGTGCTGTATTTCGCCTACATGATGGTCGCCGTGCGCGGCACGTTCGCGCCGATCCTCCCGGCAGACAAGGCCGGTGGCGACGCGGTCACTGCCGGTGTCGAGGGCCATCGCATCGTCGGCCGCATGCATCTGGAGGGGCAGGCCAATCCATCGGCACCGCTGGTGGTGATCCTGCACGGCGATGCGCCCTTCGCCCATCCGCGCTACCAGTACGGCGTGGCGGCGGACATTGCAAACGCCGCTCCAGGTACCCGGGTGGTGGCGTTGATGCGCCCAGGCTACACCGATGCCTACGGCGCCCATTCCGATGGTGAACACGGCTCGACTTCGGGGGACAACTACACGCCCGAAGCCGTCAAGGACCTGGCCGATGCCATCGCCGAGCTGAAGACGCGCTTCCACGCGCCATCGGTGCTCCTGCTGGGACATTCCGGCGGCGCTACGATGGCCGCAAACATCTCGGCGCTCAGCCCCGGGCTGGTGCAGCACGTATACCTCGCTGCGTGCCCCTGCGATGTGCCGCCCTTCCGCAAGCACATGGCCCAGCTGCAGACGAGCCCCGTGTGGCTGTTCCCCGTACGTAGCCTCTCGCCGCTGCAAACGCTCGACCAGATGCAGCCGGGCGTGGCGATCACCGCGATTTCAGGCTCGGAAGACCCGCTGGCGCTGCCGGTGTACGCGCGTGATTACGTGGCCAAGGCCAAGGCGCGCGGGTTCGATGCTTCGATGGTGATCATCCCCGGCAAGGGGCATGAAATCCTCGACGAGGATGTGGTGATCAAGGCTGTCGCCGACGACGCTAAAGCTCGAATGTCGCAAGCACCGGGAAGTGGTCCGACGGATAGCGCCCATCCTTCGACGTCGTGACGGTTTCCACACTGAGTGGCTTCACGCCCCGGTAGAAGATCCAGTCGATGCGCCGGTCGGGAACGCCGGTGAAGTTGTGGAAGGTTTTTTCCGGGCCGCTTCGCGAGGGCGCCGTATCCCAGGCGTCTTTCAGCTGCGCTGCCACCGTGGCATGCACCTGGCTTTCAGGCCCCGTGTTGAAATCGCCGGTAAGGATCACCGGGATGTTCTTCGGCAGCGATTGCATGCGCTTCATGATCAGGGTGACGCCCTTCAGGCGGGCGTCTTCATCCTGCTCGCGATAGGGCAGGTGGGTGTCGTAGAGGTAGAACTTCTTGCCGTCGCTCAGGCGCTGGAACAGCGCCCAGGTGACCATGCGCGGCAATGGATGGCCCCAGGTGATGCTGCCGGCCACTTCCGGCGTATCGGACAGCCAGAAATTACCTGATTCAAGCACCTTCAGGCGGTCTTTCCGGTAGAACACGCCCATGTGCTCGTCGCTGTCGTCGCCGGTGCGGCCGCGGCCGAACCAGGTGTATTGCGGCAGGCGCTGTACGGTGTCGTCGCCTTGCAGCTTGAACAGTTCCTGCGTGCCGAAGACGTCAGGATCCGCTTTGCGCACGGTGTCGGCGAAGAGATCACGCCGCGCTTCCCAGCGGTTGGGCCCGTCGGCAGCCACCGGCAGGCGCACATTGAAGGTCATCACCCTCAACGGTTCGGCATGCAGCGCAGGGATGAAGGCAAGCAGGATCGCCAGCAAGGCTGCGCGCATGGCATCAACGCCCGTGGTTGAAGTTGTTGTTGAGCCCCTGCACCGAGATGCTTACGCCCCCGGTGGGATGGTCGCAGCTGCCGAAGGCCTGCGAGAGCGTTACGCCGCCGGCCTGGTAGCTGCCGCCACGGATATGGCTGCCGCCGACTACGCCGGTTTCGACGCTGCCATGCACCTGCGGCTGGTTATAGGTGGCATCGTCGCAGTGGTCGGCGGGCGTTTCATCGGCCACGGCCATGCGGCCGCTGTGGTCGCCGTAGTAGGTGCCGGGGGGATCCTTGGCGTGCGCGGCGGCGTTGGCGTTGGCCGACGTCGAGGCGCTGGCCGGTGCCGTGGCGGATGCTGCCGGGATATCCGAAGGCGGCAGCTTCAGGTTCAGCGGCTTGTCCGTGGACTGTGCGGCGGCCGCCGTGGACAGGCAGAAGGCGATGGCGGCGAGGAACGGGGAAACTTTCATGGGGGAGGCTCCGGGGATGCCGCTATTAACGCACCGACCGGCTGGGCGTGCACGTGAATACGTTGGACGGCGTTCAGGGCGGGGAGTTCCGCGGGCATCCGGGGCCGGAAGCTGGCACGATGGCCCGTAAGATCCCGCATCCGGGATCCTTCGGGGTGGGCAATGGGCTGGACAGCGGACAAGGTGGCAAAGGGTTTGGCGATGTCGTGCCTGGCCATGGCGGCGTGGCCCACCGGCCCGGTGTGTGCGCAAACGGCGACCGTCCCCTTCAATGGCCCGGACCGCCCCTATTACCGCTATGCCGGCGAACTTGAGCACGCGCTTGAACAGGCCATGCAGGCCGCGCCAACGGCTGATGGGGCAGACGGCGTGGCCGTGGCCTATGTGCAAGGCGTGGCCGATGCGGTACAGGGGTCGTCAGCCTGCCCGACACCCGCGCAGCGCTCGGGTGAACTGATACGCGTGGTCCAGTCTTACCTTGCCGCCAATCCAGGGCTGGGTGCGCAGCCGGCGGCCGGCGTGGTGCGCGATGCGTTGCGCCGGGCCTACCCGTGCAAGGGTCGCTGAGCAAGGGACGGTGATCTTCTGGCCGTGGCGGCGTGCCCATCGCGCTGCTAAGGTCGGCGCAATCTTTCAAGGGGCTAGCCAGGCATGGTCATGAATCGACGGGATTTCCTGCGTTCCTCCGTAGCTGGCAGCGCGCTGGCCGGGCTGGGCCTGCCAGCGGCTACGTTTGCCGCCACCCGGGACGATCCCGACCACATCGACAACGCCGTGGTGCTTCGCGGGGACAATGTCCCCCGCTACAACCGCGATACCGTGGCGCGTCTGGACAAGTTGCTGGCCGCGCGGCCGAGCCCACCTGGCAGCGGGCACGAGGTCGCCTCTGACAGCTACCTGCAACATGGCGCGGTGGAAGAGCTGGAGCAGTACTTCGCCACATTCCTCGGCAAGGAAGACGCGGCGTTCATGCCCACCGGCACGCTGGCCAACCACGTTGCCATTCGCCTGCATTGCGGTGAGCACCGCCACGCACTGGTGCAGCGCGAAAGCCATGTCTATCGCGATGAGGCCGATACGATTCCCACGCTCAGCGGCATCAACCTGGTGCCCCTGGCCGAAGGCAAGGCATCGCCGACGATGGACGAGGTGAACAAGGCCATCGACGATGCCGAGCATGGCCCGTATCCCATCAAGGTGGGCGCGATATCGCTCGAATCGCCGGTGCGCCGCGCCGATGGCGAAATGGTGCCGTATGAACTGGCACAGCAGATTTCCACGTTGGCGCGCGGGAAGGGCATCGGCATGCACCTGGACGGCGCGCGGCTGCTGCTCAATATCGGCGCCGATGGCTTTACGGTGCAGAAATACGCCGCGCTCTTCGACACGGTGTATGTCTCGCTATACAAATACCTTGGCGCGCCCTTCGGTGCGGTGCTGGCAGGAAGCAAGGCGCAGATCGCCCAGGCGCGGGAACTGCGCCATGTCTTCGGCGGGCTGATCTACCATGGATGGATGCCTGCACTCCTGGCGCTGGACACATTGCAAGGCTTTCCCGAGCGCTTCGCGAAGGTCCGGCAGGCTGGGGATCGGCTTTTGGCGGCACTTGGCTCCATGGATGGCTACACCGTCAAACGCGTGCCCAACGGCAGCAACATCCACTTCCTGGAGGTGGCGCCAGCGCACCAGACCGGGCTTGCCGAGCGGCTGAAGAAGCAGGACATCATCGTTGGCGGGATGATCGACGGCCGCCTGATGCTGACGTTCAACGAGACGCTCCTTCGCCGCAGCCCCGAGGCGATCGCCCGGGCAGTCGCAGGATAGGGCCCATGACACCCACCGACATCGGCCTGATCGTGGTGGTGGTCGGCGTGATTATCGCCGTCATCATGTTGTGGCCGAAGAAGACGCCGAAGGAGCACACGTTTCGGTGCAGGCGTTGCCGTACCGTCACGACCCATACGAGTCGTACCATCGACGAGTGGCAAAAAGGGAAAAAGGAGTTCTCCTGCGATACCTGCCATCGCCAGTGGCATGTCACCCGGGGTCCTCGCGGGCGTTCTAGCCGGTAGTCGTTACCTTTTCCGGAGGGGGCGTCAATGCGTCCTCCCATGCTTTTATCCGAGCAATGTGGCGTTCTACCTGCATGGCAGCGCGAGTAAGTTCAAAGAGCGACGGGCCAAGAGCCAATCCTCGCCTGGAGCGTATGAGAAGGAAGTCACGCTGCACGCTTGCCGAATCTACGTCTTCGCGCCAGGTTTCGAAGCGGCGCAGAATGTCGCTGCCCGCGGGATGGACCTGGAACATCAAGTCGCGCAGCAGGCCCAGCAGCTGGCGGAGGTTCAGTGGCTCGAGCGGCGGCATCGCACCGGCGGATGCCTGCGCATACGACCGGATGCAACGCCGAATGGCGTTCTGGAGCTGCACTGCAGAGACAGCGACGACTTCGAGGATGCGGTGAAATTCCGTATCACTGGATGGTGGCATGAGAAATCCTTTTGGCACCCGTTAACAGGCGCGTCCGATCGATTCGCAATGAGCGCTAGCTTGCCGGCTTTCGACATTGAGTTGAATTGGGAAATCTACGAGGGAATCAGACGACGAATTCAGGATGCGTCGGGATTGGCGTCAAGCTCGGCGAGCAAACCGTTCATATAGATATAGGGAAGAAGATCGCTTCCGTCCTTCAGTCCCAATTTACTCAGCCCGTTATACTTATGCGTCGTGACCGTGCTGTAGCTTCTGCCCGTAGTAGCCACGATATCTGACGCTTTGTGCCCGCGACAGAATGCCAACAGAACAGTTCGTTCGCTGTCGGTCAATTTCGACCACGGGTGAGAGTTTATGCTGTCAAGATCAATGCGCCTGTCGACGTACCGATGCCCAGCCCTGATCGCTGACAGGGCGTCCGTAAGCTCGGATACTTGACTTGTCTTCGCTACGTATCCCAAGGCTCCAGCTTCGAGTACCGCACGCGCCAGAAACATACTTTCTTCGGCCGTGTAGACCAGTACTCGAGCACCTTGATTCATGCGAGTCACCGAACGAACGAGGGCTGTACGCTTTAGATTGCCCGGCATAGTTAGATCGAGTACGACAACGCGCGTGCAAATCGACGGTTCCGCACAAACCGCCAGAAGGTCCGCACTGTTGGTGCACGAAATCAAGCGTGAGGGATTCGCACCCACCACGTCGGTGAGAATTTGGCTGATCGCAAATATCGTCGCAGGGTGGTCGTCGGCGATGATGTAGCCAATGCTCGATGCGTCGGCATCCGTTGTGAATTGCTGCATGTTTGTTGATGCCGATGACCGCAGGACGTTTGTGCGTCGGTCCGGGCATCTGCACAGTTTGGTATCAGGTCTGCGCTTTAGACTGTAGTGCCTTCAGGGCATCCGATCGCGCGTCCCGTGCCGACCGCTCTGGAGTCCGGCTCAAATCCCGGTTGGTCTTATCGATCACCTGATGGATGACCTCGAGAACGTCAATGTGCCGGACACGCCGCGGGTTCCAACTAATGCTCGACTTGCTGACGGGACGCAAGTATCTCGAGCTTGGTGGCGATGAAGGACACCGAAGCTCTTGCTACCTGCGCTGCCAAGGGCGATTTGTACGGCGACCATATGCTGTGTACACCAGCGGAAAACGGTTCGGCATGTTTTAGTGTGGATGCAGTTCCGAGCCCTTGGAACATTTCGAGCATGGCAGGAACAGATGCTGTTTGATCCTCTTCACCATTAGGCGCGCGGAAATAGCCGAGAAACACGGGACAAATAACTCGTGGCCAAGGTGGCGCCGCGACAAAGAGGTCGAACAGCTTCCTAAGTGCCCGATAGCCATCGGGGTGCACGATGTCCGATGAGTATCTCGATGCTTCCAGGCTCCAGAGCCGAGGGTGCGTCACTGGTTCCTGTGCCCGACAGAGTTGGTCCAGTAATTCAGGATTGGCTGGACGCAACCCAGGTGACCAGGCCACCACAGCGGTGACGTCATCTGGTCGAACAGATGCCAACCAAAGTCCCAGTGCGGCCCCCAGCGACGACCCCACGATCACCACCGAATCGCCCAGTTCTCGCGCCGTCGACAGCGCTTCTAACGCCGATGCTTGCAGTAGCTCCAACGTCAGGCCCTTCATTGCATCGTGCGACTGCAAGCCATGTCCTGGCCACCGGTGGGCGTAAAGGTTCGCTCCCAGTTCGGTAGCCATGCGATCAGGTATGTCTCCAGCCTCGCCAGGGCTACCGGTGAATCCGTGCAAGTAAAGAAAAACTGTTTCGGCGCGCGTGCCCTCGCTTTGAAGCCAGCATTTCCTCGCCCCGTTGCCCGGCTTTAATCCGGGAACACCTACTTCAAAGTTGGTCGGCATGTCGTCTAATCACCGCAAGTAGTTCTATGGCATTGAGGGGTTTGGCGAGGTAGTCTTCTATGCCGATGGCTTTCGCGTCACGAATGGACTCGCTTCGTGTATCCGCGGTTAAAACAACAATCGGTGGCGAGGTTAAGCCTATGCTGGCCCGCTCTCGCAAGGCGTCCCATCCAGATATGCCAGGCATGTGCAAGTCAAGGAATACGATATCTGGGTCGGCGGCTCGAATTCGCTCCAATGCGTCGTAGCCATCGACGTGGAAAGTCACTTTGTGACCGGCCCGCGTGAGCAAGTTGGCGATCACCAGGCGATTCATATCCATGTCCTCGAAAACGAGGCAATGCAGTGGCCTAACCTCTGCCCTATGTCTTCCAAGCGTTTCAAGCAAGTCTCGTGCGCGATAATCTCCAGCCGCAGCCGCCGCATCGAATGTCCATATAAAGATGCATCCGCCGCCAGGATTATCGCGGATATCGATCTTTCCGCCCATCGCATTGGACACCGAGAGGGCAATGTACAGTCCAAGCCCAACGCCACCATGCGTTCTGGTCGATCCTGTGCTCAACTGTTCGAAGGGAGCAAAAATACTCGCTTTCTTCTCATCGGGGACGCCCACGCCAGTATCAGTAACGATCACCGATACTTTCCAGCGATCACCGCTTCGCGTTGCGGAGATAAATAGCTCAACGTCCCCGCCAGAAGGCGTGAATTTGATCGCGTTGGCGACCAAGTTGGTAATGACTTGCTCTATGCGCCCTTCGTCGCCGACGAGGTATGGCGTCTCGACTGAATCGAGGGCAAATTTCAAAGTGACGCCTTTCGCTGACGCGACATTCGCGCATACGGCTTGCACCGTATTCATGACATTGAGCATGTGGAGGGGCTTGCAGTTCAGGTTCAATCTGCCGCCATCGATGCTTGCGACATCGAGGACTTCATTCAAACGGTGTTGCAACGCCTTGGCGTTGATGCTGACGGCATTAATCAAGTCATTTTGCTCTTTCCGTTGAGCGTCTGAGTCGATGAGTTGCGCACAGTTGATAATCGCGTTCAGGGGAGTTCGTAGCTCGTGGCTCATGGCGCTGATAAAGCGGCTCTGCGCATCACGTGAAGAGAGGGCCTGAAACGCAATATCCTGCATGGCTGTCACCATGCGCGACACCAACAGCGGAAGAGCCACTGTTAGTCCAAGTGCATATACGAAGTACGCCGGTCGCGACAGCCAATACCCATCCGGTGCCGTAAACAAAAGTATTGCGGAGGTTGCCGCGACCATGGGCTTTGCGGCCACTTTCCCGTACCTCGCAACCGCCGCTATGACGATGAAGGGCAGAAATGCGTTGAGTGATATGAGCAGGTGAAAAGCCAGATATATCTGGATGCCTATGAAGAGCAAGTCGATTACAAAACCTGCCGCATCGAGCCAGTTCGTCTCCGGGATGATCCGGCGCCGTACAAGTACCATCCATATGAAAGCAAAGGCGAGCAGCGCAATGGTTGCAGGGAAAACAGTAACCGCGTCTTTGACGAGGACCTTCTGAGGCCCATACAGCCAAGCCCAGCTCCAAATGAATACGATTCCTTGGATGACAACTCGGATAATACAAGCTCGATGCTCGAGAAATGACTCGAATATCGTAACCAGTCGTTCGTTATGCAGCCGCTTGGCGGCGAGGATCAGGCCAGGGGCTTCGAAATGCTTGGATGCGCCTATTGCCATGCGGCTAAAAGTCCGTGATGGGGGTTGGAAGGCTATCTTTGAATTTCTTGACCAACTTCGCTCCGGCATTCGCAACTGCTTTGTAGCGCCTGTGCAAGGTGGATGGAACGTGTCCATCACACGCATCTAGGCGAAGTCGCTCGCACGCGCGCAACAGTTCACGTGATCCCGTGAAAGCCAGGGAGTTTTTCAACGTATGAATCTCCTCCAGCATCAGGTTTAATGCTTCAGGTTCCCTGTCTGCGCATCTGGAGCCCGCGCAGCGCTCAATTTCATGGATGACGGCGTCCGCACAGGTTCTCGCGCTTGATGGACTAAGTGCCGCCATAGTGGCGAGTGTCGAGCCTGGTTCTACTTCAGGCTGTGCATATGAAATTCGATCATCGATCGGTTCAAACGTGGGATGCACGCTTCGCCGTCGAACTCGTGAGCGCCCGAAAATGTCACGGTCTTCCGTGTCGCTGAATGCGCGCATGAAGGGCCCCTTCTTTCCCGATAAGGGTGGCGGGCGTGCCAGGGTGGAAGTCCGTATCCAGGGAACGGTGAGGCCGCAGCCTTCCTGGCACGCCGCCATAGGCGGAATGCGGATGTCGCCGCGGTGTGTGACGGCGTTGCTGGAAGCGGGCTTCCACGCCCGGCTGCCCGTGATTGAGCAACACCAACATCATGACGCTCCATGTCAGCACAATCCATCGGAACGGTCGTAAAGTTGCCGATGATTTTGTTCTGGCTTCTGCCCGTTAGTGCGCGAGCGAATCCTTACAGCAGACGGCACGGACATCGGCTACCAGCTTCACGAGGCCCTTCATGTCGTAAAAGGGAGGGTCCACCGTCGAGCCAAGGCGCACGATCACCAACTGATCGGACGGCACGATCACCACGCGCTGGCCGTCCTTGCCCGAGGCGAAGTACGCATCACTGGGCAGGCCATCGATGGATTCGTTGCCGGGGCCCACGTTCGACCAGAATCCCGACCCATAAAGCGCGCCCAGCGTCCGCTTGCCCGCGGACGCGGCCCAGCCCTCGGGCAGGATGCGCTGGCCACCGGCCATGCCGTCGTCCAGGTAAAGCTGGCCCAGCCGCGCCCAATCGCGGGCCGAGGCATACACGCGGGTCGAACCGATCAGGCTCTGTGCGCCGTCGAACTCCATCCGCACGTGTTCCATGCCCAGCGGTTTGAACAGTTCCTCGTGGGCGAACGCCAGCAGGGCGGGAGCGCCACCGCCCAGCGTGTCCCGGACGATGCCCGAGACGATGAGCGTGTTGCCGCTGGTGTATTCCCATCGTGTTCCCGGCGGTGATGCCAGCGGCGCGGAGGCTGCGTACGCCGCCATGTCGCGCGTGGCGAACATCATGCGCGATACCGGGTCGAAGCCCGTATCGGCCTCCGGGAAATCCAGTCCGCTTTCCATGCGCAGGAGCTGGTCGATGGTGATGGCGTGGCGCGGGTCGGCGGCATCGCGCCATGCAGCGACGGGTGCGGGCGTGGTGATGTTCAGGCGATGCTGGCGCACCAGGATGCCTACCAGTGCGTGCACTACGGATTTGCTCAGCGAATAGCCGATCTGTGGGGTTTCGGGGGTGAAACCGTCGGCATAGCGCTCAGCGAGGATCTGCCCTCGATGCAGCACGACGATGGCGTGTACGTTGCGGCGGGGGCCCTGGGCGGGTTCGGCGAAGGCCGTGGCCATTGCAGCCTGCATGGCTGTATCGCCTGGTTGCACGGGAGGCTCGGCGCTGGCCGGTGAAAGCGCCCGCGCCGCTGCGAGCGTCGCTTCCGAAGGCGTGCGCAACGGCAGCGCGCATCCGTAACCCGGATAGTACGTGGCTTTCGCTTCGAATCCGCCATGCCAGCGCACAGTGACCGTGTTCCCGTCGACGACCGTCTTCATGCCGCGCAACAAGGGATGCAGGCCCGGCTGCGAGGCGACGCTTTCGTCGAACACGCGCCTCTCGTCCAGGTGGGATATGAACACGCCGCTGCAAAGCGTTTCGGCGGCGCTGGCCATGGCGATGTTCAGCGCACGATCCGGCCGCTTCCAGGCCGCCAGCACCACCAGCGCCACGATGGCCAGGCCCAGGAGGCGCAGCACGATCCTTCCCACCGACAGCGACGGCTGCTTCATCGTTCTCCCCTGTGTGTTGCGCTATGGCGGGGTCAGAGTCATGACTCTGACCCCTTGTGCCCCTTCTGCACCGGCATCATTGCGCCGGACTGTCACAGCTGGCACGTTTGGCAATGATCCCAGTGGCAAATGGCAGATGGATGAAGAAGACATCCTCGCGCTGGGCATTCTGGCCGTGGTAGATGCCATGGGAAATCTCCCCGGCATCATCCTGCATCACTACGCCTTCGGCGACCACCAGGTGGTAGGCCCGGCCCACCTCCGCGCGTTCGTCGGCCGTGGCCGGGCGCATGCGGGTGGCGGCGGTGCCGCCGCCGGTCATCACGTAGTCGTCCTCGGAGCGGCGGGTGAGGCGGATACCGGGTTGCGAGGCTACGTCGTAGCAGCCCAGCAGCGGAGTCGAGGCGCTTTCACCCTGCAGCCGCCCAGTGGTGGAGCCCACCTCGCAAGGCGTCTGCTGGTAGGTCACCTGGCCGTTGCGGTTGCAACGGTAGATGTCGGCATGGGCCGTCAAGGCCATGCCCCATAAACCCAGTCCGACGAAAGACAACAGCAGCCACCGACCCATCCGCGCCCCCTCGCGTTGCGATGCGTGGCGCGATCATCGCACGGCGGAGGGCGCCGTTTGCGTGGCGGTCATCCCGTTACGTCCTGGTAGGTCCGGTACCGCTGGTCGGTGATGTCGGGGAAGGCGAGCATCCGGCCGCCATCGGGCAGGCGCCATTGGCCGCGGTCGGTTTGTTTCGCCATCAAAAGGTCACGGCGGGTGGTGGCGAGGCTACCGTCTTCGACCAGGCGCATCAGCACCAGCGGGCCGGCCAGGAGCGCCACGCTCTCGTCGTGGCCGTCTTCGATGGTCTGCAGGCGCATGGCCAGCGGCAGCTCCAGTTCGATGCGGTCGCCGTCGCGCCACTGCCGGTGGACCTGGGCGAAGCTGCCTGGTTCTACCGGTAGCGGCTTGCCGTTCACCCGCAGGTTGGCACCCTCGGCCCAGGCCGGTATACGCAGGCGCAAGGCGAAGGTTTGCGGGGTGGCAATTCCCACGGTGATGGCGATCGCGCTGCCATAGGGGTAGCTGGTGTCCACCGTCAGGCGTGCGTCGCTGCCACCCTGGCGCCAGGTGACTTCGCCGGGTGCGTACAGATTGACGTACAGGCCCTCGGCATCCCGGAAGTAGGTGCTGATACGGTAGTCGGCGGCAACGATCGGCAGTGTCGCCGAACAGCATGGCCAGTGGTCGGGATGGAAGGTTTTCTCCGCCTGCCGGCTGTAGTCGGAGTAGTAGAAGGCATGTCCGTCGGCCTGGATATTCTTCGCGCCAAGAATGGTGTTGTACATCACCCTTTCCATGCTGTCGCCGTAGCGGGCATCGCCCGTCGTGCGGAGCAGGTAGCGGGTAAGCTTGAAGTGCGCGTATGAGCCGCACGGCGTCTCGAAGCTCTTGTGTTCCTTCACCAGGCTGGTGGCCAGCGCGCCGGTGCCAGGCTGCACGAAGTGCTCGTCCGGGCCCCAGCCGCCGGTGGCGAAGCTTTGCGCGTCGACAAAGTCGAAGCCGCGGCGGGCCGCGGCAAGGTATCTTGCGTCGCCCAGTGTGGCGTAGGCCTGCGCGGCGGAGCTGAGTGCATTGACGTGGCTATAGGCGTGCTTGCCGGGCAGTACGTTGTGGCCGCGGGCCAGCGGCCCGAAGAAGTCGTCATACAGGAAGCGCTGACCAAGGCGCCGGTGCAAAGGATCGCCGGTAAGGCGCCAGGCCAGGAACTGGTTCTCAGGGATGGTGTAGCTCTCGTCCCAGGCATGCTGGCTGAAGTCTTCGCCGGCGAGGGCGTGTTCGTTGCGCGGTACGGCGCGCGCGGGCAGGTAAGGCAAGGCGGCGTGGTTGCTGCGCTTGAGCGCTGCCAGGGCATGGCCGTCGTTGGCCAGGCGCCGGGCATCGATCATCGCGCCGACAAGCTTGTCGTAGGTGTATGAGGGAAAGCGGTTGTCGCGGTAGAACTTGCCTTCTGGGCCCACGGTGTCGGCATAACCCTTAACCAGTCGGCCGAGCTTAGCCCGTGTGTCTTCATCGCCGGTGATCGCGTAATAGCGGGCCAGGCCGCTGAGCCATTGCCCGAAGTTGGCGCCGGGAGCGAAGGCGTAAGTGCCATACCAGCCAGGCAGTTCCTCGCCGGGGGCAGCCAGGCCCTCGCGTACGCGGAAAGGCCGCAGCAGGGCATTTTCATCCATCCCCATCAGCACCCGAAGGGCTTCGCGTCCCTGGTCGTCCAGCGAGCCAGTGAGCTTGACCTGCGAATAGTCAAGCTCGGCAAGCATGGGCGCCGCAGCGCCTTCGGCCGTTGGCGCGAAGGCCATGCCCGGAGGGACCATTGCGGCGGCGCAGGCACCGGCCGAGAGTTTCAATACCGTACGGCGTTGCGGATCGAAGGTCATCCACTGACCTTACGCCGATCCTCAAAAGCCTTCCAGATCATCCACGGGCATGGCCAGGTTTCCTCCGATGATGCGAGTGATCGTGCGGCCGACCACCGTGGTGTTGTTATCGAAGCTTCCATGGGAAGAAGGAATGACCTTGCCGCGCGCCGTCGGCACTGTCGGGGCGATGACCGGCCGGGTGCGGTCGGCGAGGCCGGTATCGTCGGCCGCTCGCCGCCACGCGCGCAGCGCGGCGTCGGTGACCGACGTACCGTCCCATTGCGTGTAGGAGGGGTCCATCACGTTGGCAAGGCCGAGGATCGGCGTATGGATGTCCGTTTCCAGGGCATTGGACACCAGATACAGCAGGGATTTGCGATAGGGGCCGACATTGTCGTCCAGCTCGTTGCGGTCGGTGAGCAGGTCGATATAGAGGTTGTGCATCAACGCGTCGTGCGTAGCGTAGTACTGGTTGGCGAATGCCACCGTGCAGGCCGGTGCGTACAGGTGCGCCGATGCCACTTGATCGTCGAGCTTGCGCTGGGCCATGAGGTCCAGCAGGTAGCCCAGGAAGATCGACCCCGCGGAATGGCCGATCACGTGCACTTCAAGCTTCGGCCATGTCGTTGCAAGCGACGCAATCGCACCGACGAGCTGGTCCATGCCGCGCGTGGGCAGGCTGCAATCGAGCGCCTGGGTTTTCATGCCCGACCAGATATGTTTTCCGACGAGGCGTCCGGGACCGCGTTCGATCACCAGATCCGAGGCATCGGTGAAGCTGGCTGCCGCCGGTCCTGCGGCCGGTGAAAAAAGGTTGCCCAGCCCGGCGGAAATGGTTTCCCAGAGCCCGGTCTTCCACACCATGAACAATGGGTAGCAGCCGTTGCCGATGAAATAACGCCCCATCGCCTGGGCGCGCGTGATCGCCGCTTCCTGGTTGTTGAGGCCGCCGTGGGCATAGATCACCAGGCGCTGTTTGCGTTGCTTGCTGGTACGGAACCATTGGTCCGGCAATACCGCCGCCTGGTACTGCAGGTTGATGCTCAGGTGATCCTGGGTGACATAGCTGTCCACGCGTCCGTCGTCCTTGAACACCACGCTGTGCTCGAGCGCGGTGGCCTGGTCCCACCATTGGGA
>Ga0163162_10003728_pt1 | contig 14600 bp, 13 predicted proteins | sample S55metaG_FD_115310 | JGI IMG/M metagenome (GOLD analysis project Ga0163162, IMG submission 115310) | Switchgrass rhizosphere microbial communities from Kellogg Biological Station, Michigan, USA - S5-5 metaG | ecosystem: Host-associated > Plants > Roots > Rhizosphere > Soil | place: USA...
ACTAACATAGGAACAAATTGCTCGTTTAATTCCTCGAGAGGAATGCTGTCAAACGCAGAAATATGAGTGTCCGCATCTTGCTTTAACAAGTCTTCAACGTCTTTAAAGGTCAATATTTTGCTACGATTTGCACTCATCAACCACCTCTCGATTTGTAATTTATATAGCTATTTTTTTAACTGACGGATTACATTCGCACTGCGTGATGTGTTTTTTTCATCTGCCGCAGCCTTACGCATCTCAGTTGCTAACTTTTGTTTTCCAGTTACGGGCAACGCTTGCACATATTTTTCAAACGAACTGGCGCGATAAAAAGTTAGTTGGCTTTCTTCTTCTTTATGCACAACCGTATTCTTGCCCCAATTCCAAAATTTCATCCACACCCATAATCTTTCGTGCTTAAATTTTTCCAGACGAAGATCGACTAAGAAATCGCTATTCGCGGCATCGCACTTACCAGGATATTTTAGAGCAAGCTTTGTAGCAATGGCGACAGGTCCATTTGGATGCGCGGTTTTTTGTTTTTTAATCGCTTCCCACTGTTCTGTTGGCGTGCCTTTTTGATTTGCTAAAAAGTTATCGCCCAAATCTTCATTGACACACTTAAAATCGGCAAAGAATTGCTGCATTGATGCTAATGCTGCGATATTTTCTACCATTTGCTGAAGAGTAACGTCTTCTATTCGCTGCATTCCTGTTGCGCTATCTTCTACAATTCGCTGAAGAGTAACGTCTTCTGTTCGCTGTATTTTTTGCGATGCAAAACTTGTTGGCGCTGATTTTTCTTTTAACGCGGCTTTCGCTGCTTGCTCTCTTAGCGATTTTTCATGCGCTGCTTGCTCTCGTCGCAACATTTCTTGTCTTTGAGTTGCTTCGTACTCAGCGTGTCTTCGAGCGCCTTCTGCTTCACGTTCTTTTATTTCATTTTCTAATGTTGCGTAAACAGCAACTAGCTCGTCTCCGCCAAGTTCTAGCAACTTTACGTCAGATTGCAAACGAGAAGGCTTTGCACCAAACTTCAATAAAAGAGCAACAAACTCTTTGTCCTGCTTGAATACTGCAAGATCAAGCAAGCTATTATTGCCGCCTTGCTCGCTTGAAAGTGCACCAGCTTTAAGCAATGGTTCAATGACAAATCTTGCTTCATGATTACCGGCTCGAATGATGGCACGAATCGTTTCATTTAATATTTCAGGCTTAAGTTTTACCTGAGTTAACGATAACAATTCCGGAATAAAATCAGTCGCACCGTTTTCCATTAAAATAATGAAAATATCTTTAGTTTTTCTCTTGCCAAATTCTGCGTTGTTAGGATCAGCGCCCGCTTGTAATAATAATCTTAATAAGTCGAAATCTTTTCTACGTGCCACAAGAAGTATAGGGAAGGAATAAACGGCGTTATCGTAGGAACGTTCCGAATAACCGGCATCTCTGTTTAGATGCGCTTGTTCATTAACACTCACCCCCAGGTCTAATAATTGCTTAGCAACTTGCAAACTCTCGGGCGTAGCGTCTGAAAGCGCTAGCGTGAATATTTCGCCCCACTCTTCTTTTGCTGTTTTTGGTTTTTTATTAAATTCAGTTATTTTTAAATCTAATCCGCTTTTGTCAATAAAAGGCATAAATAATTGAAGGGAAGACCAATATCCACTCTGTGCCAATTTTTTCAGGTAATAAGTTGCTGCAAAATTTCTTACATCTTGAGGATTGCCGGTAGTGGGGAAATATTTTTCGCTTTTCGCATAAGGCGAAACAAGGTCGGCTTTTGCTGCAAACAATACGGTAAAAATATCGCTTCGCTGCTGCTCATCTTGTACGTCACAGGCAAAGCCTAGCGCTCTGCTTAGCAATTCAGGTGGTAGTGGTAGCTGACTATGTTGAAGAATAGCTAACACATTATTCCAACAGCCTGGTCTGCTGTTTCCCATTGAACTCGTGCGTGCCCATGAAGCTGCTGTTTCAATTGGTGTTGACGTTTTACTAGTTCTTAAAGTTGGGTCGGCTCCTGCTTCAAGTAAAAGGCGAATTGCATCTGCACCATCTTCTAAGCATGCTAAATACAGAAGAGGGGAACTTTCATACATATCGCCAGTGTAACTATCGAGATTAGAGGATTTTGCATTTGGAGTTACGCCTCTAGATAACAATTTTTTTATTAATGCAATTCGTTGCTCAGCATTAGATGCGGCCGCTAACAGAGGAACAAATAGCTTGCCTAATACATCAACTGGAACGTTATCAAATTTTTCGGGGGTTGCTTGTAATAAATCAAAAATCTTAGAGAGAGTTGCAGCGCTGACGCCTTCGCCTTCATAGCGCGCTTTCTTGCGTGGTTTAAATATTATTTCCAGCACGGTAAGCCCAGGACCCCCAAGCATGTCTTCCTGCTGAGCAAAATCCAGATACTTCATTAATACCTGAAAAAGCCCAATATCGTTTTTATCTAATGCCTGACGTAAAGCCTTATGGTTTGATTCAGCAACATCTGCACCTTGGCTTAGCAAGCCATCAACTAATTGTGTATCAACAGGCTTAGTGAAAAGCGCTGCAAACAATTGCTCATTTAATTCATTTCGACCTGCCGCCATCCGCCCCTCTCTCTTATATATTGTTAGCCCTGTAAAAGTTGGGCAAATAATAGCAGAGTGAGCTTAAAATAATCTTAAATGCTGACAGGGCAGAAATGGGTAACTATTTGTTTATTAACTATTTTTTGCGACTGGACTGAGTAAGGTTTCGCGATAATAGCGTAATTCCGCGATCGAATCCCTTATATCATCCAAAGCCAAATGGCGTGATTCTTTCTGAATACCATTGTAGACCTTAGGCGCCCAGCGTAAGGCTAGTTCTTTTAATGTACTAACATCTATCATGCGATAGTGAAAATATTTTTCTAAATCCGGCATATAACGATCGAGAAAACGCCTATCTTGCCAAATGCTGTTGCCACACATAGGCGATTTGCCTTCGGGAACATATTGTTTGAGAAATTCTAGCGTTGCAGCTTCGGCTTTTTTCTCATCAATGCAACTTTCTTGCACGCGCTTAACTAAACCCGAGCCATTATGTTGTTTGGTATTCCAGTCATCCATGCCATTTAATAGTTCATCCGCTTGATGAATAGCATGCACCGGGCCTACTGCTATGACGTTTAAATTTGAATCGGTCACGATAGTAGCAATTTCAATGATGCGATCATGCGCTGGATTTAAGCCAGTCATTTCCAAATCAATCCAGATTAGATTTTGCGAACTCACAGGCATCTCGTTTTCCTTATTAAAAAGTTAGTGTACCGAATTCTCGCGAAGCGGGGAATAACAGCATTGCGTATATCGCCTGCAATTAATTTCCTCAAGTAACAGTTGTCATCCCTTCATCAGCTGTCATTCCCTAAACAGCTGTCATCCCCTAAACAGCTGTCATTCCCTAAACAGCTGTCATCCCGGCGCAGGCCGGGATCCACGTTTATATTCTCATCAAAAGTTGAACGAGAAGCGGATTCCCAGCGTATAACTAGCTGCAATTAATTTCTTCAGGTAACATCGGCGTTTATATTTATCATACGTATTGTTATGTCCAACATAGAAATTTTACTCGCCACTTTAATTGCTTATCTGTTTGGCTCTTTATCCAGCGCTATTATTGTTTGTCGCATCATGAAACTTCCCGATCCGCGCACGCTGGGTTCGCAAAATCCTGGCGCTACCAATGTATTACGCATTGGCGGAAAAAAAGCAGCGCTAATCACCTTACTAGGCGACACACTAAAAGGCGTCATTCCTGTTCTACTCGCAAAAGCCTATGGTTTAGATGCACTAGGTTTATCGTTAGTAACTGGCGCTGCGTTTCTCGGCCATTTATTTCCTATTTTTTTTCGCTTTCAAGGTGGTAAAGGCGTTGCAACCGCAATTGGCTGCATCATCGCATTAAGTTGGCCGGTTGGTTTATGTTGGATTGCAACGTGGGCAGCAATAGCTGCGCTGTTTCGTTATTCTTCTCTAGCTTCGTTAACAGCTTCCGCACTAGCGCCGCTTTACATGTGGTATTTCACCGAAAATTTTCTTTACGTGATCACCATGGCATTCATCGCTATATTATTAATGTATCGCCATCGCGGTAACATTAAAAAATTAATGGCTGGCTCAGAAAGCAAGCTAGGCAAAAAAGTTTAATTATAATTCTTCTAATCCCCAGCGCGGATACACTTGCATGCGATTCATGTCATCGCGCTCACCAGCTAATAAACGCTGACAACCCACATACGCAATCATGGCGCCATTATCGGTGCAAAATTCTAAACGCGGAAAATATAATTTCACTTCTTGTTTTTGACACATGACTTCTAAAGCATGACGTAACGAACGATTAGCACTCACGCCACCTGCGATCACTAAACGTTGGTAATGCGTTTCTGCCAATGCGCGGCGACATTTAATCACTAAGGTTTCTACCACCGCATCTTCAAACGCTCGCGCAATATCTGCTTTGGTTTGCTCACTCTTATCGCTAGCTTCAAATGTGTGCAGCGCAAAAGTTTTTAAACCGCTAAAACTAAAATCCAAACCGGGGCGATTAACCATGGGGCGAGGAAAATGAAAATGTTCGGGATTACCTTGTTCGGCAAATTTTGCTAGCAACGCGCCACCCGGATAACCCAACCCAAGCAAGCGCGCGGTTTTATCGAAGGCTTCGCCTGCCGCATCATCTAGGGTGTCACCAATAATTTTATATTTCCCCACCCCCTCGACTTTCACGAGTTCGGTGTGACCGCCTGACACTAGCAAAGCCAGAAAAGGAAAAGATGGCGGATCTGGCTCTAAATAAGGCGCTAAAATATGCCCTTCTAAATGATGCACGCCTATCGTTGGCACGCCATAAGCAAAACCTAATGCTCTTGCCAACATGGCGCCGACTAATAAAGCACCAGATAAACCCGGACCTTGGGTATAAGCAATGCCATTTAAATCGCTACCTTTTATTCCCGCTTCATTTAAGACAGCTTCAAGCATAGGAATAATTTTGCGAACATGGTCTCTAGAGGCTTGATCGGGAACAACTCCGCCGAACTTGGCATGGATATCGGTTTGGGTATGAATACCATGCGCAAGCAGACCCCGCGCCGCATCATAAACAGCAATCCCCGTTTCATCACAAGATGTCTCTATACCCAATACCAGCATGCGTGTCTCTTTGGCTCCGCCTAAACCTGTCGGCAAGAATAAAGGAAACTTTGCAATTCTGCCAATCTCGCATTAGAATTGCCCCTTCTTTAAAAACTACTAACCTAAGGTCCAGTTTTACTATGCCTACAGTACGTGTACGAGATAACGAAAATTTTGAATTAAGCCTGCGCCGTTTTAAGCGTTTATGCGAAAAAGCAGGTATTTTGGCTGATTTGCGCCGCCACGAATTCTTTGAAAAACCCACCTGGAAACGTAAACGTAAGAAGGCAGCAGCTGTTAAGCGCTACCAGAAAAAGATCTTGCGTGAGCACATGGCACTTGAACGTGACCGCCAACCGATAGGCACGAGCAAAAAAGAAGCTGCTTAAAATATGGCCTCCCCTATCAAGGATAAGATCGTAGAAGATATGAAAACTGCCATGCGTTCTCATGAAAAAGAGCGCTTGGGAACGATTCGTTTAATCCTCTCAGCCTTAAAGCAACGCGAAGTTGATGAGCGTATCGAATTATCAGACGAACATGTTTTAGCCATCCTCAACAAAATGATCAAGCAACGCCGCGATTCAATTACTCAATTTGAAGCTGGCAACCGCCCAGAATTAGCGCAAAAAGAAGCCACAGAAATTACGGTTATCCAAGTTTATTTACCTGCCCAACTCGGTGAAAATGAAATCACGACTGCCGTTAAAGCCGCCATCCAAGAATCTGGTGCCACCTCAGCAAAAGACATGGGGAAAGTGATGGGGATATTAAAAGCCCAATTACAAGGTAAAGCGGACATGACGATTGTGAGTGGGAAAGTAAAAGAGTTGTTGGGCCAGTAGCCATTAATTAAATCAATTAATCCACCTTGCAAAGACGGACGGCAACCAAACCCCGGATGAAACGCTTTGCGTTTCATCCGGGCTACATTATATTGGGTTTTTACTTTAGGTTCTTGCATGGCTGACCTCATCCCCCGCGAATTCATTGAGCTTCTTCTCGCCAAAGTGGACGTGGTCGATCTTATTCATGCGCAAGTACCCTTACGCAAAAAATCTGGCAGTAATTATTTTGCCCGCTGCCCTTTTCATAATGAAAAAAGCGCTTCTTTTTCTGTTAGCCAACCTAAGCAATTTTATTACTGTTTTGGTTGTGGCGCGCACGGCAATGCCATTGATTTCTTAATGCAACACGAAAGACTCAGCTTCCCAGAAGCCATTGAAGCATTAGCACGGCAAACCGGCATGGAAGTGCCAAAACAAGCAATGACGACAAAAAAAGATGAATCATTGCCGGCACTTTATGACTTGATGACAGCCGTCACCACTTATTATTACGAGCAAATGCGTCATTCCACACGCGCCATTGATTACCTTAAAAACCGCGGTATTTCCGGACGCATTGCGCAACAATTTAATCTTGGCTATGCGCCAACTGGTTGGAGTCATGTCTTAGATACGTTTGGCAAAACAGAATCTGATAAAAAGAAATTACTGGATACCGGCATCACGATTAAAAAAAATGAAGGTGGTTACTACGATCGCTTTCGCGATCGCATTATGTTTCCCATTCACGATTATCGCGGTCGTATTATTGGCTTTGGTGGACGCATACTCGATCAAGGTGAACCAAAATATTTAAATTCGCCAGAAACGCCATTATTTCAAAAAGGCCATGAATTATATGGTCTCTTTCAGGCAATCAAAACCAATCGCAAATTAGATCGCATCATGATTGTAGAAGGCTACATGGATGTGATTGCCTTGTTTCAACATGGCATTACTTATGCCGTTGCCACCTTAGGCACCGCAACCACAAGCCATCATTTACAACGCTTATTTCGTTATACAGCCGAATTAGTATTTTGTTTTGATGGCGATGAAGCCGGCAAAACGGCTGCGTGGCGCGCCTTGCAAACTATTTTTCCTATGATGCATGACAACTTACAAGTCCGTTTTTTATTTCTGCCTGACGGCGAAGATCCCGATAGCTTAGTGCGCAAAGAAGGTCAGCAAGCATTTGAAAAACGTTTGGATAATGCACTGTCGCTTTCTACTTTCTTCTTCCAAAGTTTAAGCAAGCAAAGTGACATGGCAACCATGGAAGGTCGTGCGCGTTTTGCTGCAAGCGCATTAAGTTATATCAAACAATTACCTGCCGATATTTTCCAAAATATACTGCTTGATGAGTTAAGCAAACGCGCACGGGTAGACGTCAATGAACTGAAGCAACAAGTGAAAAAATCCGAAACCGTGAAACCGGAAAATATTAACGTGGCACCCGATGACTTACTCAAAACTAAACTGCCAGCTTCGCTACGCTTGCTGCTCGCTCTCTTGATTCAAAACCCAACTTTCTTCAAACATCTAGATGATGCATTGCCAATCGCCACTGTTCCCGGCTCAGGATTCTTATTACAATTAATTGAAATTATTAAGAAAAACCCTGAAATCACCACAGGCACACTCAAAGAATATTGGCGCGGTCAAAAAGAAGAAAGCGTAGTCGCCAAACTCGCACAATGGGAAAACATTATTCCTGATACTGGAGCTGAAGAAGAATTTTTGGGAGCAATTCGACAATTTAATCTTTTCACTATTGATGAAGAAATCAACCGACTCCTAGCTAAAGCTTCGCAAGAAGATTTATCAGAAGCTGAAAAGCAGGAGTTATCCACCTGGATAGCAAAGAAGAAAAAAGTTTAAATTCCACTGACATTTACAGAATTTTGGTCCATAATACGTGATTCGCTTAATGGTATATATTTTATACATCTCGCTAGCTAACATTTTTTACAGTTAAGTAGGTTTTCATCTATGGCTATTGAAGATTCACAGAAAGAGTCACAGAAAACGCGTCTCAAAGAATTGATCACCCGCGGCAAAGAACAAGGTTATCTCACTTATGCTGAGATAAATGATCATTTGCCCGCAGACATCACCGATCCAGAACAGATCGAAGACATCGTCGGCATGATAAACGACATGGGCATCAAAGTGTCAGAAGATGCGCCCGAGATGGAAGAGTTGTTGCTGGCGGAAGCTGAAAATGAAACCACAGAAGATGAAGTCGCCGAAGTTGCGAGCGCACTTGCGGTTGTCGATGGCGAGTTAGGCCGGACAACAGACCCTGTACGTATGTATATGCGTGAAATGGGTCGTGTGGAATTACTTTCCCGTGAAGGTGAAATTGCGATCGCAAAACGCATCGAAGAAGGCATTATGCAAATGTTAACCACACTTGCCTATCAGCCTCAAATGATTGCGGAAGTGTTAGGTGATTTCGATCGCGTCGAAAGAGGCGAAATGCGTTTAAGCGATATCATCAGTGGCTACATCGAGCCAAACCTTGAAGGTGAAGGCGAAGGTGGCGATGAAGAAGCGGAAGGTGGTACCGGTGTTGCTGCAGCAAAACCTGTAGTACCAGAAGAACTTGAAGAAGAAACTGAAGAAGCAGCAGATCCATTCGATGATGATGCTGGCTTAGATCCTGTCAAAGCAAAAGAACGTTTTGAAGAATTGCGCACCATTTACAACGACACCATTGCAGTCGATAAAAAACACGGTCTCAAGCATAAAAAATCATTGGCTAAACGCGAAGAACTAGCCAAATTTTTTATGGATATCAAATTGTCACCACGACAATTTCACAAATTATCACGCAAAATGCGCAGCATGTTAGATGAAATTCGCGCACAAGAACGCATGATCATGGATTTTTGTGTTAACAAAGGCAAATTGCCACGCAAAGCTTTCATCACAGCATTTGTTGGCAATGAGTCTAACTTAGATTGGATGAAAGCCGGTTTAAGCAAGACACAGTTAAGTGATTTGGAAAAATTCTCTGGCGACATTCAACGCGCCCAGAAAAAATTAATCGCTTTGCAAGATCAAATGCGCATGAGCATTGTGGAAATTAAAGAAGTTAACCGCCGTCTTTCTATTGGTGAAGCAAAAGCACGTCGCGCCAAGAAAGAAATGGTGGAAGCAAACTTGCGTTTAGTTATTTCCATCGCGAAAAAATACACAAACCGTGGTTTGCAATTCTTAGATTTAATTCAAGAAGGCAATATTGGTTTAATGAAAGCCGTTGATAAATTCGAATATCAACGCGGTTATAAATTTTCAACCTATGCAACCTGGTGGATACGTCAAGCCATCACGCGTTCCATTGCCGATCAAGCACGTACCATTCGTATTCCCGTGCACATGATTGAAACCATCAACAAGTTAAATCGCATCTCCCGTCAAATTCTGCAAGAAACCGGTTTAGAACCAACACCGGAAGAATTAAGCCGCAGAATGAGCATACCGGAAGATAAGATTCGTAAAATTTTAAAAATCGCCAAAGAACCAATCTCGATGGAAACACCGATTGGTGACGACGAAGATTCACATTTAGGCGATTTTATCGAAGATTTAAACACCATGTCACCGATTGATGCCGCCACCAATTTCGGCTTATCCGAAGCCGTACAAAAAGTGTTGGGCTCACTCACACCACGCGAAGCGAAGGTATTACGCATGCGTTTTGGTATTAACATGAACACGGACCACACCTTAGAAGAAGTCGGCAAGCAATTCGACGTCACTAGAGAACGTATCCGTCAAATCGAAGCCAAAGCCTTACGCAAACTCCGCCACCCATCCCGCGCCGAACAACTACGCAGCTTCTTAGAAGAACAAGAGTAGCTAAGCTAGTGTTCCAAATCATTTTTATCCTGTGTATACTTCCAACCTCAACCGAGGTTGGAAGTTTTATAAATTCCATCTCCCTTCAAAGGGCCCATAGCTCAGTTGGTTAGAGCAGAGGACTCATAATCCTTTGGTCCTAGGTTCAAGTCCTAGTGGGCCCATTAATGAGATCAGGCGGTTACGGGGAGCGCCCCAAATGTGGAAGGTTGCGTGTCGAATATGTGTCGAAGGAATCTACAGTGAGCGACAAAAAATTATTTTCGCAATACTATTCTACTGACCCCACTAAATATGAAGATAAAGAAAAGTTTAGGCTTCGATTATTAAAGTATCTGGAAGATTTTGTTAATCATAATTTCCCCACCACAATTGAATTAAAATGCAGATCTCAAATGGGGCTTAATATACCAACCTTACAATGGCCCACGCTTACACGCCCAGATCAAGTACGTTATATGGTTGAATCATTATTTGCCAAACGATCAGTTAGTGACATTCTTGATTTTGTGGGTGTCTGCTATGGAGCCTTAGAGCCACACCAAAGCAACAATCCTTCTCTTCGACAAACTTTAAAAACCTACATTAAAGAAGTTAACGTGATTTTTCGTGAAGAGTCGATGTGTTACGAAATGCATGATGATGGCAGAGTAAGATATTATCCTGATACTGAATTTCAACATGCAGTAAAATCCACGTTAATTATTTTGCACAAACATAAATATCATTCATATTTGACTGCTTTTAATGATTCGCTAGATGATATGTATAAAAATCCAAATACTGAATCGCCATTGAATAAATTATTCAAAACAATTGAAAGTATTTCGTTATCTATGCTAAATGATTCTAATCATAATAGATTAAATCGCATATCAATCGATGCATTATTCAACCTATTCAAAGATAAATCCGAGCTTGATAAAGACTTTACAAAAAATGATCGTGATGCGCTAAATGAGCTTAGCGACACATTTGGTGGCTGGGTTAACGCTAACCACAAATATAGGCACGGCAAGCCAGAACAACAACATTCGCTCACAGTACCCGCACCTTTGTTTAACTCAATTTTTTCTACGGGTATATCAATTTTAAGGCTTTTAATAGAACTTGATGAAAAATGGCATTTACTTGAAGCAGATTCAGACAACAAAAATTAATTTTTTGCCAATTTAATCGCGCATACCTTTTGCCTCGCTTACAAAAAACGATATTGTTCCCCTAATGTTATCTGACGAAAAAAATTCCCGCTGTATAGGGTTTTCGCTAGACCCCATTAAGTCAGGCAAATAAGTGAAGCTTGGGGTTATTGTAAAAAATTTTTCGTATTTTTTCCCGTCAGAACTTTCATACTTGATAGAAATATCAATTGCAGGTGAACTCATTGGACCGAAATCTATTGGTCTTTCCGATGCAATCACCCTTAACTCATAACTAGCCTCTATCTCGTGTGGCATCTTGATAGGCTCAATAAAATCAGAATTAGGAGAAGAAATGCAATAATCAATTGTCGAAGTGGTTTGATCTGCAAAATTCAAAGTACAGCCATTTGTTACACCTTTATCCTGTCGTGTAAGGTTCAAACATTTATCTTTAACTTTCGCATCATACCGCCTTAAAACCGTCGACATAGCCACAATGCTCTCCGCATCACTTTCTGTAATCGCCCAAGTAATTTCGATATTTTTTGCAGGTCCATTTCCAATATTTTTTAATCTAAATACTGGCAATCTTGTACCATATTGATCGGGTTTATTTTCAGGTAGTTCAGGTCTAATAATTGGCTGCAGCGTTTCTGCCGGAACCCACCGAAATTTATACAATTCATTTGGCCGGAGAATAATTAAATAAGGTTCTAATGCCTGCTCGCGAGCTTTTTTCATCTCCTTAACCGTATAAAAAGTTGCGAGTGCCGCGGCTAAAGTTGCTAACGATCCGATTGACGTCCAGAACGTCGACCATGGCAATGCCGTTAAGCTGGAGAAAAATTGGCAGCAAGTCATCGTTTTTCCTTAAGCACTCTAAAACAGTTATTTTACGCTTTTCTCTCCCGTTGACCAATCGATACCGCTTGGACCATCATCGTCCCCCGCAATTCGGCAAAAAAGTCTGTATAACTCTTCCCTCGCTTCCTCAACGCTAACATTATCGTCTTCTGGATAAAAATCCTCCTTGTCCTTTTTATTAATCATACCCGCCACAACCTTTAAATATGTTGCAGGCTCTGAAACCCTAACTTGATCTAACACTTCTTTGCCGTGCCTGTTCCAGCAAGCAAGTAGCCCGGAACAAAATGCGCTGTTTGCATTTTATTCCGGGGTCGCCCTTGAATCATAACCAGAGCGAATAAATTATTTTAAACCCGGATGAAATAAAAAACATTTCATCCAGGCTACGATATTTTATTGCCTTAGATAAAGACTGAGGATGAAACACCAAAACGTTTTGATAATTTTTGGATGCGCTCAACTGTTAATTGTCTTTCGCCGCTTAAAATTTTAGCAAGTAGCCCGGAACAAAATGCGCTGTTTGCATTTTATTCCGGGGTCACCCTTGAATCATAACCAGCGAGGGTAACCTGGAAGAAGCATGTATTTTACGTTTCTTCCAGGGTAAACTTCAAATCACCCCGCAACAATTAAATAACACCCCAATCCACTTCTTCCAAAACAACCCGCATTTTATTACCTCACTTAAAAACAATAAATAAACCAAATAAAGATTGGAGAAAAATCGATGGTTAAATACCGAAGGTATTACCTCCCAGGAGGCACTTACTTTTTTACAGTTACATTGCGCAATCGCAAATCAGATTGGTTGACGAAATACGTAAAGCAATTAGGTGATGCAATGAGACGAGTGCAGGCGATTCACCCATACAAAATCCTTGCGATTGTCGTCTTGCCTGATCATTTGCATACGTTGTGGGAGTTGCCAGAAGGCGATTCGAATTTTTCATTGCGTTGGCGATTGATAAAAATGCAATTTGCAGAAAACATAAAAGCGAAAGGTGTGAAAATAATTAAAAACTATCGAGGTGAAAATACATTGTGGCAACGAAGATTTTGGGAGCATGCGATTCGTGATGAAAAAGATTATCAGCAGCATGTTGATTATATTCATTACAACCCAGTAAAGCATGGGCTAGCCGAAAGAGTGAGTGATTGGCCTTATTCTTCATTTCATAGATATGTAAGTGAAGATATGTTGCCATCAAATTGGTGTTATCAGAATGACGATTTAGATGTTGAGTGAACAACCCCGGAAGAAACAAAGAGCGTTTCTTCCGGGCTACGCTTGCTGTTGGAGCAAGTAGTAGCCCAGAACAAAATGCGCTGTTTGCATTTTATTCCGGGGTCGCCTTTGAATCATAACCAGAGCGAATAAATTATTTTAAACCTGGATGAAATAATCATCCGGGCTACGATGCCGAAAGCAATCCGAATCAACATTAGAATTATTGATTGAAATTATATGCATCTTTCCTTTCGGAACACCTTATTTACTGTCGCCATTCATATAATACATCTGGACAGTTTTCCTCGTTTTCCGAGCCGTCACTAAGTTTTACTATTTGAAATCCAAGTTTTTCATAAAATCGTCTAGCTGCAACATTTTCTTGAAATGTATGTAAACAAACAGGAGAGCCTAGGATAGATTTGGCAGCTTCCACTAATAACCTACCAACCCCGCGCCCAACAGCGTCTGGAGAAAGATAAAGTTGGTCTATCCAGCCTATGCCTTCTTTTTTTGATAAGGCCATCATGCCAACAATAATGCTGTTTTCCTCAGCAACAATTACCTGACTGTCTGGAATGAGTATTTCACGAATCCATTTGAGAATATTTTCATTTGAATGTGCTAACGGCGCAAAAGAAACAAATTTATTACGTGAAGCTATATAAATATTAGAGATCGCCATGGCATCGGCTAATGTTGCTTTTCGCAATAACATCTTCTGTATCATTTACTATGCCTATACTGCAATGTGTTAGGGGCACTCTATCACGCATAGCAAGTAGCCCGGAACAAAATGCGCTGCTTGAGGATTTCAGCCTTCAGAGCTGCAATTTGTTGGTTTACATAGATAGTCAGTTGATGCAGCTCATAAAAGTTAGCGCGTTTTGCGCGCGTCACCTCATATTCCATTGCGGCCCACCCAGACTACAATACTTATTAGTTGCTCCATCTTTAAATAAATGATAATATTTTGGCCATTTTTGATATGAGAAACGGTGAATTTATGGCTCTTGCGAGAAACGATGCAAAATCTGCGCTTCATGGCGCTGCTTGGGTATGCACTGAAATTCTGGATTATGCAAAAACACCACAGGCTGTAAAGATTGGGTTTTTAGATGGGTTCCAAAAAAACAATGTATTGTCTTTCTTCCTTTATGCCATTGCTTGCGATTTGTTTGCGACTGTCACTGCTGAAGACTATTTTGTTCAGCGTGCGCAAGTAGCATATACCGAAGCGTTAATAGAGTATCAAAATCAGACTAAGCGTAATGCGTTTCTCCAACTCCAGATTTATTATAAGAAAATATCTTTACAGATGAACGATGGGTTTAAATCTAGTTTATATAAACTGCTTGAACGAATTAATTATGCTCAGTATGGTCAAGCACCAATGCCACCATTAGACGAAATTCAAAAATCACTTCAAGGATTAAATGACAATTTACATTTGTTTGAAGGAAAACAACTTGAATATGCAATCAATTTACTTACCAAAGCATCTGCT
>Ga0163162_10003729_pt1 | contig 14597 bp, 10 predicted proteins | sample S55metaG_FD_115310 | JGI IMG/M metagenome (GOLD analysis project Ga0163162, IMG submission 115310) | Switchgrass rhizosphere microbial communities from Kellogg Biological Station, Michigan, USA - S5-5 metaG | ecosystem: Host-associated > Plants > Roots > Rhizosphere > Soil | place: USA...
GTACCGCGACTGTGACAATGGCGACTAAAGTCAGCAGTCCTGTCAAAGCGATTAGCGATTTCTTGAACCTATACATGGTTTTCTCCTGTTACTGAAAGTCGAAACGATTTACGTCACGCGGCCCAGAGATGCAACGACCAGACTGAGAGCGAGAATGCAGATTGTCACTGCCGAAATAACCAACAGCCCGTTGAGCACAATTCCCAAAACCGCAAACAGCCGCTTCCGTTCTTTTTGAAACGCACCGGCGATGCCCAATACGAGCCCGACAAAATGAATGACGGGGCCGCCAATAATGAGGCAACAGATGGTGAACCAATCGAACTTGCTGACCTTTTCATGATCAATTCGTCCTTCCATTGCCAGAGAGATGGCAAACAGAATCAGCAGGAAGAGCGGAAAGCTGAGCGCCATCAAAAACGATGTAACTCCGAGCTTTGAAGTTCTGCGAACTACAGGTTGCGAAATTACTGCGATCATCACCGGGCCATTCGCCTTGCGAAGATCACTGCAGCACTGAATCCTCAAGCGTCGGTTCGTCAGTGGCGATCCGGCCCATACACTTTCCTTTGACAGTAACTTTGTCGCCGCTCTTCAATTTTGCGATCGCATCCGTTGCGTCAGCCGAGAAGCCAAAACAGTTGACGATTGGTTTTTGCTGATCATCGGTCAGCACGATCGCCGGCCGGCCCATCGCCGGTGTGCTGGTAGTACCGACGGTGCCGGTCACGATCACCATCTTGCCCTGATACAACTTGTCAGCTTCCGCTTCGTTCGACTCGTATGCGCGGTAGAGATCCTTCGCCGAGATGGGGACCCCGGCCCCTTCACGTTCAGCGCGCTTTTGGTTCATTTCCTTTTGCAGACTGGCGCAGCTGAGACTTGGTAACAGCGCCAGGGCAATAACGATCGTTGCACTCAGGCTTCTTAACATCCTCATGTCGTGTCTCCCCTCTTCAGACCATCAACAATCACCAGGGACTGGCTTCTGGCCGAGTGCTCAATAAGTGAGTTTTCACAGACGAGCAGCAAGCCAAATTTCTCACTAAAATGAAGCTGCCCAAGTTCAATCCAGCGATAGATTCCCCGCGAACTGATGCCAACTTTCGCTGCTCCCTCGTTTGGCGTAACCATCCGGACCTCTGCCATACACTCGTCACACCAGGCGCTAAAAGAACTTCTGAATTCGCTGACTACCAGGCGGCGATTGCTTTCAAAGGTGATTTCGGTCCGTCGTCTTCTCATGCGGCCGCCATTTCAAAATCGTTGCGCTGTTTTTCCAGTCGCACTAAAATGCGCCAGTTTCAGGGTTGGGCTTCAAGACCAGCGTTTCTTCGACAGCTTCAAAACGTGGCGCCGACGATACATTCCCCCAGGCCTGAAGTCCTCAGGATTTCTCAGAGATTTCTAAAGAATTCCAAAATACAAGTGCGATGAGCGGCACCCGCAGGCAGTTCTACGAATTCGGAAGCTTCAAGGTCGACGGCCTGGAGCGGGTCCTGTTCCGCGACAACGTTCCGGTGTCACTAACACAGAAGGGCTTTGACCTGCTGTTGTTGCTGATCGAAAACAGCGGTCACGTGGTCGAAAAAGATCGCTTGATGAAAGAGATCTGGCCCGACACGTTCGTTGAAGAATCAAACCTCACACAGAACATCTCGGTCCTGCGAAAGGTCCTTCAGGACGATGGTCATCAATACATTCAAACCGTGCCGCGGCGTGGTTATCGCTTTGTGGGGCATTTGCGCGAAGTATCAACCGAGACCCATCTGGTCGTAGAGGAGCACGCCCGCGCCCGCCTCATTATCGAAGATCATACGAGCGATGTGCCTGCCCCGGCGTCGGCGGATATGGCGATTTCCGCCAATGCCATCGCGGATAAGAAACCAATTGGAAACAAGGTTGTCGCGGCAGTGGTCATCTCCGTCGTTTTGTTGGTGACGGTGGTGGTCGGTTTACGCTGGCTTAGTTGGCGAAACCAGACACGTCAGAATTCGAAAGGCTTCGATCTCAGTACTGTCACGCTGCAAAAACTGGTCACCAAAGGTGAGGTTCAGTACGGTTTGATCTCGCCGGACGGGCAGTTCGTGGCGTACACCACACAGGATGACAGCCGTCGCTACACACTGTGGCTCCAGCATGTGGGCAGCAAGGAGCCGTCGCCATTGATTGCGGACAGCGAGGCGCCGGTTGGGCCATGCGCGATTTCTCATGACAACAATTGGCTCTATTACGGTCAGGTTGATCCTAAAGAGCCCGCCAGGGGTCCAACAATCTTCCGGATACCTCTGTTGGGCGGGACATCGCGAAAGATTCTTGAAGGCGTCCACGTGTTTGCCGCACTTTCACCCGATGATCAGCGTCTGCTCTATCATCAATTCACTGCGGCCGGAGGCATCGAGGTCATCAGCGTCAACGCTCACGATGGCAGTGACGCGCGGATGATTGCGTCAGGCAGTAACACGACGGATTTCATGGGGACGCAATGGTCACCGGACGGCACAAAGCTGGTGTTCTTTCGCATGGAGCAAAAAGCGGACGGCCCCTATTGGTCGCTTCAGGAAATGTCGGCAGCGGGCGGCGCAAGCAAAATCATTTTGCCTCCCAAAAAAAGAAAAATTTGGTTTGTGAATTGGGTTGATGAAGGGCGTGGGATTGTAATGAACGCAACGGACCCAGTCACCAAGATTCCGCAGCTCTTTTACGTGACATATCCGAACGGAGATACCAATCGGATTACTAATGATCTGTTTGGTTACACTTACTTTACCGTCGGAGGCAATGCCATACTCGCCGGCAAAGTTGAGCGGCAATCGAAAGTCTGGCTGACGACATGGTCGATCGCATCGGAAGCGCGCGGGGCGATCGGTCGCGATAGGGCCGGCGGGTTAGCCTGGATGCCTGATGGCCAGATCGTTTATGACGCCAATGACGACGGGCGAATACATCTCTGGACAGCGGATACCCGCGGCAGTGTTCCTCATCAATTGTCACCGGAGAGCGCGGAAGAGAGACAGCCCGACGTTTCGCCAGACGGAAAGCTGATTGCGTTTCTGTCACGGCGTTCCGGCAACGTGTCGCTTTGGTTGATGGACACCGACGGGCGCAATCCGCGGCAATTGACTATGACCGGATTGCCATGGCGGCCCCGGTTCGCCAGCGACAGCCAATCGATTTTCTTTTTGTGGGAAAGGAGTGGACAAACCATCCTGGCGCGCATTTCGATCGGCGGAGGCGAACCCGTCATCGTGGCGGACGACGTCAGTTCGGAAACATTCTTTGATGTTTCACCTGACGGAAGTCGGGTTGTTTACTCGATCCTTGACCGCGACCGCAACGCCACACGGATCGTTGTGCGCACTCTGCCAACCGGAGCAAAAAAGTATTTCGATATTGAGCCGAGTTATTTCGTAAGGTGGGCGCCCGATGGAAATCATTTTGTCTATGCACAAGAGCCCGCAGACAAGAAGCCGGGTGAGTCCGTCTGGCTTCAGTCGATAAGCGGTGGCCCACCGCAAGAGATTCTGAACGCCACCCCGGACCTGATTTACTGGTTGGCGTGGTCAAGCGACGGCAAACAATTGGCTTTGTCGCGCGGACCATTTAAGCGCGATATTGTCTTAATCACGCGTCACCCAGCGTCTTCCTAAATCACTGCGAGTCGCCATCACTCTGACCGGCATCTTTACTCTTCTTCTTCGCCAATCACGCGCCGGATTTTGATTGTATCGTTCGGCGACGGTGAAGAGGTCGGAGAGGGATAGACCGCACGCGAGCCGACTTCGGGACGAAAGTTTCCATTCTCGTCATAAAGCCGTTTGTACTGAAGCGTGTTGCGGACGACGCCCTGGATGTACAGACGAGTTTCCCGGAAGGGCACTTCCTCTTGCCACTCATCCATCTGCAATGGCAAAGACGCACGCCATTGCACAACGCGATTTGGACCAGCGTTGTAAGCGGCGGCGACATATTCAATGCGGCCGTACTTATCCAGCTGGTCCTTGAAGTAAGCCGTGCCGAGTTGAATGTTCAGGCGTGGCTCAAACAATGACTCCATCGTAATCGCGCGATCAGTTCCAATGCGCCGAGCCGTGGTCACCGCCGTCGGCACGATCAATTGCATCAATCCGTAAGCTCTCGCCGGTGAAACCGCGCGCGGATTGAAAACGGTTTCCTGTCGAATCAATCCGGCGACTTGATATGGATCAAGACCACGCGCCTGCGATTCCTGTTTGATGATGTCCCAGTACTGAAGCGGATAGAAAACGTCCCACTCGTCGCGCCGCATCTCTTCCGGTTTCATCTGCGAGTAATCGGGATAGCTGCGCTTCAGATAATTCAACGCCTGCACGTTGTCGTTCTGTCCGCGATAGATTTTCGCGATGGCGAGATTCACGCGCGGGCTGTTTGGATTTCTCGCGGAAGGTTCCCGCAGTTCTTCCAGTGCCGAATCGTCTGAACCGATGATATTGAGCTGATCCGCTTTCGCGATCCGTTCGTCTTCTGGCGCTCCCGCGGTTTCTTCAGCGACCGTGACGGTTTGCAGGTTCGCCACGGCGCGGCCCACCGGTGAGTCCTCAGCGAATTTCGCCGTTGGCGCGTTCCCGCTGCGCTTCATGTCATCGAGCCGTTGTTGCGCCAGGTAGCCGTACCAGTTCGCGTCGTAACGCGCGAGCAGTCCCTGATAGATTGCGCGGGCCTCGGCGAGTTTTCCCGCGCGCTCGCTATCACGCGCCGCCCAATACGCAGCCTTGCCGCGAAAGTCCGTGTTGTTGCCGGCGTAAACGGCGATATGTTCAGTCAGGAGCCGTGACGATTCCGCGAAATTCTTCGCTTCGTGAACCTGCCAGGCAAGATAAAAATGCGCGGGCGTGACTTCCGAATTTCCCGGAAAGAAGTTCACCGCCGCGCGATAGAAGTAACTCGCGTTCACATCGTCTTTGGCTTCTTCAGCGCGTTGGCCGAGGTATACAAACGTCCGCATCGTCGCGGTGGGGCTGCGCTCGAGCTTCCGCATTTCCTCGGCGACGCTGCGCGCTTGTGCCCATTGCTTCGCACGACCGTACGCGCTGGCCAGACCCATCATTGCCCCAGAGCGCTCTTCGGTCGGGACTTGATTCAAAGCGGCAACTGCTTCCGGAAATTTGCGAGCGTTGGCCGCAGCGTCCACGCGAAAAACTCTAATGTCACGGTTTGCAGCTGCTGGAAAACGAGTGAGCGCATCGGTCAACGCGTCGTATGCTTCAGCCCAGCGTTGCGTCGAGAAAAGTTGCATCGCGCGGCGGTTTGCTTCTTCCCCATTGGCGGGAACAGTGCTGGAACCCAAGCGATTGATCGCGGCTGGGGCGTCCGCTGCTTCAGTCGATGTGGATGCATAGAAATAGAGGCGCCGATAATTTGCGAGTGCCCGCGTCGAATCGCCCGTTTGTTCGTAGGCCTTAGCGGCGACAAGTAGCGCGGTCGCATCGTTCTTTTCAACGAGCGGCTTCAGCATCAGCGGCACAGCCGACGCTTGACCGTCCTGCAGCAAGATCTGCGCATCGCGCAGCAACGCATCACGGGCACGCAACCCATTCGGAAAATCTCGCGCCAGTTTTTCGTAAGCCGCACGTGCTTCAACGCGCCGGTTTAGCTGTTCGAGCGCGTTGCCGCGCATCCACAGAGCGTAATCACCGATGGTGGTGTAGTCGGCAAAGTTTCGCGAATCGAGCAACGCCGCGGCGCCCGCGTAATCGTTATTCTTAAGCTTGATACGCGCGTGCACCATTTTTGCCAGCGTCCCGGCAGTTGTCCGTGGAAAATCGTTCTCCAGTTTTGCGACAACGTCTTCGGACGGCAGCACGCCGCCGCGCGTCATCGTGCGCAGAGTCTCGCGTGCCTTCAATTCCTGCGGCGTCTGTTGGAGGTTCTGGCAGCTCGTAATTAGAAAAAGCGGCGCGACGATGGCAATGACAGTACTCAGGCTCATCAGAAAAAATGCTAACCGATGTTTGCGAATATGAATCATAACAGTGAATTAGATGCCGGCTAACGCGCAGGAATTGGAATATTAACACGGTCGGCTAACGCTCGCGCGCCGTCAATTGCTATCCTTTCCCATCCATGACGAGTGATTCGCAAGCCACGCAGATATTGCCAAGAGACTCGCGCGTGACTGTCTCTTCGGGTGATGTTCTGCGCGGACGTTATCGCCTGGATTCGCAGATCGGTCGCGGCGGCATGGGGGTCGTGTATCGCGCGACGGATCTCGAGCTGCACCGTCGCGTCGCCGTCAAGGTCATTTCTGAGAATTCTTCCGGCGATGCGCGCGAACGGCTGATTCGAGAAGCCCGGGCCGCTGCCGCATTGAATCATCCGCACATCGTTTCGGTTTACGACGTGGGCGAGGCCAACGGCTTGCCGTTTTTTGTGATGGAGTTGGTCGAAGGGCCAAGCCTCAGCAGCACTCCGCCGACTGGACTCTCGCAGATCGTCGAACTCGGACTACAGATTTGCGCCGCGCTCGAGCATGCTCACGCAAACCATATCATTCATCGCGATCTGAAACCTGACAACGTGCTGGTGTCGGCGACTGGTCAATCGGTCAAGCTCGCGGACCTGGGGTTGGCCTTGCCGGGACAGGGCGCGCGCATTTCGCGTGCGGGACTCGTGTTGGGTACGCCTTCATACATGGCCCCCGAGCAGGCGCTCGGCCAGGACGTTGATGCACGTACGGATTTGTATGCACTCGGTGTGTTGCTCTACGAGCTGACGACGGGCCGCGTGCCATTCAAAGGCAATGATCCGCTGGCTGTTGTGTCGCAGCACGTACACGCGCCCGCGGTTCCGCCACGCGTTTTGCGATCAGACGTTCCGCGCGCTCTCGAAGTCCTAATCCTGCGACTGCTTGAAAAGAATCCCGCGGCGCGTTTTCAAACCGCAACGGAAGTTGCGGCCGCGTTACGAACGTGTCTTGACGAACCTTCTCTCGAAGGTGACGCGGAGGCGGCGCCGGCGGTCGCGATTCTCGACGCGCTGTCGCGTGGTCGCTTGATTGGCCGTGCCGCTGAACTAGCTGAGGCGCGCCAACTCTGGCAACGCGCGCTCGATGGTCACGGGCACGCGGTTTTATTGAGTGGCGAGCCCGGCGCCGGCAAGACGCGACTGGCCCGCGAACTCACGATTCAGGCAGCAGTTGATGGCGCCGTGGTGCTCACCGGCGGTTGCTACGAGTACGAGGCGACCACGCCGTATCTGCCGTTTGTGGAAGCGTTTCGCCGATTCGTTCGCGAAGAGAAGAATGACGAGAAGCTTCGCGCGGTTCTTGGTGACGACGCGCCGCAAATCGCGAAACTAGCGCCTGAGATAGAAACACGTCTGGGTCCTTTTCCGGAGCGGCCTGAGCTGGCCCCGCACGAAGAGCGGCTGTTGTTCTTCGATGCAGTCGTTCAGGTGCTCTCGAATCTGGCGCGCAGTAAAGGACTGCTGTTCTACGCGGACGATCTCCATTGGGCTGACCGCGGCACGCTTTGGTTGCTGACGCATCTGCTGCGTCAGATGCGTGAAGAGCGCGCCTTGATGGTCGGCTGCTATCGCGAAACAGAACTCGATCGTGCGCATCCGCTTTCGCGCGCGTTGCTCGATTGGAATCGCGAACGTCTGGTTACGCGCATCACGCTGCGCCGTTTTGAAATTGCCGAGACGAATGAGCAGCTAAGTGCGCTCTTGGGCGAAAGCGTCAGCGCTGATTTCGGCGAAGCGGTTCATCGCGAGACGGAAGGCAATCCGTTTTTTATCGAAGAAGTGCTCAAGGCGTTGATTGAACAGGGCTCAGTGCGGCGCGAGAGCGGCCGCTGGAAGCGTTGTGATGTCGGCGAGCTGGTGATTCCGCAAAGCGTAAAAGAAGCAATCGGCAGTCGTCTGGATCGCGTCAGCGATCAAACGAATGACGTGCTGAGGGTCGCGGCGGTGCTCGGCAAGACGTTCAGCTTTGAGGAGCTGCAAGCCGCGGCCGAGAACCTTTCTGAAGACGTTCTGCTCGACGCGCTGGATGAATCCACCACTGCGCAATTAATCAACACGAGCGGCACTGAATCGTTCACGTTCACGCATGACAAGATTCGCGAAGTGCTTTACGAAGAGCTCAATCCGATTCGCCGCCGGCGCCTGCATCGACATGCGGCGGAAGGTCTGGAGCGGCGCGGAGTCCCATGCGAGACCGATCGTCACGGAGTGACTTCCGCCTGCGCCGTTGAGCGGCTTGCTTATCACTACATCCAGGCGGGTGATTACGAACGTGGACTGACGTATGCGACGCAAGCAGCCGCTGCCGCCGAGAAGGTATTCGCGTTCGATGAAGCCATCGCCGCCTACAGTCGTGCTCGCGATTGCGCGGAAGCGCTCGGTCTGATCGAAGACCAGGTCGAGCTTGAAGAAGCGATCGGCAAGACGTACCTAATGCACAGCGAATCGATTGCTGCGGGTGAGCACTTCGAACGGGCCATGGCTCTGACTGAAGATCCGCATGTGCGCGCGCGTCTGCAAACGGAGGTGGCCGGTTCACTGGTAACCACTGGCGATCAGCGGGGCATCAAATATCTTCACGAAGCGCTTAAAGTTCTCGATCCCGAAAAGGAACCATTAGAGACGGCCAATGCCATATCCAACGAAGCGCGATTTCACCATCTGGCGGCCCGTCATCGTCAGGCAATCGACCTGTTGAACCGCGCCGCCGAATTGGTCGCGCCCTTTACGGCAGCAGACTCTGTCTCGACATTTGCCGCACCGATCATCAGCCAGGTTTATACGTACCTGGCCGGCGCGTATCAACACTACGGTCTTTACGACGATTCCAACGCATGGGCGCAGCGCGCCATCGATTTTGGCGAGCGGCATAACGTGGCGTTTGCCGAGGCGGCGGGTATTGAGTTCCTTGCCGAGAACGCGATTCACACTGGTCATTACGCCGCCTCTGTCGATAATGCGCTCCGTGAACGTGCTATTGCCGAGAGAATTCATTCGCGCGAGCGACGCGCCTGGACCACTTTTGCCGCCGGCCTCAGCTCGTTTCTGCTTGGTGAATTTGAGCGCGCCGAACGCGAGTACACTGAAGGCATCACTCTGGCTGAGACGATTGGCGAGCGACGTGTTCTGTTGCTCCTCAAAGCAGACTACGCGGTCTCGCTGGCCGCGAAAGGTGCGCGTTTGGGGGGCGATACCGACGAAGGCCGGAGCCTGCTGACCGTGGCGCTCGAGACCGCGCAGCAGGCATTAGCAGCGAGCGACGCGCCCGGCTTGTTTTATATGCATTTTGAAAGTCTGCGATGCCTCGCGCTGGTTTATGTCTATCGTGGCGAATGGGACAAAGCAGAAGAGACGTGTGCGGCCGCGGCTGATCTGCTGGCGCCAACCGAGTCGCGCGTTAGCCGGCTCTGGCTGGGACCGACTTACATTGAAGTTGTCTTAGAAAACGCTGCCCGATTGGAAAAGCAAGGGCAGCATGAAGATGCGGCGGGCAAGCGTGCCTTAGCGCATGAATTACTGAAGGAGTATCAGCAACTCGTTTCAGAGTGCCAATCGCCGCGATTTACGAAAGAAGCTGAACAACTTGCCAACAAGATGCGCGCGATGGGCGCAGGGAATTGAGCGCTCAGCCCAAGGCTTCAGTACCACCTGCATCTCAATCAATTGCCGCTCGTGCCGTTCCTGCGAAACCTACGCGTCGCCCCGCGGTGCCAACATCGCTATAGTTGGCGAAATAATCCCGCCTTCGTACACTGGCCGCTCAGAAGGTGAGCACAAATGCTTCGGGTTGTTTTAGTCGAACCGGAAATCCCGCAGAACACCGGCAACATTGCGCGGTTGTGTGCGGCAACGAACACACCGCTGCACATCGTCGGGGCTACCGGTTTTCGCATGGATGAGCGCGCGGTGAAACGAGCCGGTCTGGATTACTGGCCTGAAGTTGAACTCCAGCGTCACCGCGACCTGCATGAGTTGCAAACAACTGTCCCCGAAGCGCGCCTGGTTTACTTCACGACGAAAGCGCGGTTGTCATGTTTCAACTGGAACTTCAATTTAAGTGACTGCCTCGTCTTTGGAAGAGAAACGCGCGGACTGCCGGAGGATCTTCTAAAGAGCAACTGGGAGAATTGCGTGACGATACCGATGCTGAATCCTAAAGTGCGGAGCCTGAATCTCGCTAATGCCGTCGCGATCGTTTTGTATGAGGCCCTGCGACAGACCGGCAGCTTTAAATAAAAAAGGCACCGGCTTAGTCCTGGGTTTCCTCTTCATCATCTTCGTCTTCGTAAATCTCATACCCAGTCGCGTCGTCGTAGTAATAACCTGATTGTTCTTCTGGCTTCGATCCGTCGTGATTCGACTGCTCGAGTCGCCGCCTTTTCGATTCAGACGGTTTGTCAGATGATGAGTTGGACATGCCGATTTCTTTACCAAGAATATATCCGATTACCGATAGAGCCGTCTCCGGATTGTCGCACACTGAACAGGTAAAGCGCTTAATTGACGGAGGCGCAACGCTAGTTCAATTGCGCGACAAGCACGGCGCGCCGAAAGACTTTGTTCGTGATGCGGAAGCAGCGCTGGCCGTCGCAAGACGAAACAACGTCCGAATCGTCATCAACGACCGCGTAGACATTGCGATGGCGGTTGATGCGGACGGTGTGCATCTCGGCCAGGCGGACCTGCCGGTCGAGGCTGCCCGAGCACTGTTGGGTCCGCAGGTCATGATCGGCTTCTCAACTCACAACATTGCGCAGGTGGAGTTCGCCGCAACGCTTCCCGTTGATTACGTTGCCTTCGGCCCCGTCTTTGACACGCGCACGAAACGCGATCACGAGCCTGTCGTTGGCTTAGATCGTTTGCGCGAAGTGAAAACTCTACTGGCCGAGATTCCGCTTGTTACCATCGGGGGCGTCACAGCGGAAAACTTCAGTAGCGCCTTAGCCAAAGGCGCTGATTCGGTAGCTGTAATCTCAGATCTGCTAAAAGAACCCAGCAAAATCGCCGAAAAACTCAGGCTAATGCTCTCCGACGCGCATGATTAACGTTCTCAGTCAGCGCAAAACACTTTTTGCTTGCGTTTTTCTCGTGTCATCAGCGAGAATGGGTTGCCGCGTTTCGCGGCCACTTCGATTTACCTCACTCGCCAGTTTTGAGACTTCTTAAACCGTCACTCATGGAGCATCTTTCGGCATGAGCTTCTTCGATCTGCCGCCTATCATCGAGCGCATGTTGCTGGTTTCTGACAAGATCAGCGACCTGAATTTCTCTGTCGGCCAGCTACCGCAGGTCGAAATCAACGGAAAGCTGACGCCGGTGCAACCGCTCGGACTTCAGAAGCTCACGCCCTATCAAACCGAAATCATTGCCATGACGCTGCTGCACGACAACCCTGAGGCAGCCGACAAGCTGGTCAAGACGGGCACTGCAGATTTGAGTTATTCGCTGCCTTCGCGCGCACGCTTCCGCTGCAACATTTTTCAGCAGCGCGGTGTGTATTCAATTGTGATGCGCGTTATTCCCACCGACATCCCGACGCTCACTTCGCTGAATCTTCCTTCGCAACTTTCCGAGATTGCCGAGCTGCGCAACGGTCTCGTACTGATCACCGGGCCGACGGGTTCAGGCAAGAGCTCAACCCTTGCGGCGGTCATCGACATCATTAACGAAACAAAGCATTACCACGTCGTCGCCATCGAAGATCCGATCGAGTACCTGCATTCGCACAAGAACTCGACGATCAATCAACGCGAAGTCGGACACGACACTAAAGATTTTCCGTCGGCTTTGCGGGCCGCGCTGCGACAAGCGCCCAAAGTGATTCTCATCGGCGAGATGCGTGACTATGAGACGACTGAGATCGCGCTCGAAGCGGCAGAGACCGGTCACCTGGTCCTTTCGACACTGCACACCATCGATGCTTCGAAGACAATCGATCGCATCATCGGTTTATATCCGAAGAATGAAGAAGCGGTGATTCGCACGCGTTTGGCGCAGACTTTCCGCTACATTGTTTCGCAGCGCCTGATTCCGCGCGTGGATTTTCGCGGACGAATCGCCGCGGTCGAAATACTGCGTTCGACGCCGCGCACGCGCGAATACATCGAAAATGGCGAGACTGAAGGCAAGTCACTGCTTGACGCGATGCGTGATGGCAAGCTCGACGGGATGCAGGACTTTGATACCGTAATCAAAGGTTACATTGAGCGCAAGGTTGTTTCGTTCGATGACGGATTGGCCTTTGCGACTAATCAAAACAATTTGTTGCTCTCTCTCAGGGGTCTCACATCTTCGGACGACTTCATTCGGAACCAGAATGACGGGATTATCGCTGAGCCAGTTTCTACGATGCCCGCCTTCAGCCTGACCGACTAACTAAACTCATGGTGGTTATCTGCTCAAACTGCAAAGCGCGTCTGCAACTGGACGAAAGCAAGCTGCCGCCGCACTCGTTCAAGCTGCGTTGTCCGAAGTGTCAAAGCCGAATCGAAATAAAGTCTGCGGTTCCGTCAGACAATGATAGTGGTGGGTTAACTCTCCCCGCAGAGGTGACGCCGCCGCCTGGTGAGGCGTCTCCGTTTGAGCGGCCGCCAATCGCCGCGCCTTTTAAGCCGGCTAATGTAGAGGCGGAAGTCGCCGAAGCATCAGCGACCTCGCCAAACGACGTCGTGAAGTTGTTGGCGGAAGTGTTACGACACGCTGACAGCCCCGCGCCAAAATCAGCGGCTTTAAAACGACCGGCGTGGAACCGCCGCAAAGCGCTGGTTTGTGTAGATCCAGAACGCAGCACCGAAATCGCGAACGGGCTGGTCGAACGCGATTATGAAGTCTTCGTCGCTGAAAACACGGCCGAAGCATTAGGTCGCATGCGCGAAGATCGAATTGATGTAGTCGTTTTGGACGGTGAGTTTGATCTGGTCGAGCAGGGTTTCGCTTTTGTCACCAGAGAAGTGAAGTTGATGCAACCCTCGGAGCGTCGTCGCCTTTTCCTGGTTTACGTAACGCCGAACGTGCGCACGATGGATTTGCACGCGGCGTTTTTGCACAACGCGAATTTGGTGGTGAACCCGGACGATATCGCACGAATGCCGGAAGTGCTGGGCGTTTCGCTGCGGTATTACAACGAGCTGTATCGTGACTTGAATCGGGTGCTCGAACTCTCGCCGATCTAGTTACTTCGGCGACAACCAAGTTTGATCAGCGAAGCACGCAGTAATGCGTGCTTTTGCATTTGTTTGAGGTACTGAGCTTCGCCGGCGCCGCTTTTGGCAAGAAAGATTCTGGCGACTGATTTTATTTCATCCTCAGACCAGTGTCTGACATCCGTCGCCGTGGACAATGCGATTGCGAGATCGTTGAAGAGCTTTAGTTGGTTTTCATCTCGTAACAGCCTCACACCAAGCTTTGCTTCAGCGAACTGTGAAGTGTAGCGAAGAAGCTTGTCAGGATCGCCGCCAAATTCGCTCGCCATGCGCCGTTGCACTGCGAGGCCAATGTTTCGCACTTCAAATCGATCCCATTCGCGCGATTCCTTTCCGGGCATTTCGAAAAGCATGTGGCCTGATGCCAGCTTACGCAAGGTTCGCGCGCTCGTCCGATGGCCAGGATCAGTTGCCATCTTTTTCTCTTCAGCCAAGGTTAATTTCAATAGCTCGGGCTTGACCGGACGAAAGCCAAGCTTACGATAAAACCAGAAGGCGCCGGACTCGATGCCTTCTTCATTCTCGTGTCCCACCTGATAAGGATCGATTGAAAAGACAATGACTCCCAGCAGTTGACGCATGAGCCTCAGGATGCGTGCGTAGAGCCACGCCGTTTCGCCTTCGCGAAACGTGTAATAAAGGTTGAAACCGCTCTCCATCCGTTCGAACAGCGAAAGCCCTTCGAAGTAAGCCACCGGCACACCGTTCTTGAAGATCATTGCCGCATGATAAGCGCGCAAGGGCAGGCGATGCCCAGGCGGAACACCGGCGAAGAAAGCTTCGGTTCCGCGGCCTAAATCCGCCTTCACCACCCGTGAAGGATCGCCATACGTGAACCCGTGCAGCTCTCGATATCGCACCGCTGAAGTCTCGCGCGCAAGATCGAGCGCCTTCTCACCTTCCGCGCGGGATAATTTTTTTACAGGAATCGCAGGCGAGTTGAGTTCATCGACCAGCGAGACGTCGCGTCGCTTAATCAGCGGCTCATCGTGGAAGAAAGTCTTGCGCGCCGGCAGTCTCATACCTGTCCGTGAAGAGCGCCATCCAAACTGCCAGATCACGTGCAGCTTCAGCGAATCGTACAGTTCAGCTTTTTGGCGCTCACTAAGCGGCAGTGACTCGAATCTTTCGATGATCCAGGTAACTTCGTTTCGACGGCCACGCGCCGAGTTCAACCATTCTCGATACGGCACGTGTGCCTCGACCATCGCGTCTTCTTCGAGCAATGGCAGAAATCGGCGCATCGTCGCGCCGAACTGGTCTTCGCTGTCAAACCAATCCCAATCAATTGCTACCTGGTTCGGAAACTTCGACACTAGCCAGCGCACCAACACATAACTGAAGTTGCTGGTGACGCTTGTGCCCGCGATTCCGGAGACCTCGGGAGCGTCA
>Ga0163162_10003733_pt1 | contig 14590 bp, 10 predicted proteins | sample S55metaG_FD_115310 | JGI IMG/M metagenome (GOLD analysis project Ga0163162, IMG submission 115310) | Switchgrass rhizosphere microbial communities from Kellogg Biological Station, Michigan, USA - S5-5 metaG | ecosystem: Host-associated > Plants > Roots > Rhizosphere > Soil | place: USA...
ACCACCCGCGGATGCCAGAAACTCGCTCGTACAGGCCAATAGCCAGCCCCTGGTGTACTCAAAGCAGGATTCTGCCCAGAACTTCGTCTTCCGAAAAGATTCAGCTGGTCTCGGAGTGCCGCGCGGATCTCTGGGCAAACTGGGAGGAGTCTCAAACGATGTTGCGCAGCACGGCTTTGTGAATCGGCATGTGTATGTTGCTCCAGCGGGCGAGTCGTCACATTGGACCGACGGCTCTGTCTACCGCGGTCCCTTAGCCCTGCATCGTGGTTCCCCTACAGATGAAGCTCGCGAAGCCATGTGGGCTCGGCACGAGCAGGCAGCAGGGGCGGCAGCGAACAGTTTGCAGGCCAATCATGGTGACGGATTGGCGAGGGCCGGTCAAAATCCTGGTGACCATCGCGGCTTCCAGCAGGGTGGGCAAAGCCCGTCTGCGGGATGGCAGGGACGCCAGGGGCAGAACAACAATACAAATAATGCAAATGGCATGGGCTGGAAGGGCCAGCAAGGCGCGAACGCTTCAGCGAACAGCAGCGGCCACAGTTGGAACGGGAACTCCGGTGCTCAAGCAGGAGGTCATAGCTGGAACGGCGGTGGAGGCAACCCAGGCACAGGCGCAGGCGCTGCTGCGAGTGGCGGCGGCCATACCTGGGCCGGCGGTGGTGGCGGGGGTGCTGCTTCGCATGGTGGTGGTGGTTCTATGAGTGCGGGTGGAGGCGGCGGTCATGCTGGTGGCGGAGGCGGGGGCAACGCAGGTGGCGGCGGTGCAGCGGCCAGCGGCGGAGGCAGTCACAAGTAGAGCGACTGCCTGCCGCGCGAGCTGTCACTCGTTATACGTTGAACTTGAAGAAGAGAATGTCGCCATCCTTGACGACATACTCCTTGCCCTCTGAACGCAGAAGGCCCTTTTCCTTCACTGCCTGCTCGCTACCGTACTTGAACAGGTCGTCGCAAGCATAGCAGTCCGCTTTGATGAATCCGCGCTCGAAGTCGGAGTGGATGACTCCCGCAGCACCGGGAGCCTTGGTTCCGCGCTTGATCGTCCAGGCACGAACCTCCTGTACGCCGGCGGTGAAGTAGGTAATCAGGTCCAGCAGACGGTAGGCCGAGTGAATCAGGCGGTTGAGTCCCGGCTCATGCAGCCCGACCGATTCCAAGAACTCTGTGCGCTCCGCTGGCTCCAGCTGCGCGATCTCGCTTTCCAGCGCTCCGCAGATCCGCACAACCTGCGCACCTTCCTCTTCCGCGCGCTTCTCAACTGCGTCGGTGTAGGCGTTGCCGACGGTAAGGGCGGCCTCATCCACGTTCGCCACGTAAAGCTGCGGCTTCATGGTGATCAGAAACAAATCTCGTGCGGCGACGCGCTCGTCGTCGGTCAGGTCGGCGACACGCGCGGGCTTGCCCGCATCAAGCACTTCCTTCAGCTTGGCAACAGCCGATGCTTCCGACTTGATCTTCGCGTCCTGCGTATTGCGTGCAAGCTTCTCGACGCGCTGTGCGCGCTTGTCCACCGTGTCAAGATCGGCCAGCAGCAGCTCGGTGTTGATGATGTCGATGTCGTGAAGCGGATTCACTCCACCGGCGACGTGGACGACCTCGGGGTCGTCGAAGCAGCGAACGACATGGCAGATTGCGTCGGTAGAGCGGATGTGGCCGAGGAACTGGTTGCCTAGTCCTTCACCCTTGCTCGCGCCTTCCACCAATCCGGCGATGTCGATGAACTCCATCGTCGTGGGAACTGTACGGTTGGGCACGACGAGCTTGGTGATCTGGTCGAGACGCTCATCGGGGACAGTAACCGTGCCCGTATTGGGGTCGATGGTGCAAAAAGGGTAGTTCGCCGCCTGGGCCTTGGCCGAGGTAAGGGCGTTGAAGATAGTGGACTTGCCCACGTTGGGCAGCCCGACGATTCCGCAGTTCAATGGCAAGAAAAGTTCCTCTGTTCGTTCGGGCGCAATGTTTTGATGAAAGGCTGCGGCCCGGAAAGCTGTCTCTAACAGGATAGTCGATGGGACCGGATTACGCCCGAGCGCGGCCTGCATCTGCGCCGTATCGCGGGGCAGGTGGAGTTTTTATCGCATCCAGAACGGATGCCCGATCATCCATCCACCAACGCAGAAATCCTTCGCCGCTTCGTTACCTTAAACTGGATACTCCTCAGATCTCAAAAGCGATCAACACATCACCTCCGTCCACCCCGGAGAAACGACAAATCATCGATGCCCCAGACAACCGTCAGCGCACAACCCGACACAAAACTATCGTTCGATCCCAAAACGGCGCTGGCCTTCCTTGCGATCTACATCCTCTGGGGCACAACCTTCCTCGCGATCCGCGTCGCCGTACGCGAAGTTCCTCCGCTGTTTGCCGCCGGGTCAAGGATGTTCCTCGCAGGCATCATCCTCTACGGCTGGATGCGCCTGCGCGGTGCGGTGCGACCCACGCGATTACAGTGGCGCAACCTCGCCATCATGGGCGTCCTGATGTTTGTCGTCGACTACGGACCTCTCTTCTGGGCTGAGAAGTACGTACCGTCGGGAATCGCCGCAGTCCTTGCGGCCACTGTTCCCTTGATGACCATCGCCTTCGAGATGCTCGTGTTCCGCATGCAGCCCTTCCGCTGGAGCCTCATCGGTGCGGTGCTGCTGGGCTTCTGTGGCGTCGGCGTGCTTCTGCTGCCGGACCCGCATCAGCACCTCCCTCTGCTTCCGTGCATCGCCATTCTTGTGGGAACGGCAGGCTGGTGCCTCGGCACCGTTCTTAGCCGCAGAATGGTGTTGCCCGAATCGCGACCTGTTACCTCAGGCGCAGCCATGATGATCGGCGGAGTCGTTCTGCTGGCGCTCTCCGGCGGCTTCGGCGAACTTCACCCCTGGCCGCACATCTCGCGCAACGCCGCGCTCGCTATCGCCTACCTCATCACCTGCGGATCGCTGCTGGCGTTTACCGCATACGTGTGGCTGCTGGGAAGAATGCCCGCGAGCAAAGTCTCCAGCTATGCCTATGTCAATCCGGTCGTCGCCGTGGCGCTCGGCTACTTCGCCATGGGAGAGCCGATCACAGCCCACAGCATCGCTGGAGCCGCGCTCGTTCTTGTCAGCGTCTTTCTGATCCTACGCAAAGGTCGCAAGCCGGCTAAGGCGTAACCGCAGCCCGCTGCGAGACAAGATAGTCAATGCGCTTCACGTCGCCTTCGTTCGCAGCCACTCGAGCCAGCGGAGCACCCTCGTAGCGTTCGTAAGCAGGACTCACTCCAGCCGCCGACGGGAAGGACACAAACTCGACCGCCTGCGCGTTCGCAGCAATCCTCGCCCCGAACCAGTGCGGATCGTCGCGTTGCGACCAGGTAACCAGCGCGATCACAGATCCCGACGGATACGGACGCCCTTCGTTTGCACGCGCATACGCCACCGCGACGTCGTTGCCATACAGCGTTGACATCGTGGCCTTGTGTTCATTCACCGAGGAGGTAATCACCCTCCAGGCGAGCGGATTGTAAGGAAGCGGGCCCGTCAATGTGGCCTGCTCGTTGATCGTCGAAGCCACCGGCTTGTTGCTGCATCCTGCGAGCGAAACTATCGCACTCACACAAACGACGAAGAGAGCCTTCCTATATGTCTTCATTGTTGACCTGCAATCGGGAAGGTATACACATAGTCGTTGTGGCGCAGCGGAGCGTGGCAGCCCGTGCACTCATTCGTAAACGCAGCGTTTTTGCCATACGGCTTCAGGTCCGCACCGCGCCAGCGCGAAAAGCCCCAGCCCTCGGTCGACGCATACTTGCGCGCGTCCTTCGTCATGAACTCGACCTGAAAGAAGGCTCCGATCTTCGTTTCGCCGCTGTCGTCTACCTGCTGGAACCACGCTGCCTTGGCAAAGGTCGTTCCGTCCGGCCACGGGTTCGTGTGGTGCTCGGCGATGGCCTTCACGGCCACGTCATTCCCGAAGATCACGCGCAGGGTCTTGTTGTCGAAGCGATTGGTCGTGGCAATCACCTTCCAGTTCTTGTAATCCGGCATATAGGCGATACCGTTCGGAGCAGGCTGAACAGTGAGAGGCGCTGCGCCCGCATGAATCCACGCTGTATATTGAGCGTCCGCAGTGGCCTTCATGGCTTCGTCTGGCGCAGTCACACTCTCTGCAGGATGCAGGTAGTCCTTCAGCACCGCAAGGTCCTCCGGTGACACCCGGGCCTGCGGATGCATCAGGGTGTAGCTCTTGAGCGGCATCGCATCCAGCTGGATCATGTTGACGGCTTCGTACAGCGCCGCCTTCTGCTGCGCGGCGGGCAGCTTGCCGATCTCCGAGAAGTTCAGGTGCCGTCGCGCCTCATAAACATCGCTCGCAACCAGCCACGATGCCGGCGCAATCCGGTCGAACCACAACAGTTGCGGCTCGTTCGAGTGGCAGCTGAAGCAGGAAGTCTTCAGGATGCGCTTTACCTCGGCAGGCGCCTGCAGCTCCGCCGTCACCGGTGGACTGTAAAGCCGAGGATTGACCAGCTGAAGCGCCACGAACACGGCCAGCGCAGCTGCAGCCAGCCATACAAGAATGCGGGCGTTGGAGCGGGATTCCATAACTCTCCTTGGTGTGGTGTTAGACGACAAGCGGAAGAGTCAGGACCCAATCAAAAATCCAATCGGACATAAGAAAGACCGAATAGCAAAACGGCGAAGCCTGGTGAGTTACTCTGATTCCATTGTTCCAGAATTTAAGGAGAGTGCAATGCAGCGGACGGTCGTGGGATGTGCAGTAGCTTTATTGGCAGTATGTCACGTAGCGATAGCACAGGCGCCGGCGAGCGGACCGGTAGGACCGGTAGGACCGGCAGGACCGGCGGTTGAGGTTCAGCGACGCTACGCCGCCGTAAAGGACAACATCCTCAAGTCGGCTGACAAGATGCCCGCGGCGGACTATGGCTACAAGCCCGTCGCCGACATCCGCACTTATGCACGCGTCGTCAACCACATCAGCGAAGCGCAGATAAGCAGCTGCGGCGCTGTCAATCACACCCCAGCCGCCTCGCAGGCGAAGGTTCCGCCGGAGACGGCCAGCAAAGACGAAATCGTTGCGGCCCTCAAGACGTCCTTCGCCGAGTGCGATAAGGCATTCGCGTCGCTCACCAACGGAAACCTGCTGGACACCTTCGACCTGCCGCAGGGCCAGCGCTCGCGGGTAGGACTGGTGTGGGGAACCGTCGGGCACGACATGGAACAGTACGCCACGCTCGCGCTCTATCTGCGCCTGAAGGGGATCGCTCCTCCCAGCAGCGAGAAATAGCGGCTACTCGTCGTCGGTTGAGGCCGCGAGGAATGTCGTAATTCCAGCGGCCTGATCGAAGTCGATCAGCTGCGCGCCAGCGGGAAGCCCTTTGTCTGTTTCGCCCACCTCTCGCAGGGTTCGATTGATCGCGCGGGTGCGGACGCCCAGCTTCTGGATAGTGTTCTGCACCGTGCCGACCTGCGACTCCATCTTCGTCATCAGCACTTCGAAGTTTCCAAACTCTTTCTTTGTTCCCTCCAGTACGTTCCACACCTCGTCGCCCTTCTCCTGAATGGCGAGCATGTGGAAGCCCATCTGGAAGCTCGTCAGGATCGCTGACAGCGTGCTCGGCCCTGCGATCGTCACGCGGCACTTCGATTGAACCTCCGCCTGTAGCGCATCGCGACGCATCACCTCTGCGTAGAGTCCTTCCGTGGGGAGGAACATGATGGCGTGCGGCGTCGTCCGCGGCGGGTTGATGTACTTCGAACAGATGCGGTCGCCCTCGGTGCGAATCGCGGCCTCAAACGCCTTGCCTGCCGCAGCGATTTGCTCTGCGTTGCCGCTCTCATACGCGGCTTCGAGCCGTTCCCAGTCCTCGCGCGGAAACTTCGCGTCAATTGGCAGCAGCGTCTCTCCAGACTGACCGGGAAACCTCACGGCAAACTCGACGGCTTCGAGCGAGCCTTCTTTAACTTTCGCATTGCGAAGGAACTGGCTCGGCGCGAGCATCTGTTCCAGCAGCATTCCCAGCTGCACCTCGGCGAACCCGCCGCGCGACTTCACATTCGTAAAGATGCGGCTCAGGTCGTTCACGCCATCTGAGAGCTTCGTCATCTCGCCAAGACCGGTGTGAACCTTGTTGAGCTGATCGGTCACCTGCCCGAAGCTCTCCGTCAGTCGCGTCTGCAACGTATCGTTCAGCTTCTCATCGACGGTCTGCCGCATCTTCTCTAACTCTTTGGAGTTGTCATCGTTCAGCTTGCTCAGACGCTGCTCCACTGTCTCGCGGAGACGGTTCTGCAGTTCAGTGTTGCTGTCCATTAGCTGGTTCAACTTCGTATTGATGGCCTCGCGCAGGCTTGTGTCCTGCTGTGTCGACTCCGAGGTGAAGTTTATAAGCCTGCGTGACAGTCCTTCCATCTGCGCCAGGACTGCCTTCCGCAGCAGATCATCAGAGCTCTTATTGTCGGTGCGAAACTCGCTCAGTCCGGTCTGCAGAAGTCCGCTCAACTCAGCGATGTTCTTCGTAATCTCACCGCGAAGCTCCCGAAACGCTGTGTCGCTACCCTCTCGCGACCTCTGCGCCTCCGCCGCGATCTCGCTACGCATCTGCGCAAACGCGTTGCGGATGTGTTCGTCCAGCGCCTGGTTGCGTGCATCCAGTCGTGTGAGCTGATCCGGGAGTTGTGCGAGGCGCACGTCCTGCGCCGGGGCCTGTTGCCTGCGCAGCAGAAGCACGACGACAACGATGAGAGTCACGATCTGGCAAGCCAGCAGGGCAGTTAACATTTCGTCTTTCCTTCGCCACAGGATAGCACTGGCGACGAGGACTCCGAGGGTCACTTAATCCACAGTCACAAACCCAATGCAATCGTGCCTTCGATTCGAAGAGTGTAAGGCTGCTCCGTCTTCACATCTTGTTGTGGCAGCGTGACGACGAGACCCTCAGAGGTCTGTTTGAATTTCACTGGCCGCATCGCCTTGCCGAGAAGGCTGACACGGTCCACCTTCGTCCTTGCCGGTGAGAGCGATTTGATGGTTGCGTCTCCGGAAGGATACTTGTACCCAATTGCATAGAGCTTGTTTTCCTTCGTTGTAAAGCGAAAGTCGGCTTCGGTGTATGGCCTCGCGGTGGGTGATTGCACGCGAACAGGGTGCAGCTCGGCGGTGGAGCTTCCCTTCCAGTCGCCGGGCGGCACGGAGGGAATTGCTGGACCCTCGCCGGGGATGATCCACGCACGCGAGCCGTAGATAGCCTCGCCATTTTCGCCGAGCCACTCGCCTAGCGTCAGCAGCGACTGGTGCTGGTCATCGGGAATGGAGCCGTCACCCTTCGGTGACACATTCAACAGCAGATTTCCGCCGCAGCTCGCGACCGCGATGATCTGGTGGATGAGTGAGAGGCCGCTCGCAACCTTCAGCCCTTCGATATATCCCCACGAGTTGCCGATGGGTGTGTCGCACTGCCACGCTGCGGCATAAGGCCATTTTGGTGCGTGGTGCGTGCCCTCGAAGTCCTGCACAGTGGCGAAGAGGTAGGCCTGGTCCTTGGTGGCGAGCGTCGTCTGGTAGCCGCGCTCGATCGCGCGGTTGTAGAGATACGCAGCGGCGCGCAGCTTTACCTCGTCGTATTCGCGCACGTTGATGCCGTTGTCGAAGTAGAGCAATTGCGGCGAAAACTTATCCACCAACTCCTGCACGCGGGCGAGCCAATCGAGCTGAAAGACTTTGGAATTGTTACCGGTGTTGAACTCCTGGTCGATCGGAGGCCCGTAGAATCCTGCATATTTCGGATCAAATTCGTCGGTCTTGAGACCCTTTGCGGGATAGGCGAAGTAGGCGTGCTCCATGCGGTGCGAGGAGAGGCCGAAGATGAAATTTTGCCTGCGCGCCGCTGTGGCGAGCTCGCCCGTAAGATCTCGCTTCGGCCCCATGCGTCCCGCACACCACGGCGTCAGCTCGGAGTAGTACATCGGAAAGCCGTCGTGGTGTTCGGCCACCGGTACGACGTAGCGTGCGCCGGCACGCTGGAAGAGTGAGATCCAATCCTCGGCGTGATATTTGTCGGGCTTGAAAAGAGGGATGAGGTCCTTGTAACCAAACTTATCCTGCGGTCCGTACTGCTTCTGATGCCACGCAATGCCATCGGCGTCTTTGTACATGTGGCGTTCGTACCACTCGTTCGCGTGCGCCGGTATGGAGTAGAGACCCCAGTGGATGAAGATTCCAAACTTCGCCTGGTTGAACCACGCAGGCACGCTGTAGGTATCGCGCAGCGATTCCCATGTGGGCTGAACCGGCCCCTTGAGATCAGGCTTGGGCGCAGCATAGGCGTCGGGCGCGCCCGCAGGTGCGCCGTTCTGAAAGGCGTGAAGGGGGCGTGGCAGAAGCGATGTGCTGGCCGCGAGTGCGGAGTTCATGAGTAGTCGCCGGCGCGTGAGTGGCATGGCTGCCACTGTAGCGGATTCGTTGCGCGAGTTCCAACGGAGGCAGAGATGTCTGCGATAGCTCCGGCGCTTCGCCTGCCGAAGCAACGTCAGCAGCCGATACCGTAATGGCTACGAGAGCTCTCTGGCTGGTAGCAGGCTAACCTTCTGCCAGAATTCGGTCGGCAATGGCTGCGGCTTCGGCCGCCGGCTGCACATCGTGCACCCGCAGGATATGAGCCCCACCGAGGATCGCCGCCACGTTCGCAGCAGTCGTCGCGTTCAACCGCGCATTCGACGGGGGCGGAGCGCCCTGGTGCACGGCGGCCAGATTGGATGCCTGCGCAATCGTATGAGCAAGGAAGCCTTTGCGCGAGGCCCCGAAGAGGATGGGGCGTTGCAGTCGTGCGAGTTCTGAGAGGTGTGACAGAATCGGGTAGTTTTCCTCAAGGCGCTTCCCAAACCCTAGCCCAGGGTCGAGGACGATCTGCTCCAGCGCGAGGCCTGCGGCTTGAGCGGCGGCGAGTCGCTCTCCGAGGCCGCTCATGACCAGCGGCATCACCTCATCCGTGGCAAGCGCGGCCTGTGTGCGCCACTCCTGTGGTGTTCCTCGTGTTTGCATCAGTACCGCTCCGCAGCGGAGGTTGGCGAGCGTCGTGAGCATCGCTGCGTCCCACAGGCCGCCGCTGACGTCGTTCACGATCTCTGCCCCGGCCTTGATGGCGCGCTTGGCTGTCGCGGCATGAAAGGTGTCGATGGAGATGATGCTGTAAGGCCGCTCGCGCCGCAGGGCTTCGAGCACCGGCAGCACGCGGGCCTGCTCCTCATCCGTTGAGAGCGTCGTCGCTCCGGGGCGAGTTGATTCGCCGCCGAGGTCGAGGAGGTCGGCGCCGTGGTCGAGCATCTCGAGGGCGTGCGCAACAGCGCGTTCAGGTGCTGATGCTGCGTCGTAGAAGTGCCCGCCGTCGGAGAAGGAGTCCGGCGTGACGTTCAGGATGCCCATGATCAGGGTCCGGTGTCCGAGCGCGAGGGTCCGGGTGCGGAGTCTCCAGTCGAAGATTTGGCGCGACGGGAAGGGCATGGAGGGATTCTAGTTGTTTGCGGTCTTTCAACCCGCGACTTCCTTGATAGACTTCGCGGATATGTACAAAGTTCTGACAGTTGCGGCATTGGTGGCGGCGGGCGTGTGCGGGGCGCAGGCCCAGGTGGCGGGGTGCGATGGTCCAGCGAGGCCGGAGTGCACGGAGTTGGCGCGGAAGATCGCTGAGGTATTGGCCGAGCCTGCCGTAGTGCGGGCGCACTGGGGCATCAAGGTGACCGCAATGGACGGTGCGCCAATCTACTCGATGAACGACGGGCAGCTCTTCCAGCCCGCGAGCAACACCAAGATGTACACGACCGCAACGGCGCTGGCTGTGATGGGCGCGAACGCAACGTTTGAGACAAAGGTGATCGCACGGGGCCAGTTCAACGGCCCGACGAAGCTGGCTGGCGACGTTGTTCTGGTCGGCGGCGGTGATGCGAATCTTTCTGGTAGGTCGATTCCCTACGTTCCGCCCGCGCTGCGTCCGCATCCTGCGCCGGGCCAGCTGCTTCCTCCGGGACCTCCGGCGCTGCGCTATCTCGAGGAGATGGCGGACCAGATTGCGAAGACGGGCCTGAAGGTCGTCAACGGTGATGTCGTCGGCGACGACACCCTCTATCCGTGGGAGCCTTATCCCGAGGACTGGTCGATCGATGATGCCGTCTGGGGCTACGGTGCGCCGATCTCCGCGCTCACCGTGACTGACAACCAGTTGTCTCTTGTCGTCACGCCCGGCGATGCTCCCGGCAAGGCCGCCTCCATTACTCTCGATCCGATCTTTCCGTACTACACCGTGGATGCGACGGCGCTGACGACTGGTCCGGCGAAGAGTGGAAGCCATGTGCAGATCGATCGCATGGTGGGCTCGAAGGTGCTTCGCATCTACGGGGCGATTGCGGTGGACGCGCACCCTGATAATGAAGAGGTCGCGGTCGAAGACCCGGCGGAGTTTGCTGCTGCTGCGTTGAAGGCGATGCTGGAGGCTCGGGGCATCGTCGTGACCGGGGTTGCCCGCGCGAAGCACCGCATTCCAACCGACTCACGCGGCTTTTTGCCGGCGACGCGAGAGCCCGTACCGGGACTGGACTTTTCCCGGACCTATAGTCCGGCAAAGTACGCTCCCGCTGCATGCGCTGGTGGCCCTTGCACGACGGCTCCTGAGACGTTTCTGGCCAGCCACGTTTCGCCGCCACTGATCGAGGACATGGTTTGGACGAACAAGGTGAGCCAGAACCTGCACGCGGAGATGTTTTTGCATAACGTGGGTGCGGCTGTTCTCTGGAGCGGCTCGACAGTAGATGGGGCGCGAGTCGTGCGGGCGTTTCTCGAACACGCGGGTGTCGATAAGGACGACTTCTACTTCTTCGACGGTTCCGGCCTCAGCGGCCACGATCTTGTCACTCCGCGGGCGACGGCGAAGCTGCTGCAGTTTGCTGCGACCCAGCCGTGGTTCGCGGACTGGAAGCGGACGCTTCCGATCGGCGGCGAGGACGGGTCGCTTGTGGAGCGGTTTCCGAAGGCTCCGCTGAAGGACCATGTGTTTGCGAAGACCGGGACGCTGGGCGAAGCCCGGGCGCTGAGCGGGTATCTGGATTGCGCCAGCGGAAAGACGGTGATCTTCTCGGTGATGTCCACCTCACACGTGCCCCGGTCGAACGCGGACCGGGAGGCGATGGACAAGATCGTGGGGCTGATTGCGGGGGCGAACTAGCCCCCTCCCCCCCTGCCGGTTTTTGCGCAAAGTCTTCGAAACATATGACTTAGGCTTGGACTTCGAGTGTAAAGTCTTGTTTTTATTGGGGTGGTGCGTGCAAAGTCCTGAATGCAAATAGGAAAGCCCCGAAACGGGTGGGTTCGGGGCTTTCTCTTTTTATGTTTTAATTTTAGCAAATTGTGCGGAATGAATCGGCGCTTTGGGGTGATTTAATTTTGCTCTCAGGTGGCTGATTAGGAATGGGTTATTTTGTAGATGCGGGAATGAGGGGCTTGACAAGGTTCTCAGGCGAAAGCGTTTGGGCTTCGTTTGCATGAGGGGTAGAGGTTGAATGGGAATCTTTGCGTCGCTGGGCGGTTAGTCGTTTCGCCTTCGGCTTCACTCCTGCCTTCGGCAGAGTGGTGGTCGCTTCGCGACGGCGGTTGAGACGCGGGGCTGAAGCCCCGCTCTACCTCCTCAGAAGCAACAGCAACAGCAACAGCAACAGCAAATGCAAATGCAAATGCGGGGATTCTTCGCTTCGCTCAGAATGACGAGCAGCCGCAACGGTAACTGCAACCGAGACGGCGACTGCAACTGCAACTGCAACTGCGACGGCACCGGCACCGGCACCGGCAACTGCGATGGCGACTGCAACTGCGACTGCAACTGCAACTGCAACTGCGACGGCACCGGCACCGGCGGTGGCAACTGCAACTACAGCAGCTTCATACCGGTCAGGCTATGGACTATTTCAATTCTTCTTACTGCAGCGCTTGTCGAAGTTATTCGCGATCGTCTTCAGGTCTGCCTGATCGGTCTTGCCGTCGTGATTGAAGTCGTACCAGCTCGATGTGTTCACCGAACCGTCCGGCTGCTTGACGCCGTTCGTGCTGAAGTAGAACCAGTTCGCGACATCCTCCAGGTTCACTGCCTTGTCCTCGTTCCCGTCGCCGGGACACGCTGGCTCTGAAGCCAGCGTGTCGTTCATCGACGCTGTCAGCTGGTTGTAAATCTTCAGCTGCTCCTGCGACAGCCCGCTCGGGCACGCTGTCCCTTCGCACATCGCGGTGCCGTCCTTATCGATCAGCGGAATCGGCACACTTTGATCGATCTTGTAAAACTCGTTTACTGTTTGCGCCGTATCGTTCGATGGATCGCTGGCGCAGACCTGGAGCTGCTTCCTCACCAGCTTGTAGTTGTCGTCCCTGACGGCCTGCTGATCGATCGGCAAAATCTGCATCTTCGTTGGATCGTTGTTATAGATTGCTCGCCGCACGTCGCAGCACGACTGATACTGCGTGGGCCCATCAGGATTGGGACCATACCAGTTGCCGCCTTCGTAGTGGCAGAGTCCCGGGGTGTTCACCAGCTGTATGCACGTCGCCGGAGTCGTCAGCGGAATGACGCAAGGAGGCGGAACGGTGGGATGAATGTTGTTCGCCGTCTGCGTGAAATTCGTCGTGCGAATGCTGGGCTGGTTCGGATGGGTGAGGTAGGCCAACATCGGCTGCGAATCCAAGACATGCGATGAAGGGACAAGCTTATGCACGTCTGCACCCGCAATCTCGCCAAACAGCTGGAAGAGGTCCGCGATGCTGACCATGCTTTTCACCTCGCGGTCGGGAGACTCGACCAGCGGCCCGGCAACGATCAGTGGAACCCAAACGCCTGTCTGGTACACGTATCCCTTGGCGCGGTTGAGATCGAACGGCACCTTTACGCCTGGAGCGTAGGTGCCGTTGTCTCCAATGATGATCACCATCGTGTTGGTTTCTTCGGGACGATAGTCGATGGTTCCATTGCCCAGCCGCCGCGCGAGGCCAGCGGATACCATCAGGTTGCCGATCTCCGTATCCATCGCCTCGATCATCTGGTTGCTCAGAATACGAGTTGCGACCACATTCTGCGGGTCGTTTCCGGTGCACTTAAGCCCTGCGGTATCCACGGTCGACCTCGGCAACAGATTCTCCGGCGACTGTTGGTACGGGGTGTGCGCATTGGAATAGCTCACCGTCGTCATCCATGAGCTCTTCCTTGCGTTCTGCTGTCTGATCCAATCGACGGCGGCGCTTGTCGTCGCGTCAGAGACATACCCGCGAGCTCTCGGAGAAGTGAACGGATACTGCACAACCGCTCCGTCCTGCTTGTTGATCACGCGGCCCCACACGTAGTAGCCATTCGGATTTATAAAGCCGAGGGTCAGATTTTTAGCAGCGGCGCAGCTCTGATTCTTAACGAAGATGCCGCCCTGCTGCACACAGGAGAATCCCGGGTTCTGCATGCTCGCGCTTTTTGTGAGTTGGGTACACGATTTGTCCGGTTGCATGCACGCGCCCTGATCAGCCCCGTTCTGCGGATCATTCGCTCTGTTTGGGATAAACCCGCACGTATACGTTTCGGCGGGGTATTGATTTCCGATCGTCGTATCGATCGGATGCATCGCACCCTCAAGGAATCCGTCGAAGTAGTCCCATCCCAGCACATGTGGTGTTGAATAGGTGAACTCGTTGTTGTCCGGCCCGGCAAGATGGAACTTGCCGAACAACGCGCTCTTGTAGTTCCTGGTTCGAAGGATCTGCGGCGTCGTCACTTCAAAGGGCGACACCTGTGAGTTCGCGAGATCGTTGCTGAGGATTGCGCTGTTTACATTCGTGCGCAGAGGGTAGCGGCCTTGGAAGTAGATCGCGCGGCTTGGCGAGCACTCCGGCATGGACCACACGTTTCTGAAGCGCACGCCGGCGCGCGCAATGGCGTTAATGTTTGGGGTTGATGGCGGAGTTCCTCCGCCGTACCCGAAGATCTGCATCTGGTCGATTCCCACATCGTCCATGATGATGAACAGGATATTGGGGCGCTGCTTGCCGCCGCCTGCGGAGTTGTAGGGCGGCTGCGTGAGCAACGAGCGGCTTATCTGTGCGTGCGCAAAGATAGCGACTGAAAGACAGAAAGCAACGACAGTGCATCGAAGGACACGGTGCATGATCCTGACTCCAGGATGATGATTTGATTTTCCCGAGGTGGACTACCGGCCCGCTAATAGAAATGCACGCACCAGTCTGCCATCGTTATCAGGATTTGTCGACGTCGATTACGGCCTGGGCGAAGGCCTGCGGCGCTTCCTGCGGGAGATTGTGGCCGATGCCGCCTGAGATCGTGCGGTGTTGATATTTGCCGGCGAATTTCTTGGCGTAGGCGGCGGGTTCGGGATGCGGTGCGCCGTTGGCGTCGCCTTCGAGGGTGATGGTGGGGACGTGGATGGAGGGGGCGGCGGCGAGCTGCTTCTCGATGGCGTCGTATTTGGGTTCGCCGTTGGCGAGTCCTAAACGCCACCGATAGTTGTGGACGACGATGGCGACATGGTCGGGATTGTCGAAGGCCGCCGCGCTGCGGTCGAAGGTG
>Ga0163162_10003735_pt1 | contig 14588 bp, 7 predicted proteins | sample S55metaG_FD_115310 | JGI IMG/M metagenome (GOLD analysis project Ga0163162, IMG submission 115310) | Switchgrass rhizosphere microbial communities from Kellogg Biological Station, Michigan, USA - S5-5 metaG | ecosystem: Host-associated > Plants > Roots > Rhizosphere > Soil | place: USA: Michigan...
CTCTACGAACGTGACATACCGTACGTGCTGCTGCTTCACATCGGCGCCTTCGACGCGCGCATGTTCCCTGCGCTCATCCAGCTCTTGCGTTCACGTGGCTTTACCTTCATCTCTCTGCCGCAAGCCGAGCAGGATGCCGCCTACGCGCACGATCCGAATCAGACTCTTCTCCACGGCGGAATGCTTCAGGAGCAGGAGTTCGCCGCCCGCAAGCTGCGCTTTCCTCCCAACCGAAAGCCGACCATAGAGCTTGAGGCCATCTGCCCTGCCAAGTAGTCAGTATCACCATTGCACACCGGGATACAGGCTCGGCATCCGCGAAGCGCGGTAGAGATAGGTGCCCGTCACCTGCATGCTCCACACCGTCTTCGCAGTGCTCTCCTGCGTGACCTCGAAGACCTGGGAACTCGGCGTCGTCAGTCCCACACCGCACAGGTCATACTCCACATTGCCGTTCGCAAGCTGCTGCATATTCCCGCCGAAGAAACTGTATTCACTGACCGGAAGTACTTGATGAAAGGTGAACGCAGCCGTCTTCGCACTCTCGTTCACCTGCCACACCGGAACCGTCGAGTAGCATGGTGCCGCTCCCGCAGTCCCGCAGACACTGCCTCCGGCAAGCACCCTGCTATTGCCGTTGTCCATCGCTCCCAGCGAAAACGTCCCTGTTGTATTTGCGCTGAAGAATGCCGGGAAATGCTGTGCGTACATCCAGTCCACGGGGTCGTTACCGCCTTGCAGCGCAAAATCTCCACCCGCACCCAGCCTCCACAGCACGCTGCCATCCCCCACACCGTCGGCATACCTCACCTTCAACACCCAGCTCTGGCTCCGCAACGACACCAAAACGTTCCCATCATCTTTCGAATAGACCACCGCGTTCCCATGCGTCCAGTCCGTAATGCTCATCGGATGACGGTTCGGATCAAGATGATTGAACGCATTCCACGCCCACACAGGCTGCATGTTCTGGTCGAGATCAACAATCACATCCCCCAGCACCGTGGCTGGCGGAACATTTGTAAGCGCTGGCGTACTCGTGCTGGACAACGCTCTCGCCGTAGTCGCAAGCACCAGCCAGTGGCCATTCGGCAGAGGCTCCACATCATGGTGGAACGTCCCCAGCGTTACATGACACTCAGCGCAACTCGCCACTGCCAGCGCACCATTCAGCGTGTAGATGCCAATCGAGCGAACCGTATCGCCTGCAAGGTTCACTTCGCGTATCTCATTGATCGTCTCCGCCGGAATGGAGCTGTAGGGAAGCCCTAGTCCGATTGCCATCAAGAAATCGCCATTCGGCAGCATCTTCACGCCGTTGATATAGTTCTGCGCTACGTTGCTTGTGTTCGCGTAGGTCCAGAGCGTGTTACCCGCAAGGTCCGTTACCAGGACTCCGCTCGGTGTACCGGACAACGAATTCAGCAACTCCACGCCCGGCTGTGGCGTCATCCCCTGTGTCATAGTCGCGGAGACATTCAGACGCATGTTCGCCGGCACCGCCCCGGTCGTAAATGTATGGTCCGCATCGTTCGCCGAGATGCCATTCGCAAATGCGATCGATGCGCGCATATGGTACGTCGTCGAGGCACGCATTCCCGCCACAAAGACGCTCACCTTACCGGAACTGTCCGTTGACCGCGTCCACGTCCTCAGCCCGTAGTTCGTGTCCGTGCCAAAACTTACCGTCACGGTTCCCGGAAACGGCAGTGTCATGCTGTAAAGCGCCACCTGCGGATTGCCCGTCGCCGCAATCTCTCCCGGCGCAAGCACCATAGCCGCTCCTGTAATCGATACCGTCTGCGGCGTTCCTGCCGGAACATTCCCAAGGCCCATGTTCAGCATTGTGCTCTGCGTAGCCGCCGATGCGGGGCGATACGTCAAGACCACACTGCAACTCGCTCCCGCAGCCAGTTGCATAGCGCAGGAACTGCTGGAATCGATGGAATAGCTCGCATCCCCGCTCAGTATCGGATTCATCTGCAACGCCATCGGCCCCGTGTTCGCTACCGTCACCACGGTGCGGCTCATGGTATTACCAACGAGGTTGTTGCCGAAATCAAACGCGGTCGCGCTCAGCGAAGCCGTAGTAACCGAAACCGGTGATGCGTTATTGCTTCCGCGGCCACAACCGCCAACGATAGATACGGCAGCTAAAAGAAGACCACCAGGAAAGAGACGCCGTGCCGTAAACCTAATGTGCATACTGAGACCCGGCCGCAGCAATAACGGCCTGGTAGCAGCATCTCAGCAGGCTCCTTCGCCCGAGGTAAAAAGAATGTCACCTTTATGTCGCTATCTCATTTACTCGCATTCAATGCCTGACCTGGAGCCTTACCACACCGTCAGCGTAGCCACCGTCGAATGTCTTACCGCGCCGCTCGTCGCGGTGACGGTTACCGAGTAGTCCTTCGCTGGCTGTCGCAGGATTCCCAGTCCGCATCCGGTCATTCCGGCCAGCGCTGCTGTAGCTCCCACCACAACGACCAGTGTCATGAGTCTCTTCCGAAGCACCTGCGAAGACCGTCGCATGCGGCTCGCACCTGCAAGCGGCAGCAACAACAATGCAAGAGACCACGGCGGGCTCGCATCGCGCCGTGATGCCTTTGCCACCGCCGCCGTCTGGATCTTCACCGTAATCGTCTGAGTGCCAGCATTCGCAGCAAGATTGTTTTGCGAGAACGTTGCCGTTGCGTTAGTGGGAAGCCCCGAAATCGTAAGAGTTACCGTACCCGGATAGCTTCCATACATCGGCGCAACCTTGTAATCGAAGCTCGCCGTCTCACTCGCCATGATCTCCTGCGGCGATGTGAGCCCCGAAAGCGTAAAGTCCAGCGGAGGCACCGTCACCGTCGCACCTGTTCCAGCACCGGCACTCGCAAGAAAATTCGCGTCGCCCGAGTACGCTACCGTTATCGTGTGGCTTCCCGGCGCAAGCGTCGCACCGTAGGCTGCCACCCCATTCGCCAGCGTCGCTGTCTGGATCACTGTGCCGTTATCCGAGAACACCACCGTCCCTGTCGGCGTGCCGCTCGTCGTAGAAACCACCGTCGCCGTCAGCGTGAGAGTCTGATTCGCATTCACCGAAGTGTTGCTCAGTGTAAGCGCCGTCGTCGTAGGTGCCTTGGTCACTGTCAGCGTACCGTTATTTGTCGAGACGGAGTAGTTGTTCAGGTTGGCCCCTACAACCGTCGGTACGACCGTATAGGTTCCCACAGGTGAGGTCGTGGTCGCCGTTGTCGTAAAGACCTCCGTAAAGGTATCTCCATACTTCGCGCCCGTCACCGAAGCGGTAAATGAAGGATTCGCCGCCCCGTAATACCGGGTCGCATTGTTCACCGTCACCGTCAGCGCGGTCACGGCCACATTGAAGTTTGCGGATGTCGTGCCCGCGAGATAGTTACCCGCTGCAGCAACGCTGGCTTGCAGCGTGATGGCGCCCCCACCCGTCAGCGTCACGAGATTGCCGGCCACCGTCGCCGATCCCGACAACACCGAATACGTAAGCGCTCCGGCAGAGTTCGACGTCGCACTCACCGCAAACAGAGCATCGCCATACGTGTGTCCCGGCACAGTGAAGTTGATCGTGGGAGCAACTGCAACGACGCTCAGCCGGAAGCTTGCGCTCGCCATCGCGCCATTCGCGTCCGTCACCGTCACGGTGTACGTCGCGGCGGAACTCACGTTAGCCGTCGTACCGGAAATCGCCCCCGTCCCTGCATTCGTGCTCAATCCCGCAGGCAAAGCAGGCGACACACTGTACGTCAGTGGAGCAGTCCCGCCTGCTCCAGTCACCGGAGTTACTGTCAGAGCCGGGTGAGTCGCTGGCAGTGAGACATCAGCCACCGCTACCGTCGCCGTGACAGGACTGTTCACCTTCAAACTGAAACTCGCCGTGGCCGTCACGCTGTTCGCATCCGTTACCGTCACGGTGTATGTCGTCGCCGCGCTCACTACCGTAGGAGTGCCCGAAACTGCTCCGGTCCCTGCATTGAAGCTCAATCCCGCAGGCAGCGCAGGGGTCACGCTGTATGTCAGCGGAGACGTCCCGCCCGCCCCCATCACCGGTGTAAACGGAGTTGCCGCTCGATTCACCGTGAGCACCGTCGAAGCAACAACCGTCGTCGCCGTCAACTGCAGGACGGCCGTGCCGTGTAGAGCGATCGTCTGCGTCGTGCTCGGGCTCACATTCAGGTTGTTATCCGTCAACACCAGCGAACCGTTTACGGTGCCCGCCGCCGTCGGGGCAAAGGTTACCGGTAGCGTGCAGTTCGTTCCTGCCGCAACTACACCAGCAGTACTGCTGCCGCTCCCCGTCAGCGGACACGTCCCGCTGCTCGTGCTGTTCAACTGAAAGCCATTCGAGATGCTCGGGTTGTTCCCCGAACCCGGAATCGGAAAGCTCAAATCGGCATTGCCGTTGTTTTCGATCACCACCGTCTGCACCGCGCTGGTCGAACCCACATTTGTCGTCGCAAAGTTCAGCGCAGGTGCCGTCGTCCGATCAATCCTGATCAACTGCGACGCCGTCGTCCCGTCCGGAACCAAAACATTGCCCGCAGGGTCTACCGTAACCCCGTACGCAGCAAAACTAGTCACGCCAGGCGTTGCGATCACCACCGCCGATCCATTCGGCGCAACTTCGATGATTCTCCCGTCGAATCCCACAATGTAGATGTCTCCGGCAGCATCCAGCGCCACGCCCGTCGGCTGATTCAGCCCTCCAACGCCGTTCACCGCAATCGGCGCCGCCGTACCGGATGGGGTAATCTTCACGACCGTGTTATTCGCTTTGTCTGTCGCATACACGTTACCGGCACCATCTACTGCTACACCGGAAACCGAGCCGACACCGCCGAAGACATAACCTCCCGCGTTGACGACCGACACCGTTCCCTGCGGTGACGCCGTCCCCAGGCTCGCGCTCGTAATCTGTATCTTCAGCACGCGGGAGCCGCCATAGTCCGCGGCATACAGATTCCCCGCACCATCAAAGGCCAGCGCAAACATACCACCCAGCCCAACGCCCGTCGTGTTCAATGCCCCCACAACGCCATTTGCCGACACCACGACGATCCGGTTGTTGTTGTAGTCACACAAGAAGAGGTTTCCGCCTCCATCAACAGCCACACCAGTAACCCCGCCCCCCAGCGTTACCGAACCCGTATTGACGACCGTTCCCGCTCCTCCGCCTGCGGGAATCTTTACCACCTGGTTAGTAGCCGTCCCGAACACGCTGGCATACATGTTCCCCAAGCCATCCAGTGCCACCTGAACAGGCGTGCCCGAAGCCATCGCGGGCGCCGTTATCACGCTCGCCGCGCTCGGCGTCTTGAACCCGACCTGCGGCCCTACTCCCGTGCCAAACACGTACGCCGTCGCAATTGCGTTTCCGCCAGCATTCTTCAGCACCGCAGCGCCTTGCCGTACTCCAGGAAAGCGCGGCGTAAACGTCACGTCTACCCTGCACGTCTCACCCACGCTGTAGTTATGCGCCGCACCGTTCGTCGTACACGTCCCCGTTCCCGCATCGACAAAATCCAATCCAGCCGCGCCCTGAGTCAGCACTGCAGGCCCCCCAATCGTCCCGGCCGTATCGAACGTAAATGCCAGCGTCTTCGTCACTGGCGTGGTCGTTGCGACCGACACCGAGCCGTAATCCACGCCCCGCATCACGATCTCTTTCACCGCGTTACCCGGAGAACCATCGGCAAAAAAGACATTCCCATTGCTATCCAGCGCAACATCAAACACCTGCTGGAAGCCACCGGCCAGCGTCACAATCGTCGGCGATGCGGGAATGCTTCCGCTCACCGCCAAAATCTCTTTCACCGAATTGCTCGACCGGTCCGTGACAAACACATTGCCGCTGCCGTCCACCGCCACGCCATAAGAATTGAACCCGCTGGTCAGCGTGACGATCGTCGGCGATGCAGGAATACTTCCGCTCGTCGCCACAATCTCCTTCACCGCGTTGTTCCCCGAATCAGCGACAAAGACGTTCCCGTTCCCATCGACATCGATATACACAGGCAAGCTAAACCCGCTCCCCAGCGTACGGATCGTCGGCGATGCAGGAATGCTCCCACTGACCGCCACAATCTCCTTTACCGCACTATTGCCGAAGTCCGCGACAAAGACGTTCCCGTTCCCATCGACTGCCACCCCCGTGGGAAAGTTAAACCCGCTCCCCAGCGTACGGATCGTCGGCGATGCAGGAATGCTTCCGCCGACCGCCACAATCTCCTTCACTGCGCTGTTGGCAACGTCGGTAACAAATACATTCCCGCTCGCGTCCACCGCCACGCCGGTCGCCGAAAGGCCGCTCACCAGCGTACGGACCGTCGGCGACGAAGGAATCCTTCCATTCACCGCCACGAGTTCCTTCACCTGGTTGTTGGAGGAGTCGGCAACAAACACATTGCCGCTTGCATCCACTGCAACGCCCTGGGGATCAATGAATCCACCGCTGAATGTACTCACCGACCCGCTGAAGTGCGCGGTCTGCGCCTCCGCAACGCCCATCACTCCCAACAGCGCAATCAGCGCCGCAACCCCGCGCCTCATCGTGATTTTGCGTGAAAAACCTTGAACGCCGGCAGATGCGGAAAGAACAGACAGCGACATCGAATCGTTACCTCTGGGCCAAAACCTGTTACGAGCTTCCGCAGGATAACCAACTCCCGCTCGCTCGCCGATGGCGCAAAAGTGGGAGTGCTATTCGGTGTCCGGTATCCTTGAACACATGCGTCGCACTCTGCTCCTCTGTCTCTTTTTGCTGTCCACACTCGCCCCACAGGCCCGTGCCACCGAGGTCGGAATCTCCGCCCAGACCCTCGAACGCACCCTCAAAACCCAGCTCTTCAATACACCCGACGGCCGCTACTACCTTCGCGGAGACGCAAAATCTCCCTGCTTCGTCTACGCCGAAAAGCCGCACGTCACCTACGTGCAGGACCGCGTCGTCATCAGCGTCCACACCCGCGCCAAACTCGGAACCACTGTCTACGGCAACTGCGTCGGAGTCTCCCTGACCCGCGACGTCGACGTCTCCGTCCTTCCCGATGCCGAAGGCGAAACCATCGGCTTCCGCGACGCACGCATCGACCGCCTCTCCAACTCCGCCGAGCTCAACTTCCTCCTCGAGCCCTTCCTCGAGCGCCAGCTCCCCCAGCAAATGAAGGTCAACGCCGCCGACCTCATGCGTCAGCTACTCAGTCGGTCCGCCGAGATCACCGGCTACGCCATCACTCTCACATCGCTCAAGATTCACTCCATGATTGTTCAGGGGTCGCTTCTCATCCTCGACGTCGACACCGGACTCAGCGTGAACTAGCGACAACCGCTCAGCATCTTTTTCTGCCGCGCGCCTTGCCACCGCAGCTCGCGCATCCTCCCCCGGAAGCATCAACTCCTCCGCATCCTTCGGCGGCGAAAACCTCCCCTGCGTCAGATACGTCGCACCCACCACCGCCGTGAACTCCGGATAGAACACAGCCAGCGGAACCACATACTTCTTCGACTTCACCAGCGACTCCGCTATCCCATCCACCCTGTGGCTCCGCGCAATCGACCCCTGCACCTGCGGAATCACGAACACCGAAAACGGCATCTCCGGATTCTCCTTCGCATATTTCGCCAATGACTTCGCCACCTGCTTCGGAGTCGTCAGTCCAAAATCGGCCAGATAGTTCCTCTTGATCGCATGCGGAAAATACGTGTTCAACGCCACACGCGAAAAGTCCGCGCAGTTATGAAAGAACAGGTTGAAGTGGCTCACGTTCCTGTGGTCGTTGTACCGCGCAATAAACTCCTCGTCCTCCTCGCGCGTCGTCTCAATCTGGAAACCATAGATCTTGCGGTCATACGACGATCCCACAAGCTGGTACCAGTCACCCTTCGGAGCCACCCTCTCCTCTTCTTTTGTAATCTCATCAGGAGCAATCTTCTCGAGATGCGCCCTGCGATACGTATCGCGCAACTGGTCCCGCATCGCAACATCCGCCAGCGCAGGCACGTCCTCCTTCCGCTCCACGGCATAGAGGTACGGCAGCAGAGGCATCGCGATCCAGTCGTACCCTTTGATCTTGTGGTAGCGGCTCACAACCGTGCCCAGCTCTCCTGGCCGGCACACTCGCAGCCGAGTAGGACTCTCCGCGCAGATATGGTTGAAGTACAGCGCCCCATGCCCCGTTGGATTCACGCTCCCGAACCCGCCGTACGGCTCTTCCATCAGGAACGCAACGTCGCCACGCGCCGTAGCTGCACCCGCGAGCAAAACCAGCACCGGAACCGCCCCACAGACAAATGACTTTAGACAACCAAAAAAATGACCCTTCATCTCTTCCGGTTAAGAACCCATCCACACCCCTTCCGGTTGTGCGAGTCCTCCTAAAAAGACGAAAGCGCTGGCTATAAGTATCTGATGGTCAGCAATTTCCACAGATCCCTTCCCTCGATGGGCTGGTCCTTAAATAAGTCTGCCCCTCCAAATATGCTTTGCGGAGGGGCAGCGTTGTCCCATACGGGTAAATCAAGATCTTAAGCCATCAGCCGCCGACGCATCGCTGCGGCTACTCCCACCATTCCCGTTCCCAGAAGTAGCAGGGACGAAGGTTCCGGAACAGAAGGAGGATTACTAAGCGGATTGAGAATGACTCCTTGCGTCAGCGTGATGTCTTCTGACGTGATGCCATTCTGCTGTCCGCCGACCGTATCGTACAGTGCCTTTACCGATGCCGCTCCCGCACCTGTTAACAACAGGTTAGGATTGGTCAACGTAAGCTGCCATTCGAACAGGTAAATATCGTTCGCGTGGCCAACTTCTAAACCAAACACCACTGGAGGAGCAGGATTCGGGTCAGTGAACGCTGAGCAGAAAAACCCGTTGCCAGAGCCATCGCAACCATTAGCGCTTATTCCACCGGAAACGGTGCCCCCAGCGCCACCGCTAAAGCCGGTGGGGATAGGATTTCCGATCAGGTGGACATCGGTAATAGATGAGTCCTGCGATACCAACTTCAGAGAAACAGAGTTCAGTACATTCGTATTCGAACCGCTATAGCCGCTGGTATTCACTAGCAGATAGATGTCGAAAACATCGGGATTTGCGGTTGCGGTATAACCCAGCGAATAGGCTGTGCCAAAACACGATGCGCAAACCGGTCCAATAGTATTTGCACTGGCGGGAAGCGTTATACCCACGAGACAGAGAGAGAAAAGAATTGACAGTTTCTTCAGCATGGAGCGATTCCTTTCCGGGGGGCAAATCTATTCCGCAAGAAACACCGGGGGAACGGGGGGCCGAGGAGAGAAGGACAGGGGGGAATTCCTACGGATGTAACACCCACAAGAGCAATCGTGATGCCATAAAGGCTAATACCCACAGCCTAACGTTATTCGTCTACCCCTCCTCACTTAGCATCATCTGCACCCACGATCTGTATGGGGACTAGCCCACGTAACTGCAAGGGGATGCACAGGACTGTGGCACTTTCTCATCCTTTCCCACTTGGCATAAGCGCTAACCGCCTTCCCCAACGCGGCTAAATCCCTCAAAACCCAGCAAAATCCGGTGTCAAGCCCCAAAACCGCCCATCTCACTGAAACCAAAGCAAATACAATGTGCCGATTAATTCCATCCACCCTGCTATTCTTTAAAGAGAACTAAAGAACTCAACAGAAATCCCCGCCATAAGCGGGGATTTCTGTTGCTTCCAATATCTTAGCCATAAATCATTTGTATTCAATATTTTGCAGTCATCATCCCACTGCAGATAACTGAAAATAGAGATCTTAGCGCAGAATACCAAAAGCGCTTTTTCAGAACGAAAGCCGCGCCCCAAACTGGAACTGCCGAGGATCGCTTGCCGCCGTCTCCTGCCCCGCAGCCGTATACAGCAGGTTCACGTCCAGCGTGTTGTTCTTGTTAATCAGGTTGAACCCGTCCGCCGTCACCTGCAGCGCGAACTTCTCGCCAAAGGTGAACGACTTCGCAATCCGTAGGTCGGTGAACACAACATAAGGCTTCGTCCCCACATTCCGAGCGAGATTGCCCGTATACGCCGACGCCGGCGACCCCGCCGGAACATCGATGTAACAAGGCAGATTGAACGCCCCCGTCGGCGAGTACTTGCTCGCCACCGGAGCAGTCCCGCAGCTCGTCGGCCCGCTCCCCGGAGCAACCGCGTTCGGCCGGTCCGTCAGCGGGTTGAAGTCGAAGTTGGTGTCCGTGCCCGTCAGAATATTGAAAGGCCGACCCGCCGAAAACTCGATGATCGGAGCCAGCGTGATGTTCGAGAACACTGCCCGCGCAACCCTGCCTGCCGCATCGACATGGCCCGAGTTGTACACCCCGGACAGCACGAACCGATGCCGCTGGTCGAACGTTGAGTTCGAACGCTCCAGGTTCGGATTGAAATTGTTCTGTGGCGAGTCCGACGTCGAAACCACGTCCGTCGAATCGTCGATCGCGTGCGACCACGTATAACTCGCCAGGAACTGGTACTTGGTCGCGAACCGCTTCCGCCAGTTCACGCTCAGGCCGTTGTAGTTCGAGGTCCCATTCGTCCGGTTCGGATTCACGTCGCCAAACGGAACCGGAACTCCAACGCCCAGCCCGCTCGCCGCTGCAATCTGGCTCGCCAGCGCCACACACTGCCCCGCGCCCTGGCTCGTCAGGAACGGCGCCAGCGAGACATTCACCCCCGAGCGCCGGAAGAAGTTCAGCAGCGGAGGAGCAACATAAGGCCCTCCCGGCCCGCTCCCGCAGGGAATCGTCCCGCTTGCCGTCGCCACCGTAAGAGGGTTCGAGGTCGGTCCCGCCACCGCGGTCACAGGTGTTCCGGGCCGAACCGACGCCGTGCCCGCCTGCACTGCAGCAACCGCGGCGCGCCAGTTGTTCACCAGCAGCCCGGCGTTCACGGGGTTCGCATTGATCGGCCGGTTCAGATGCCGTCCGCCGGTCGAGTTGTACGCAATATTCAACGACATCTCGTGCCCCAGGTCCTGCTCGAACCCGAACGAGATCTGCTGCACATACGGCGTCCTGTAATTCAGGTCCGCCTGCAGCCCCGAAGGCAGAATCGCCAGCGGAAAGCCCGTCGCGAGATAGTTCTGGTTCACAAACACCGAGTTCGTGTTGTTCTGATCGAATCTCTGTTCGCCCGGAAGATAGTTCAGGCTCGAGACCGGCAGGCAGTTCGTATTTGTCAGCGAGCCCTGAAACGCGTTCGTCGCATTCAGGTTCAGCGGACTCACCGTGCTCGCCGCAGCGCACGGCGCGCCGCCCGCCACGATGACCAGCGGCACCGCAGTCGAGTTGAAGATACTCGACTGCGCCGAGAGATTTCCCGGCGCGCGGTCATAGAAGATGCCGTAATTCGCCCGCAGCACGCTCTTGCCGTCGCCGCGCAGATCGTACGCCAGACCAATACGCGGAGCTACATTCGAGGTCCGCAACGGGATTCCCTCGCGGACCAGGTACGCCCGCTCCGCCGCATACGTAGCGGAATTCAGCGCCCCCTGCGTCGGATACGCCTCAACGTCGTACCGCACGCCCGCATTCAGTGTCACACGCCGCGTCATCCTCCAGCTGTCCTCGAGGAACGCGCCCAGCACCTTCAGGTTGTACTTGTACGTCGTCAGCCCAATGCCTTGTACAAACGACTGCGGAATCCCAAGCCCGTACGCCTGGATCGGCGAGAACCCCGGCAGACCGGCCAGCGCCGGTGAAACGTCCGTCGCGTTCAATGCAGCAAACGTGTAGTCACCGCCACCATACAACTGGCCCTGCTTGAAGTTGATCGGGATATACCGCAGATCGATTCCGGCACGCAGCGTATGGCTGCCGTGCGTGTACGTGAAGTTGTCCTGCAGCTGATTCTGGTTCTCAATGCGATCGACCACCGAGAAAGGAGTCTTCCCGAAATACGCGAAGCCGGGAATATTCACCGCAACACCTGAGCCTCCCGGAGCCGTCGATGGAGCAAAGAGTACGGGATGCCGCGCATATTGGAACCGCAGCTCGTTCACCTTGTTCGCATCGATGATGTAGGTATGCTGCGCGACGATTGCGAAGTCGTGCAGGCTCTGTGTTGCAGTGCGCGAGAACGAGTTCTCGCCCAGGTTCTGATTCGCCGCGCTCTCCTGGATGCCGGTGATGTAGCTCGGACTGACGCTGCCACGCAGCATCAGCTGCTGCCGATCCGTCAGCCTATGGTCCAGCCGCAGCGAGTAGACCTCGGTCTTCTCCGTCACAGGAAAGTTGCCGATCAGGTTATTCAGCGGCGTATACGATCCCGGTGTCGCCTGCCCCGACGTCACAAACCGGTTCACCCCAATCGTCGGTTGCAAAAACGTTGGATTCTTTCCCGTCGTTGCCAGCGATGAGCTCGAGCCCACGAGCGCAACATACTGCTGGATCCCCGGAGTCGCCGCAGGTGCTGCTGTCAGAAACGCCTTCTGCGCCGCCGTTCCCTGAACCGTCAGGGTGCCCGCAGGCGCACCATAAAACTTGCTGACGTCGATGCTCGTCAGGCCAAAGGTGTTGCGACCAATATTCGAGAACCCTGACTCCTGCCTCCGCGTAATTTCAGTCGAGAAGAAGTAAAACGTCTTGTCCTTCACAATCGCCCCGCCGACGGTAAATCCAGCCTGCACTCTTGTGTAAGCCGGCTGATACACCGTCGAGAACGGATTGGTCGCCTGAATATAGCGGTTGCGCAAAAATCCGTATGCACTGGCGTGTGTGGCATTTGTGCCTGATTTGGTGACAATATTGACCACACCTCCGGAAGCGCGGCCATACAGAGCAGAAAAACCGTTAGTGACGATCTGGAACTCCTGCACCGCGTCCTGCGAGACCGTCGTCCGCGAACCGCCGGACGTGTAGTCGCCTGCATCCGCTCCGTCGACATTGATCGAGTTCGAACGCGCACGGACGCCCCCAAAGTTCAATCCACTGGTTGGAATCGCTCCCACAGACGGCGCCGCATCGCGCGCAATCTGCGAGTTGGTCAGCGTGAAGTTGATGTAGTTGCGGCCATTGATCGGCAGGTTGTTGATGCGTTCCTGATCCACCGTTGTCGACTGCGAGCTGCGCTGCGTCTCGATCAGCTCCGCACCCGAGGTCACGTTGATGGTGTCACTCCCGCTGAGCGCAAGGGTAAGCTGCAACTGTGCCTGCTCGCCCACCGTCAGCACGACATGACCCGACAGAAGCTTCGCGAATCCGTCCGATGCTGCTGACACGGTGTAGGTTCCTGGAGGCAACAACAGAAACTGGTAGTTGCCCTGCGCATCGCTCGTCGTGCTGCGAGTGAACCCCTTCGAGGCATCGGTAACCGTAATGCCCGCACCGGGGATCACCGCACCGCTCGGATCGTGCACTGTCCCGTTCAACTGGGCAGTGGTGATGTTCTGGGCGAAACCTATTCGTACAAACAGGAGCATCAGAGCGACGAAAGCGGCACACAATCTCGGGGAGATGAGCCGCGATAAGCGCATATTCATGGAGCAGACCCCCGGCAACGCCGATGCCAGGACTGGCAACCGCGACGCCACGAAACTTAGCGACGCGATGTTCTACATGAATGACGATTCATTTTGCAAGAGGGGCAGCCTAACTTCCCCTAACTCTATGCCCTTCCGTGATTAGCCTCGGGATTGGCCAGCGTCGGCAATCTGCCGCTGGCCGTAAGGACACAGCTTCAGCAGCGGGCATTCGCTGCACCTAGGCTCGGCAAAGGTGCATATCTTCTGACCCAACTGTTTGATCAGCTGATGGTGTTCATCGAGCATCTCTGCAGTCCACGTCTCCGGAACAAGACGCATCAGCCGCTCCTCCGTGGTTGCTGCATCAGCCCGCGGAGTCAGTCCCAGCCGCTGTGTTACGCGAAGATGATGCGAGTCCACACACATTGCCGGCCTTCGCAGTGTGCTGAAGTTTACGACCGCGGCGCTGGTCTTGGGACCGACGCCGGGAAACTGTTCCAGCCACGCTCGAATCTTGTCAGTCCGATACTTCGCAAGGAAGTCGAGCGTAAGGCTGCCGTACCGAGCCGTGATCTGCTCAAGCGAAGCCTTCAGCTGCACCGCCTTCTGCTCCGGAAAGGTGATGTCGCGAAGAGCGTCCTCAATCTCAGCCAGCGGGGAGTCGCGAAGATTCTCCCACGTTCCGAATCGCTCCCGCAGATGGCGCACCACGGCATATGTCACCTCAGTCTTCGTACGCGGAGAGAGCAGGGAGTAGATGAACTGCGAGAGCGGGTCCCAGGGCTCGCGAGGCTCTTGCTTACCGAAGTGTTCGAGCAGCAGCCGATGGATGTGAGGCAGCCGATCTGCCTCCTCTGGCGTCAGCTTGCGACGGAACAGCGAATTGCCATCGGCCTCAGTTATAGAAAATAGCTCCTGCGTGGACTGCATCACTCTCGATTTTATTGATTTTCCCTCGCTCATGCTCGGCTTGAGGGACCTATGGAACGGCGGGACGTCAATTACGCAAAACGCCAATCTCTACGCCATCAGCTGTTTGTAAACCCCATGCCATGCGCGGAGTGTTGTGCGCCAGACCCACCCGGCCCTCACGA
>Ga0163162_10003736_pt1 | contig 14583 bp, 7 predicted proteins | sample S55metaG_FD_115310 | JGI IMG/M metagenome (GOLD analysis project Ga0163162, IMG submission 115310) | Switchgrass rhizosphere microbial communities from Kellogg Biological Station, Michigan, USA - S5-5 metaG | ecosystem: Host-associated > Plants > Roots > Rhizosphere > Soil | place: USA: Michigan...
CTCGATGCGGATTGCATCGGTTTCGTTCTCGGCCGGAAACACGTCGATCACGTCGCCGCGCACGCGATAGGTACCGCGGCGCAATTCGTAATCGCCGCGTTCGTACTGCAGCTCGGTCAGCCGGCGCAGCAGCTCGCGCTGGTCGAGGCGGTCGCCGCGCACCAGGTGCAGCACCATCTTGAAGTATTCGCCGGGATCGCCGAGGCCATAGATCGCAGATACCGTCGCCACGATCACCGCGTCGCGGCGCTCGATCAGGGCCTTGGTCGCCGACAGGCGCATCTGCTCGATATGCTCGTTGATGCTCGAGTCTTTCTCGATGAACGTGTCGGATGCGACAACGTACGCCTCGGGTTGGTAGTAGTCGTAATAGCTGACGAAGTATTCCACCGCGTTGTGCGGGAAGAACTCCTTGAATTCGCCGTACAGCTGCGCCGCCAGCGTCTTGTTCGGTGCCAGCACCAGCGTCGGCTTCTGGATCGCGTCGATGACGTTCGCGATCGTGAACGTCTTGCCCGATCCGGTCACGCCGAGCAGCGTCTGGTGCGCCAGTCCGGCCTCGAAACCATCGATCAGGCGGCGCAGCGCCTGCGGCTGGTCGCCGGCAGGCTTGAACGGTGCAACGAGTTGAAAACGATCGGCCACGCACTACTCCAGTCAAGTGCGGAATTATAACGTGCGGCAAAGTTACGGCGTCGTTGGGTTGCACGCACGCCTCATCGACCCGCTCGCCCTGGGCGCAGGCCCGCGCGACGGAGTCGAACGGCACAGGCGTCGAAACCAGTTGCAAAATGTCGTCACTTCCGCGTGAGCGAACGCATCGTGCTCCAGCCTGCCTGTCACCGTGCTGGCAGCAGCCGACGCGAAAACGGTCGCGTTCGTCTCGCGCGCCGCTCATGCCGTTCCGGCGCGGTACCTGGGGAGAAACGGCGTGGCATGGGCCTGCAGGCGGGCAACTGTGACGCCTGCCGCACCGCAGCACCTTGACGCAAACGCGTCCAACCGCGAAAATACGCGGCTCTGCCTATCAAATTCCCCGATAGCTCAGCGGTAGAGCAAGTGACTGTTAATCACTGGGTCGGCGGTTCGATCCCGTCTCGGGGAGCCATTAAATCAAAGGCCTAGCGTGTTTCGGCCGCTAGGCCTTTTCTAATATTCGGCGCCGCTTCTAATATTTTCCCTCTAGAGGCCGTCCGCAGTCGCAACTGCGAGTCCGCGCCCGTTCTGATCTGCCTGCGCAAGTGAAACTGCGGCTTCTTCGTTCCAGTCGCAGCGTGAGGTTCCCTTCCAATGGTCGAGCGGCCCCTGAAGGAATCCGCAGGGGGCTGCCTCTGGACCGGAGACCGTGGTGACTGCAACCGAATTGATCTCATCAGCGTGCTTTGCGCCGAACCCTTTCCTTGGGTCCTCTGCTGGTCGCGTCAAGCCTTGCTTGGACCTCTTTCTTTCCAAGAGAGCGAATTGTGGCGAGGGCTGCCAGTTGTTGTTTGCGAGGGGTCGCCTTCTTCAACTCCCAGTTGTAAATGGACTGGTCGCTCACTCCCATTAAGCGAGCAAGGTCTGGCGCTGAGAGGCCGAGACGTGTGCGCAAGGAGCGGAGACCTTTGGCAACGAATCGCGGCGGACGCGTGCTGGATTCGGTATCGCCAGCATCTGCCGGTTTTGTCGCCTGCTTTTTAACCAAAGTGGCTAACCGCCTGAGGGCCAGAACGTCACTTTTAAGTGCTGCGATCTCGCGTCGGTAAGCCGCGGAGGCTTTACGCAGTGGGTGTAGCTCTTTGCGAACTTCCGTAAGCTTCCCCGATCTCCGGACAAGTCAAAAGTAGAACTTAGCCCAGGAGGTTCCCATGAAGAAGTCACGATTCACCGAGACGCAGATCGTTTCGATCTTGAAGCAGGCTGACGCCGGAATACCGGTGAAGGACGTCTGCCGACAGGCGGGGATCAGCACACCGACCTACTACCAGTGGAAGTCGAAGTACGGCGGGATGGGGGCGTCGGATCTGAAGCGGGTCAAGGAGCTCGAAGCGGAGAACGCCCGGCTCAAGCGCTTGTACGCCGACCTGGCGCTGGAGAACTCGGCGATGAAGGATCTGATCGCAAAAAAACTGTAGCGCCGCTCGCAAGCGCGAGGCAGTGCGTTACTTGGTCGAGGTACACGCCCTGCCGCTGCGCCGGTCCTGTGATTGCGTCGGTTGTCGCGCTCCGCGGACCATTGGCGCCTCTGTCCACGGCCTCAGGTGACAGCTGTCGGTGCAAGTGAGTACCGATCGCCATTGCGACGATCGGCCCCCGTTCGATGACCGCAATCAGTTCGATTCCGTGAACTCGATGAACGGCGACGATCCGCCCACTGCAGTGCAGGAGTGGATGGTCAGGTTGTTGGTTTCTCCGGTCGTGCCGCCGTTGGTGGGACCGGTGCATGTCGGCGCGTTCGTCGTCCCATCGTTGACCGCCACGTTGACCGTCAGGGACGACCCCGCGTTGAACGTGGCAGCGGAGCCACCGCCGTTGCCGACGACGTTGAACTCCGAATTCTTCCATGTGTAGCCGATAGCGAGAGTGCTGGCGCTCTGGCTGACCGCGTGTGCTGTTCCCTGGTAGGTGTACGTGACGGTGTCGAGCCCATTGGACGCGGCAACCCCGGAAAGCTGGGCGCTCGATAGGCTCATCAGGGCGACGGCCGGAGCTGACACGCCGAGGCTGTTCTTGTAGCAACCGTTGTATGAGCTCGTCTTGTAGGAGCTCCACCCCGACGGACAACGCTTTCCTTTCGGAATGAACATCCAGTTCTGGATGAATGCCTGCGCTCCGCTGACCCCGGTGCCTGCGTTGCCCGGATAGTTCGACGAATAGATGAATTGCTCCCACGTCTGACAACTCGAATAGCCATAGCTTGCGCACGCCGGCGATGAGCTGCCGATGTTCGTGTTCAGCTGCAGCGTGTAGCCGCCGCTGCTCGCCGACGTCACTCCGGATTCACTCGGGAAGCTGCCCGTGGCGGATTCCGTCAGGGCAGACGTCGTCGCGGAGTAGTCGTAGCCGTTGCCGACTGTGTCGGTGCCGGAGAAGTGCGGGTTGGAACGATAGTTCGGTGCTGGTTCGCAGGGTTCCTCTTCCCACGTGACGCTCGGGTATTCGGCGTGGAAACATCCTTCCTTGCCCGGCGGCGAATTCTTCATGGACTCATGCCACGTATGGAACGCTTCAGCGCTTGCAGTCGCAGCCCGCGCGGGATTCGTGCCGAGGGCCGCCAAACTAGCAACGCAAACAAGACTCACGATCGTAAGCTTCATTCACACAACTCCTCAGTGATGTCGAACAAAAACTGCACGGAGCCCGCTCCCGCGACGGGCCATCGAAGAAACACTTGTGCGTTGCACCCTCCACTCGCGCGCAAGATGGGAAACTGGTGCGCTAGAATTGCCTTCGAGGCGCGCGGGACGATACACCGCAAGGGCTGACAAAAGCCTGACGGCGCACAACAATGACGGAGTGTGTCCGATAGTAGAGCGCGCAAAACCTGCAGTTGACCTCCTTCGCGTTGTTTCCTTTGGAGACTTTACCTGCGCAGCGGCGACGTCGTCTGGATTCAAGAGGCGCTGAAGCGCGACAACAGATCTTTCGGCAAGAAACACTTTTGCATTGCCGTTCGGGCGTACGCGATCCTGATCAATCTGCGGACCACCGGGGTAACCATCGAATCGATCGCTTCGGCTACTATCGTCGAAACCGTCGAGCGTGATCGAGGTTGACGGGCACGCGCCAGCGTCTGCGTGCGCACGTTACGATGCGGAAGCATGATGTCCGATATTCAGGTTCAACCACCGCGCGCGACCGATGAGCTCTTTGCCGAGGTCTATGCGCGCCTGAAAGCGATGGCCGCCCGCCATTTGGCGGCGGCGCAAGGGGTGTCGATGGATCCGACCGTGCTCGTGCATGAGCTCTATCTGCGCATAAGCGCCAATCGTGAGTTGGCGTTTTCGCATCCTGCGCAGTTTTTCTGTTATGCGGCGCAAGCCATGCGGCATCTGCTGCTCGATCTTGCACAGTCGCGCCGCAGCCTGCGCGCGGGCGGACAATGGCTGCAGATCACGCTCACTGCGCGCAACGAGTCGATTGTTCTGGAAAGCGCCGACCAGATCATCGCGCTCGACTGTTCGCTGGACCGCCTCGCAAAAAACGACGCGCGCGCTGCCCGGGTGATCGAGCTGCGGTACTTTGCCGGTTTGACGTCCGAGCAGGCGGCCGAAGCGCTCGGTATCAGCAAACGCACCGCCGATCGGGACTGGATATTCGCGTTGGCGTTTCTGAAGACGGACCTAGGTTGATGGCACAACATGAGGCGCCACCCCGTTATCCGCAAGAGGCTATAAAACTGCGAAACCGATGACATCGCAACGACCATCGCTGCGGGAACTGTTCGAGACCGCCATCGATCTGCCTGCCGCTGAACGCGTAGGCTATCTGGATCGCAACTGCGACGCCGACTTGCGCTCCCGTGTCGAACGCATGCTGGCCATTGATCCGGCGACCGCTGGCACGTTGCCGGGTGCATCCGCCGGCATGCTCGCGGACGCGTTGGCCCAATCCGCCCTTGGTCCAGGGCTTCCGGTGGGATCACGCGTCGGCCCGTTCGAACTGGTCCGTGTGATCGGCGAGGGAGGCAGTTCGACCGTATTCCAAGCTCGGCGCACCATCGATGGAGTTTGCCAGGAGGTCGCCCTCAAACTGCTGCGGCGCGGCCTCTATTCGGAGGATGCGCGGCGCCAGTTCCGGCGCGAGCGTCTCGCCCTGACACAGCTGCGGGATCCCGGTATCGCGCGGCTGATCGAAGGCGGCGTGACCGACACCGGCTTCGCCTACATCGCGCTGGAACTTGTCGATGGCTCGCCCGTGACTGCCTACGCACGCGAACGCCGGCTCGACGCAACGGCGCGCCTGCGCCTGTTCCTCGCGATTGGCCGCGCTGTTGAGGCCGCGCATCGCGCACTGATCGTGCACCGCGACCTGAAACCGTCCAACGTCCTGGTCGATACGGACGGCAACGTAAAGCTGCTCGACTTCGGTATCTCCAAGCTGCTTGACGCTGACGACGGCACGCAGACGCATCTGTCGGCATTCACGCCCGCCTACGCTGCACCGGAGCAACGTAGCGGCGGCGCGATCACCACCGCGACCGATGTGTACGGACTCGGCGTTCTGCTCGGTGAGCTGATGACAGGGGAACGCCTTGACGACGCTTCCGGCCGCACGCCGTCAGGCAGCGTCAGCGATGCGGCCGTGGCGGGCGCTCTGCCGGCGCCGCCGGCGGCAACGCGGCGGCTGTTGCGCGGCGACCTCGATAACATCGTGATGAGGGCTATCGCCACGGATCCCGCACGGCGCTACGCATCGGCCGGCATGCTGGCCGACGACATTGAGCGTCTGCTCGATGGTCGTCCGGTTGCTGCACATCCGCCGTCGCGCTGGTATCGCGCACGCAAGTTCGTCGGCCGCCACCGCGGCGGTGTGCTCAGCACGGCAGCGTTCCTGCTCGCGGTGTTCGCTGCACTCGGAGCTGCACTGTGGCAAGCGAATGTCGCGCGCGACCAGGCAAACCGCGCTGACGAACAAGCGGCGCGCGCGGTGGCGGTGCGCGATTTTCTCGTCAGCTTGCTCGACGCCGCGCAAGCGAAGGTGCCCCCTGCGCAAAAACCAACGGTCGACGTACTCGTCGCTTCGGCACGCGAACGCGTCGAAGCGGACACTGCGCTGATGCCGTCGATCCGCGCCGACGTGATGGCGACGCTCGGCATGGTCAGCATGACCTACGGTGATATCGATACCGCGCGTGGACTGCTCGAAAAATCTACCGCGATCAAACACACGTTGTATGCACTGGACGATGCGGAGCGATGGTCTGCCGATGTGCAGCTTGCCAACGCGATCGAGCGGCTCGGTCGTCACGACGAAGCCGATCGCCTCCTGCGCCCGTTGCTTCCGCACTTCCGCGCTCGCGACAGCAAGGCGGCGATCGAAGGCCTCGAGATGCTCACCGCCGCCGAGGTTCACACCGGCAAGATCGACGCGGCGTTGGGCTTTGCACAAGAAGCCGCCGCGATGGGCGCGCGCATCATGCGACCCGATTCGCGCGAAGCGCTGACGATTGCTGCATTCCCGGGCAAGACGTTGAGCTTCGCCGGCAGGACGCAGGAGACAATTGCCGCGCTCGCGCCGATCATCCAACGCTGGCGCGAACTCGGGCTCACGCCGGATACAAGTTTCTGCGAAATGTTGAACGACCAGGCCGTCAACGAGATTCGGCTCGGCGATTATCGCAGCGGCGAGTCCCTGCTCAGCGAAGCGATCGAAACCGAACGCCGTATCTCGCCGCTGAGCCCGATGTTCGCGACCAAGCTGCGCAATCTCAGCCGCGCGCGCGCCGCGTTGGGGCTCTATGCAGAGGCGGAGACGTCGCTGCAGGAAGCGTTGGATATCGATCGCCGCGCATTCGCGATTGGCAGTGTCGGCATGCTCGCATCGCTGTCGGCAAACGCTTCGGTGCAGATGGAACAAGGGCGCATCGCCGAAGCCGAGACTTATGTGAGCGAAGCAGCAACGGTCTGCGCGACGGCCGAAGGTGTCAAGAACGACATGTGCGCACGCCTCAAGAACACGCTCGCAAACATTCGATTGCAACAGCAGCGATTAGACGAAGCCACGGCGTCGGCAAACGACGCGCTCGAACAGCGCAAGCATCTGTATGGCGAGCAGCATCCGAACGTTGCGGAAATTCAGACGACCTTGGCGGAGATTGCATTGAAAAGCGGCAAGCCCGCCGTGGCGCTGATATTCTCCGATCGTGCAAATGCCATCTTCGTCGACAAGAACCTGCTGCATTCGCGAGAAGCCGTGCTGACGAAAGTCGCGCATGCGAACGCGTTGATCGCGCTGCAGCGTCCGCGCGAAGCACTCGCTGAGATCGAACAGGTGATCGCACAATGGCAGGCGATCGAGACGCGAGCGACGCCGTTGATGTTTCGTCTGCTGATGACGAGTGCGCTGGCGTCTTCTGCCACCGGCGACAACGTCGCGGCGCGGGCACGCGCGCAGCAGGCTCTCGCCTTGGGCCTGCCGGAAGAGGCGTTGCGAGACGGCCTGAACGACGCGCGGCGCTTGGCGAAGCCCTGATCGTTTTCTGCTGGCGCAGCGCGCGCTGAATCGAACGATGGCACATCCACGCCGCACCGGTCGTTTCTCGTATGTGTCGAACCCGACCATGCCGAGGAGACTGCCGTGTCGATCCATGCCCATCATCGCGTCATTGCGTTGACTCTGCCGCTTGCGCTGTCGCCCGTTTATGCTTTTGCGTACTCGATATTCACCGTCGGGCCCGCCAGCGATTGCCCGTATCATTCGATCCAGGATGCGGTCGATGCGGCGGCCAGCACACCCGGCGTAGACTACGTCTGGATCAGCAACGACGTGGACAGCGGCACGCGCCACAACTACACCGGCCAGCACATCCACGTGAACGATCCGGACGGCGTCATCATCGAGGGCGGCTTCACCAGCTGTTCCGATCCGAATATCGGCGACAGTGAGACCACGACGATCAGCGGTGCCGGCAACGACGGTGGGCCGGTGTTCAGTATCACCAGCGGTGGCGGCGATGTCTTCCTCGGCAACTTGTTCATTACCGGTGCCGACCGCGGCGCGAATTCGTACGGCGGCGGCATCAGTTTCAACGGTACGGTCGCTGGCGCATTGATCTTGAGGAACGCGACGGTGTCGCTCAATCATGCCGCCTTCGGTGCCGGGATCGACGTGGAAGGTTATACGGCCGCTGCCGCACTCGTGATCGAGCAGAACACGCTCATCCTCAACAACAGCGCGTCGCAATCCGGCGGCGGCATCCGCATCGCCGGCAATACGCGCCTGTTCGCGACAGACCCGCAAATCTGGATCGGATACAACCATGCCGACTCCGGCGACGGTGGCGGCATCAACGTCGTCGGGCCCGCGCGCGCAGACATCGGATCGCCGGGTTACAACGGTATCGGTGTGCTGAGTTCCAATTCGGCAAAATACGGCGGTGGCGTGTCGCTGTATGCCGGGCCGCCGATAAATTCCGCGGATTTTTCCATTGCCGAAGCAAGGTTCTTTTCGGTCGACGGCACCCATCCCGTGCAGATTTCCAGCAATAGCGCCAGTTCAGCGGGCGGCGCATTCGTGATGTTTTCGAATGAACACGATTGCGGCAGCTCGTATTGCCTTGACGAAGCCGATGTCTGTCTGTTCGATGCACGGGTCGATGACAATATCGCGCCGAATGGATCCGTGGCCTACGGCTATTCGGCGCCGGGCATCGAACGTCTCTCCGTCAATCAAGGCGACAACTGCGGCCCGGAAGCCCCGACTGCGCTGGGCGCGCAAGCGTGCCAGCCGGGCGTCCCCTGTGACGAGATGAACAACAACACCAATGAGGACGGCAGCGGAAATCCCACGGCCGGATCGATGGTGGAGATGGCAAGCGACGATAGCGTCATCGCCGCCGAGCGTTTGCACGTACAACACAACGCGGGCGCGCACGCATTTTCGATGTCTGAATCGAACAGCTTATCCAACCAAAGCTTCACGCTTCGCGATGCGCTGATCGCCGACAATCAATGGACCGGCGAAGCAATGTCGCTGACGACTGCTGGCGGCCCTGCGATTATCGACCGTTGCACGATCGCCGGTAACTCGATCGGCACCGGGAATGTCTTGCTGATCGACGGGGCGGCTGCAACGCTCACCAACAGCATCATCGACCAGCCCGGTCACTCGACGCTCGACTTCAACAGCAGCAGTAGCAACAACCTCACCGCCAACTACGTGCTCGCCACCGAAATCCTTGAACTCGGCACGCGTACTGGCGTGATGCAAGGCGAGCCGACGTTCGTCGACGCGGCGAACGGCAATTACCACCTCACTTACGGATCGCTCGGCATCGATTATGCGCCGGCCGGCACCGGTACTGACCTCGACCGTCGGCCGCGTACTGTCGATATGCCGCTCCTCAACGATCTGTTCGGACCGATGGACATTGGAGCCTACGAACTGCAGCTGGCGCCGCCTTGTGTCGCTGGTGACACGATCTTTTGCAACGGTTTCGAGAAAGAAAACTGAGCTTGCGTCATTGCCCCGGATGTACTCGTATCTCGCAATAACTGGCAAAGGCCTGACGGCACGATTTTGTCGGCAGAACGACAGATACTGCGCGGTTAGGTCCTTCGAAAAATGCAGATGGTCGTCCTGCCGCAGCGGCGCAAAACCATTTACAAAGAATGACGCAATTCACCGCGATGCGGCGTTTCTCGCTACGAAGCCCGACGTTTGCACGCGGTGTAATTGCGCCGAATCTCCAAAGCGATGATCAGCGTGCAATTGAATCAGGGGATCTCCAATGTGGATCAAGATGATCCTGTCGGTTGTTTGCATGATGGCGGCGGCCTCGGTCGCGACCGCTGCAACGTTCGATTACCTAGATGCGTCGAGCGTCAACGTCGCGTTCAATCCGGGGCGCGTCGTCGTCGACGTGAACGGAGCCTGGATCGTCGGCAACGGCGTAGCGAGGTACGGCATCGACGGCACGCTTCAGTGGGGTCCCCTGCCGTACACGCCGCCGATGACCGATCCCCTCGTTGTCGAGACGGGCGACGGCGGTCTCATACTCGCCGACTACGGCATTCCGAACACGCCTTTCCTGCCGCCGTGCAACCTGATCAAACTCACTGCGTCGGCTGCGGTGCAATGGACGTCGCAATTGCCGAATGGCCTGGTGTGCTGGGATCTGCACGTGGACCACAACGGCACGATCTGGGCGCTCTCCCCCGTGGTCAACCTGCCGGAGGCCGTGCTGACCCGCATCGACATCGACGGCAGCAGCAGGCAGATCCCGCTGCCCGATGCCTTGGACCTTCATGCGATCGAAGTTCCTGCCAGCGGCGTGGGTGTCGTTGGGGCGGGCTATGTGATCGGTGCCTCTCGCGACGCGGCGAGCATCGTGGCCGTCGCGGGCGACGGAACGATTGCGTGGCAATGGAAAGACGATTCCGCCAACCAGATCATGCTGATCGACATCACGATCGGCAAGGACGGCAACATCGTCAGCGGCGGCTACATCTCCGGACAGACGTCGCTCAACCGCGCGCTGGTCGGCCTCACGGCTTCCGGCAGCCTGCGCTGGGAGAAGGTCTATCCCACGCTTACCGGGGCGCTGAACTCAGGGCTCGCCTCGGATACCGACGGCGACACCTACCTGTCGTTCACGTCCGGGGAAACGTTTGTGACGACGCTGGTCAAGTTCGATGCGCAGGGAAATCCGCTCTGGGTGAAGGCGCTGCCGCAGGACCCGACGGCGGGCGCCGGCCGGAATACCGTCAACCAGAATGCCGGCGTGGCAGCGGCGCCGAACGGCGATGTCCTTGCGCTGGGGACCGTGGCGACGTCGTCCACGACCGCCTTTACAAATCTGTACCGCTTCGACCCAGACGGAAACCCGCTCGCCACGACGACGCTCGCCGGTGCGCCCAATGCAGCGTCGATACGCGTGCTCACGCTGCTCACGTTGCCGGATTCGAGCGCCCTCGTGACGACGGGATCGGCCTTCGCTGGCAATGGATTGGGTGCGCTCGTACCCGGCTCCGTCAGCGGCGTGCTCATGCACATCGGCCGCGACGGACAGGCGTCGGCGCCGTTCCAGAGCGCGACCGTGATCGACAACGGCACACTGATCGCTTCGTTCGTCGCCGACGACGGCACGACCTACCTGCTGACGAATTACACGGTCGGCCAGAAGACCAGCCCGCAGGACAACATCATCGCCGCTCTCGAGGACCGCTATGCCTTGAGCCGCGTATCGCCGAACGGCTCGCGCGTGTGGAAGACCATCGCGGACGGCCACTGGAACGTTCCGCAAGTGCACGCCACAGCCGGGCGCGTCTGCATCGTCGGAACGTATGCGGCGATATTCCAGCCGGTCGGCTCGTTGTCGGGGGACGCGCAACCGGACCAGCGCGTCGAATGCTACGCGAGCGGCAGCGGCGCCAAACTATTTACCACTGTCATGGAGCCTCCGACCGGCACGGCTCTGCCGCCGCTCGGCTCGATTGTGCTCGCCGACGGCTCGATCGTCGCCGCCGACAACGCCAGCGATTCCAACGGCCAGTTCTTCACGGTCGCAGCGAACGGCACGGCAGCTGCGCCGAAGACATTGTCGGTAAATGGCGCGGTTGTCGGTTTCGCCGCCGACGGTACGGCCCTGGTGGACTCGGCCAACGGTCAACCGGATGTGGCGACGCTCGACGTCAACGGCAACGCCCGCTATCAAACGCACCTCGACGCCCAAACGATTCTCACGGCGCAGATACTCGACGACGACACCGTCGTCGCCGTCGTCGTCGGCAACGACAATGCACTGGCATGCCTGAAACTGACGGCCGCCGGCGGCGTCGCGTGGTCGACTGCCGTCACGGCCGCCGGCAATGCGCAACGCGTTTCGGTTGCCGTGGATTCCGACAGCGTTTATGTCGCACTGACGGCGACGTCGAACACGAACGTGGTCAGGCTCTCCCGCAGCGGCGGCGCAATCGCATGGCAGTCGACGACGGAACTGGCCGGCAACGGCTCCCGTCTCCTCACCGATCCGGCGACCGCCAGGCTCGTGCAGGTGGCGATCTACGATCACAAGCTCGGCACGGCCGTCATCGACAAGGGCACCGGCGCCGCGACGACGCCGACGTTTTCCACCTGCGGCAGCAGCGACTGCAGCGTCGCAGCGCTTGCCGACGGCAGCGTCGGTACCGACGGAACGCTGCGTCTGGTGCTGTCGCCGACGACGGGAGCGACGCTCTATACGCCGCAGATCCTCGCGTTCGACGCAATCGGCGCGCCGACATCGGCCGTTCCGGTCGGACAAGCCGGCATCAGCGGCGCGTGGTTCGCGCCTTATGAAGGCGGCCAGGGCTTCGTGATCGACTACATTTCCGGCAACCAGACGGTATTCATTCCGTGGTTCACCTTTTCGCTGGACGGCGGCAACGAGCCGTCGGCGCTGGCGTGGTACACGTTCCAGGGTACGGCCGCCCCGTCGGCGACCGGCGCCGACCTGGTCATCGCGATTCCGCAACCGGGCGTGTTCAACAGCGGCACGGTGGGTGCGCAAGTCGTCGGATCAGGGCACGTGAGCTTCTCCGATTGCGATCACGGTACGTTGAGCTACGCGTTCAACGCCGACGTGAACAACGGTGCCCAAGGCACGATGACCATCTTGCGCCTGGGGCCGGAATTCGCTGCGTGCCAACCGGGCTCCGCCAACGCGACGATCGCGACGCCGCCGGCGGGGAACGGTTTCGACGTGAACCAGAGCGGCTCCTGGTTCAATACCGATACCGGCGGACAAGGCATCGAGTTCACGATCGTTCCGGCCGGTAGCGGATCGCCGGGTTTCATCTACGGCGCGTGGTTCACCTTCGATCCGTCGGGCGCGGGCGACGATCCGAATCAGCAATACTGGTTCACCGTTCAAGCGGATCTGTCGAGCGCAGCGAACGGACGCGTCACCGCGCCGATTTACAACGCGTTCGGCGGTTCGCTCGACAGCGCGCCGACATCGAACGTGCAGCGCGTGGGTCAGGCCGTGATCACGTTGTCGAGCTGCACCGAGGCGACGATGGATTACATTTTCGACGACACCCCGCCCGCGCACGCATTTCGCGCGCTGAGCGGCTCGATGCATCTCACCAAGATCGGCGGTTGCAGCGCGTTTCAATGACGAGCCTGCGCTTCGCGCAACTCGTCTGAATCTGCGTGTATGCCAATGCCAGCAGGCGGCGTTGGTTTCGAGGGTCCATGCTCAGGTCACCGGCGCTGACGTGCGCTGGTACCCTTCTTCTCCAGTGCATTGATGCGCGACCAAAGATCCTTGTATTTCTTGTCATTCGTGCGCAGGAAAGTCGTCAGCTCTTCTTTGACGAGCGCCCAATATTTCTTCTCAGGCCGAGCGTCATTCTCCGAGAGCTTCTAATGGCGAGGTAACTTCGTCGCGGCAACAGGCGGCCAGGGTCCACCGCGATACAGAAACTGCGCGACGGAATCCATATCTGAAACAGCGCCGATTTCCCAGGCAACAAGCGCTGGCTCTTCGCTAGCGAGGTCAGCAGACTTTATTTTGGAGAGCAAGACTGAGGAGTCCACGTTTACCCGCGCCCTTGAGCATGAGCACCCGCTGCCGCAGGCCCCTGATAGGAATACAAAGGTTCCTAGGGGTCGCTACTCCCCTGGCGCCAGCGTGACCTCGCCCGTCGACCGGTTCACGACAGCCAGGAAAGAGCACCCCGGCGGATGATTTTCTGGCAGACACTCCCACATGAAAAGCCATTCCTTGCCGTCCGCCGATCGATCAGCGCCGAAAGTCGATAATCGATATGCCTCGAGATCGTAGCCGTGCTGCTTCGCGGCATCTTTCGCTCTCGCCAGCGCGGCATCCCTTGAAAGCTCTTGCACCCCCACGTGCTCCCGATGGGCCGCATGACCAAGGTGCCCCATCATACCGAGAGCAACCCACAAGAAGACAACCCACCGTGGCATCGCGAGAGTACGCACGGTCTTGAACTTCGGCTGTTTAGCGAAGGTCCCGTCGACGGCTTTCATCCACGAATCATCCGGCGAGTCCAGCGTCGTGCCAGCTCTTTGCGCAACAGAGTCCGCCCTGAGTGGCGCGCTCGCACGCAGTCAGGCCGCCCGATTTCAGTGGCCTTGTCAGCCGCGGCTCACAGCAACACGTCCAGATCGTTCGCGAAAATGTAATCGCCGTCGAACTCGTAGGCACCGACGTCACACAGTGCGAATTGCGGACGTGTGGCGCCGCGTTCGTCGAGCCCGACCAGAGCCAAGTCGGCTTCGAGACAACTCGTCGCCGTATTGTATGCAGGACTGCTCGAGCCGATCGGCAATACAGGCAGGTGCACCGTGCCGTAGATGCTCAGCGAACCGAGCAGCGGATCAGCCTGCGTCGGCGAGTTGCCGGTCTGCGTGACGCTGCCCAGGTTGGCCGAGAACTGGACGAAATTCTTGCCCTTGTAGACGACGCTCGATGAATTGGCCTGCGCGCCATCGACGACGTTGACGAGAACGTCGTTGCCGGTGCCGCCGTCGGCGTGCGTGCCGTGTACGATGCTGTTGTTGATCGTCAGCGAAGCCGAACTGGCCGTGCCGTCCTGGATCTTGTTGCCGTACGCGAGCGAGTAGACGGTACCATCCTCGGGACCGAAGTTGCCGGTGCGCCCGTTGTTCCTGACCAGAACGTTGCCGGCCAACGTTGAAAAATCGATTGTCACCACGCCGTTGAGATTGAACAACACGGCGCCGAGACCGCTGCCACTGCAAGCCGGGTTGCAAGACGCGTCGCCGGCGCCACCGTTCGCGCCGTTGCGGATCGCGGTCACATTCAACAGGAAGACCGAACCGACGTGGTTGAAGATGGCACCGCCCATGCCGGCGCCGCCGGTTGCTGGAGCGCCCGTTTGATAGCCAGCGCCGAAGCCGCCGGTGCCGCCC
>Ga0163162_10003737_pt1 | contig 14581 bp, 9 predicted proteins | sample S55metaG_FD_115310 | JGI IMG/M metagenome (GOLD analysis project Ga0163162, IMG submission 115310) | Switchgrass rhizosphere microbial communities from Kellogg Biological Station, Michigan, USA - S5-5 metaG | ecosystem: Host-associated > Plants > Roots > Rhizosphere > Soil | place: USA: Michigan...
GACGCCCATCCCGGCGCCAAACAACGCGGTTCCATGGCATGGGTGAATTACCCCCACATGCCCACCGGTCAATTGCCAGACGAAACCATATTTGAAAAATGGATAGCATTTGCCAAAAAGAACAACGTGCTGGTTTGTCACGACAATCCTTACAGCTTTATTTTGAATGACAAACCCATGAGCATCCTGTCAGTGCCTGGCGCGAAAGAGACTGCCCTTGAATTGAATTCACTCAGTAAATCGCAGAATATGGCTGGCTGGCGTGTGGGCATGCTTGCCTCCGGAAAGCAAGTGGTAGATGATGTGCTGCGGTTTAAATCGAATATGGATAGCGGTATGTTTCTGCCCGTTCAACTGGCTGCTGCCAAAGCTGTCTCCCTCGACGAAAGTTGGTATGCAAAAGTGAATCAAACTTATCGCGAAAGGCGGCAATCGGTTTTCCAATTGTTGCAATTGCTGAATACCAGCTTTAGCGATAACCAGGCCGGTATGTTTGTTTGGGCTAAAATTCCACATCAATATGCTGATGGATTTGCCATGAGCGACGAAATATTAAAAGAAGCCGCGGTGTTCATTACACCCGGCGGCATTTTTGGATCGGCTGGCAATGAATTTATCCGCGTCAGTCTCTGTAGCCCGGTTCAAAAATTTGAAGAAGCCAGGGAAAGGATCAGCAAGGCATTTGAAAAACGCGGCACAATTTCAACATCAGTAAAAATCTAAATGGCTATATGGTTGTTACGATAGTTGGTACGGGATTGATTGGCGGCTCCATCGCCATCGCAATGCGGGATCAGGGCCTGGCGAACCGGATCATCGGGGTGGAGTCCAACACATCCCACCGCCAGCGCGCACTCGAAATAAAGCTGGTGGATGAGATGATGGATTGGGAAGATGCGGTTCGTGTATCCGACCTGGTGGTTTTGTCAATTCCCGTAAATGACACGAATCAATTGTTGCCCCGCATAATGAACCTGGTTGACAAGCAGGTAGTCATTGACGTGGGTAGTACCAAAGACCCGGTTTGTTTATCAGTGAAAGGCCATCCCAAACGTGGCCGGTTTGTAGCTACCCACCCAATGTGGGGTACGGAATATAGCGGACCAGACGCGGCAATTAAGGGTGCTTTTGAAAATAAGGCCGTTGTGATCTGCAACAGGGAACAAAGCGATGGAGATGCAATTGAATTGGTGGAATCGCTTTATCGCTCCCTGGGCATGCACCTATTGTACATGGACAGCGCCGCCCACGACCTGCATGCGGCCTATGTGAGTCATATTTCACACATTACCTCCTTCGCCCTGGCGAATACGGTATTGGAAAAGGAAAAGGAAGAAGATGCGATTTTCGAAATGGCCAGCGCTGGTTTTGAAAGCACGGTACGACTGGCCAAGAGTAACCCGGCCATGTGGGTGCCCATCTTCATGCAAAACAAGGAAAATGTGCTGGATGTATTGAATGAACACATCAGTCAGCTTAGAAAATTTAAGAGCTGCCTGGAGAAGGAAAATTATGAGTACCTGCAGGAGCTGATTGAGCATGCAAATGGCATTCGAAGGATTCTTAAGTAGTTGGAAGGTTACCGCAGGTAAATCTGCCCCAAATGCTTAATAATCGTACCTTTGCGCAAAATTTTGAATATGGTAACTTTTGAAGGATTGGGTATCGACGACAGATTGATTAAAGCGACGGTGGAATTGGGCTTTGTAACGCCCACGACCATACAGGAAAAGGCGATACCTGTTCTGTTAAGCGGTACGAAGGATTTTATTGGGCTGGCACAAACCGGAACGGGTAAAACCGCCGCTTTTGGTCTGCCACTGCTGCAATTGGTACCGGCGAAAGAAAAGTATCCGCAAGCCCTGGTGGTTTGTCCAACGCGTGAATTGTGCCTTCAGATTGTGAACGAAATGGACCTGTTCAAAAAATTTGTACCGGGTATGATGGTGACCGCCGTTTATGGTGGCGCACCTATCGGCGCCCAGATCAGGGAACTGAGAAAGGGCACGCAGGTGGTGGTGGCCACACCGGGCCGGTTGATCGACTTAATTGAAAGGAAGGCCATCAACCTGGAAAAAATAAAATACGTCGTGCTCGATGAAGCCGATGAGATGTTGAATATGGGTTTCCAGGACGACGTGGAATTCATTTTGCAGAACACACCCGCGCGCGAAAGCACCTGGTTGTTCAGCGCTACGATGCCGCCTGAAATTCGCCGGGTAAGTAAGAAGTACATGCGCGAGCCGGTGGAAGTGACTGTGGGCAAGATGAACACGGCCAATCGCAGCATCGACCACCAATATTATGTTACGGCTGCCCAGCACCGTTATGAAACGCTGAAAAGGATCATCGATTTCAACCCCGGCATCTACGGATTGATTTTTACCCGTACCAAAGTGGAAGCGCAGGAAATTGCCGAGCGCCTCACCCGCGAAGGATATGATATCGACGCCCTGCATGGCGACTTAGGACAGTCGCAGCGCGACAAAGTAATGTCGCAGTTCAGGGACAAGAGTCTGCAACTGTTGATTGCTACCGATGTGGCGGCCCGTGGTATCGACGTACAGGGTATCACGCACGTGATTAACTATGAATTGCCTGATGACGTAGAGGTATATACCCACCGAAGCGGCAGAACGGGCCGGGCAGGTAAAAGCGGAATTTGTATTTCGATTATCCATAGCCGTGAGACGTTCCGGCTGAAGACCATCGAAAGAATCAACCAGGTGCAATTTCACCGGCTGGATATTCCTAGTGGAAAAGACGTTTGCCGCAAACAGTTCTTTCATTTCATGGACAAATTGTTACAGGCCGATATCAGTCATGGCGACTATGAGACCTATGTTCCCATGCTGAAGGAAAAATTCGAGGAAGTGAGCAAGGAAGAAGTGCTGAAAAGAGTGGCGGCCATGGAATTTGACCGCTTCCTGAAATACTACGACAATGCCGAAGACCTGAACTTCAGAGATAGTCGTGAGAGCCGCGAAAGAAAAACCTTCGCGGGCGACGGTCGTGACCAGACGCGCAGAAGAGATACGCAAGGCAGAAGTTTCGGCGGCAATGGCAACTACGAGAAGCTGTTTGTGAACCTCGGCACCAAAGATGGTTTTTACAAAGCCAGTTTCCTGCAGTTTATCCTTGATATGAGCGAACTGAATAAAGAAGTGCTCGGAAAAATAGACATGAAGGAAATGAACAGCTGGGTAGAGATCGACAAAAAAGTAGCGAAACAAATGATTCGCGCGATAGACGGCAAAACCTATAAGGGAAGAAAGATCAGGATGAATGAGGCCAATAGGAATTAGGTCCTAAGCCTTTGCATCTTGGCGTGAAATAAAACAACGAACACAAACCGATATGTCAAATACAGAAACCAAAAGCATGAAAACCCTCGTGCAGGAAAAATGGGGCAAACGCCCATTAATTATTTCTGGTCCCTGCAGCGCCGAAACGGAAGAACAGGTGCTGGAAACCGCCACCCAATTGGCGAATACCGGCAAAGTAGATATGCTTCGCGCGGGCATTTGGAAACCCAGAACCCGTCCGGGTAGTTTTGAAGGCATCGGCACTAAGGGCCTGCCCTGGCTGCAGAAAGCCCGCCAAATAACCGGCCTGCCAACCACTGTTGAAGTAGCAACCGGAAAGCAGGTTGAAGACGCCCTGCATTTCGATGTCGACGTGCTATGGATTGGTGCACGCACAACCGTAAATCCGTTTAGCGTGCAGGAAGTGGCCGACGCATTGCGCGGTTCAGATATTCCCGTACTGATCAAGAATCCCATCAATCCCGACCTGGAACTTTGGACGGGTGCGGTTGAGCGTGTGGCCAAGGCGGGTATCAAACAAATCGGACTTATTCACCGTGGATTTTCATCCTACGGCAATACTGAATACCGAAATGCACCCATGTGGCACCTGGCCATCGAAATGAAACGGCGCAATCCGGAAATGATGATCATCAACGACCCTTCACATATCTGCGGCCGTCGCGATATCCTGTTGGACGTGGCCCAAAAGGCCATCGACCTCGATTTCGACGGACTGATGATTGAAAGTCACATTGATCCCGACAACGCCTGGAGCGATGCCAAACAACAGGTAACGCCCGAAAAATTGTCTGAAATGTTGTCGGCCATCATATGGAGAAAAGAAGATACCAACTCAGAAGCTTATCATGCCGCACTGGAAAAACTGAGGCAGCAAATCAATCATCTCGACGATGAGTTGATGCAGATACTGGGCCAGCGTATGAAAGTGGCTGAAAAAATCGGACAGTATAAAAAGGACAATGGGATCACCATCCTTCAAACCAATCGTTGGAACGAGATACTGGAGCGCGCATTTCAGAAAGGGGAGAAGCTGGGACTTAGCCAGGAATTTGTAACCAAATATTTCGACGCAGTTCATATGGAAAGTATCAGTCACCAGAACAAGATCATGAATAGTTAGAACGGATGGAATAACCCAGGATGAATGAAGAAACTCGTTTATAAATTCTCCAGCCAGTCCACACAGTTCCTGTTCGACGCCGATTTCTCAAAATTGGGAAAGCTTGTCGATAAGAGCCAGTCTGTTTTAATTACCGATGAAAATGTGTTCCGGCTGCATGGCAGCAAATTCAATGGCTGGGATACCATCGTGTTAAAACCCGGTGAGGAATACAAGGTGCAGGAAACGGTTGATGCCGTTGTAGGACAGCTGATCAAATTCCAGGCCGACAGGAAAACCTTTTTGGTTGGAATTGGCGGCGGTGTGGTTACCGACATCACGGGGTATGTGGCGTCTATTTACATGCGCGGATTGTCTTTTGGATTTGTTCCCACTACAGTGTTGGCGATGGTGGACGCATCCATCGGAGGCAAGAATGGTATAGATGTAGGTCCATACAAAAACCTGGTGGGTGCCATTAAACAACCTGCTTTTTTATTTTACGATCTGGCTTTTCTGACCACACTTCCAGAGTCGGAATGGACAAACGGATTCGCTGAAGTCATCAAGCATAGTCTGATTAAGGATGCATCCATGTTCAGGGAATTGGAAAAGAATACCATCTCACAATACCAGAAAAACCCTGCTGCGCTTGGAAAATTGATACAGCGCAATACGCTGATCAAAGCTGAGGTGGTGAAGAAGGATGAATTCGAAAAAGGAGAGCGCCGGTTATTGAATTTTGGACACACCCTGGGTCATGCCATCGAAAACATTTATGAACTGTCGCACGGACAGGCCATCTCCATCGGGATGGTAGCGGCATCGCGGCTTTCCGAACAAATCACTGGTTTTAAGGAAACCGGGCGCGTGATGCAGGTATTGGCCCAGTACGGACTGCCCATTGCAGCCGACTACGACAGGAAAAAAGCATTCGATATTTTGAAAATGGATAAGAAGCGCGTTGGAAAGGAAATGAACTATGTGTTGTTGAAAAAAATCGGCAACGCCGTTGTGGAATCCATACCCATGCTGAAATTGGAAAAGCGTTTGGTCAAACTCTAAATAACCCTTCCGCCAGTGCGATAGTTGCCGGATCTTTTTGCCGTCCGCGTTGGTGATTTTGAAAACATGCAAGTAACGATAAACCCATCCCAACTCAGCGGTGCCCTTGAAGCGCCGGCTTCCAAAAGTTCCATGCAAAGGGCTTGCGCTGCAGCCCTGTTGAATGTTGGCGAAACGGTAATCTACAATCCCGGTACCAGTAACGACGATCGCGCAGCGCTCGATACGATTAGAAAGCTCGGCGCGGAATGGAGTCTCAATACCAACGGATCTATAACGGTTAAGAGTAAGGGCGTTCATCCCGTGTCGGATGAAATCGATTGTGGTGAATCAGGATTGGGCATTCGCATGTTTACGCCCATTGCCGCATTAAGTGAAAGAGAGATTACCATAAAAGGAAGTGGCAGCCTGGTGAACAGGCCCATGGATTTTTTTGACGCCATTTTTCCGCAACTGAATATTGCCATTCAGTCGAACGAAGGCAAATTGCCCCTGGTAATAAAAGGACCATTGAAACCGGAAGATATTGAGGTAGATGGATCGCTGAGTTCGCAGTTTTTAACCGGGTTGTTGATGGCTTATGGCGCGGCTGGCGCCATGGGCGTATCCATCAGCGTAAATAATTTGAAGAGCAAACCCTATATCGACCTTACGCTTGCAGTGATGGAACAATTCGGTGTAAGGGTGGAGAATAAAAACTATCACAATTTTTATTTTCCAGGCAAGCCCATTACCGAAAACCTGGTGCAGCCTGTTGAATATGCCGTTGAGGGCGATTGGAGTGGATCGGCATTTATTTTGGTTGCCGGTGCGATTGCGGGAAATATTTCCATGACCGGACTCGACCCCGCTTCAGCACAGGCCGACAAAACAGTTTTGGAAGCACTGGTAAATGCCGGCGCAAAAATTTCTGTTTTGCCCGGCAGGATACAAGTGGGGCAGGCGCTGTTGAAATCGTTTCATTTCAATGCTACCGATTGTCCGGATCTGTTCCCTCCGCTGGTTGCACTGGCGGCGTACTGCAATGGAAAAACCACCATTGAAGGCGTGAATAGGCTGGCCCACAAAGAAAGCAATCGTGCACTAACCCTGCAGGAAGAGTTTGGAAAGATGGGTGTTGTAATTGATATCATTGACGACCTGATGATCATACAGGGCGGCGGACAATTGAAGGCTGCGCATGTGCATTCCCGTCATGATCACCGGATTGCGATGGCCTGTGCGGTGGCCGGGTTAAGGGCTGCAGGGCCCACTGTTATCGAGGGCGGAGAAGCAATCAACAAATCCTACCCTGATTTTTATGAAGACATGCGTTTGTTAAGAGCTTCCATTGTCGAGAATTTTTAACAAGGCTTGTGGCAATCGGAAAATATTTATAAATCAAATTGCTTTGAATTCATTCGGACGACTTTTCAGGGTTAATATTTTTGGCGAATCGCACGGAGAAGGCGTGGGCGTTATCCTTGACGGATGTGTGTCTGGCATGCCCCTGCAAACTGAAGATTTTTTGCCCGACCTGGAAAGAAGAAAGGGAGGCGTATTGAAAGGAACCACGCCAAGACAGGAAGACGATCTTCCTATTTTCAAAAGTGGATTGTTCCAGGGCAAAACCACCGGCGCACCACTCGCCATTCTGTTCGATAATAAAAATACAAGGTCGGGCGACTACGAAAAACAAAGATCCGTTCCGCGGCCGGGTCATGCAGACTTTGTAGCCCATCAAAAATTTGGAGGACACGAAGATTACCGCGGCGGCGGACATTTCAGTGGCCGGCTAACAGTTGGCATTGTTGCCGCCGGTGTGGTGGCAAAGAAGATATTAGGCGGCGCTAAAACCGGGCCCATCGAAGTTAAATCCACCATCCTTGAAATTGGCGGTGAAACAGATCTTGAAAAAGGATTGCAAAAGGCCATCGATGCAAAAGACAGCATCGGCGGCATCGTTGAATGTCGCATAACGGGTATTCCGGCGGGTTGCGGCGAGCCGTTTTTTGATTCACTGGAATCGGTAATCAGTCACGCAGTTTTCTCTATTCCCGCTATTCGTGCCATTGAATTCGGCACAGGATTCGCGGCTGCAAGGATGTATGGCAGCGATCACAACGATGCCATTGATTCGATGGACGGAAAAACCCGCACCAATCATGCAGGTGGTATTGTAGGGGGCATCAGCAATGGGAATGAGATCGTGTTTCGGATAGCGGTGAAACCCACCTCATCCACACCCCGTGAACAACAAACCCTGAATTGGGAGACCGGCACACAGGAATCGTTTTCTGTAAGAGGCAGGCACGACCTGTGCATAGCGCTTCGTGTTCCGCCGGTACTGGAAGCGGCTGCAGCTATTGTTTTGGCTGATTATATGCTGTTGGACCAAAAGATCGCGAGGGTCTGGTAATTTTTGCCCATTTCATGCGTTTTCCTGAAAGCGCTATCTTTCTTCAATTAATTAAGAACATGGCTATCATATATCATATCACTACCCGCCAGCAATGGGAAGCCTCCAGGGAAAAAGGCGAACATTTGGTGCCCTCCCTGGCCGATGAAGGTTTGATTCATTGCAGCGAGGAAAGACAAATACCCGGTGTGCTTGAACGTTTCTTCGGCGACAAGGACGATTTGGTGAAACTCACCATCGATTCAGAAAAATTGTCTTCTCCACTCATTTACGACTGGTCCCCCTCTATCATGGACACCTTCCCGCACATCTACGGTCCTATTAACCTTGATGCCGTTATCGCAGTTGATAAACTGGAGCGCTAAAAAATATACCTCAATCCAATTTGCGCCTGCCAAACGTCATTGATGGAAGTTCCAGTTGTGAAACTGCCATAGTCAATGGATCCGCGCGTATTCGGCACAAAGCGATACAAAATTCCGTTGTTATCAAAAATCGGGTTGCGACTAACGTTCGTATTCGTGGTCGGCGTATTCAGGGAAATATTGCCGGCCGGGTCAATTGGAATATTCGTAACGTCGAGGAAGGCATTGTTATTTAAGATTTTTGAAACACCCCATTTGTTGTTGATCATATTTCCGACATTGAAAATGTCGCCCCTGATCTGAATGGTGTGTCGCTTTCCGCCAAAATTCTTAAACACTTCCACCACTACAGAAAAATCGAATCGTTGAATCCATGGCAATAGCGCGCCGTTCCTGCTGACAAACTCACCGCGGTGTGCGCTCAGGTACTTATCCTGACCGATGTATTTTTCAAAAGCGTCTTTTTGTTGAGCAACGGTATAGGTCACGTCATCGCCGGGATCGGCTGTATTTTTGGCATCTGTCCATGCCACGAAATTCATTTCCGCCTGGTTCTTCGGAATATAAATCAGGTCGTTGGTGGTGATGCCGTCTCCATTCATGTCGCCGCTGTAAATGTAGCTGTAGCGGCCCAGGTTACGCGCTTCACCAAACAGGCTCACCTGCACGGCCATGGCTTTCAGAAATTCCTTCCTGTAACTGATGTTTCCAATGATGCGGTGCCGCTGGTCGTTATTGCTATAGGAAAGCTCGGGAAAATTATTTCCGCGGTAGCTGAGGTTGTCCCTCCAGCTACTGAATGCGATTGATCCTGCAGTGATGTAATCTTTCGCTGCACCATAATTGTATGCCAGTCCCCAGCTGAAGCCCTGGTAGTAACTGCGTTCAATCTTTACCGTTAGTCCGTACATGTAGCCATCTCCCATATTCTTGAGCACTGTAGCATCGGTGATTTTTACGTTTCTGCGGAGGGCAGAATTGATGGCGCCGCTGCTGGTTTTAAAACTTCTGCGGTCCGTAGGTGCGGTCGGAATTACCCGGCCCAGGTCGTAGGAGCCGTAAATGGGTCGCTTATCGGGCCCCGGCAGATCTGAAATGGCATCCGTGAGATTGGCGTTGATATAACCCACATTGTTGATGTCTGACGATACCAGTCCTTCCACACTCACTACAATGCGCGGTGTCACGCGCCGTTCAATACCCAGGTTGGCCCTGAACAATTGCGGATACTTGTAGTTCGGATCAGTGGCCGCGACATTATACGAAGGCGCAGGCACCGTAACCGTTGCAGGAATATTTCTTTTTACGTCTGTGCTGAAAGGATAGGCCGTGGTATTGTCGCTTGAGATAGAACCGCTTTGAACACCGTTGTTGCTAAGCTGGTTGGCGATCCACACAAAGGCCGGACGACCAGCATATAAACCCAGCGATCCGCGCACCTGCGTAACCCGGTCCCCCGTTACATCCCAGTTAAATCCAAAACGCGGGGAGATCAGCACTTTTGCATTGGGTAAATGGTTGGTGGAAATGGAATAGTTAGATCCGTATTCGTTTTCAAATTTGTAGGAACTCACGGAGTCATTGGCATAACCGGTTTGGGAAAAGAAGGGTATATCAAATCGCACGCCATAGGTAACGGTGATGTTTTCATCCGGACTGAAATCGTCCTGGATATAGGCTCCTGCAGAATAGGCTTTCAAGGTGGCCTTCCACAAATCGCCGCCCGGCAACGCCGAATAGGTGAGGTTGTACCTGCGCAACTGAAGCGGATTCGCGGCCATATTGGGGTCGTTGATAAATGCCCTGCCGGAAGAATAGAAATCGTTCAAAGAATTGAAGACGTATTGTCCGTACAAGGTAGGCGTGAATATATTCAGGAAACTGAAATGCTCGAAGTTCACGCCAACCGACAGCGTATGCTTCTTCACATAAAACCGAAGATTGTCTGAAAATTGATAGGTGTTGGTATTAAGGGTATTGTTGGGTGTGAAGGGCTCATATCCGAATGTGATGTAGTTGCGGCCACCATTCAGGATATCAACCAGCGGGAATACCGAACTGCCGCTACTTCTGTAGTCGCGATTGGCTGTAAATCCAAGGATGAGGTTATTGGAAAAGCGGTTGCTTACGTTTGTATTCAGTTCGGCAATCACGGAATAAATATCATTGTTAATGGTATAATTAGAGTTGGCGTACGTCATGGCAAAGAGATTGTCACGCCGGTTGTTAAAGCTTCCCGAATTGCTCACGGGCACATCCCGGTAAGAACGGAGGTAGTTAAAACGAATTGAAAATTTTGATTGGTCGTTAATGTTCCAGTCAATTTTTGCAAGCGCCTTGTTGCTGAATGTGCGCAAAGAATAATCCTGGTAAGCACCTGGATCATAGCTCAGGGAGTCGCGCAGGTAGGAGGAGAGCGCATCCAAATCCGTTTTCGAAACGCGGGTTACATTGCTGCCGGTTTGCCCTTCATTGGCTACGAAACCCGTTCCCGGATCAGTCCTTCTTTCTCCTTCTGCATTAATAAAGAAGAACAGTTTGTTTTTGATGATGGGACCGCCGAGCCGGAAGCCAAATTGTTTAACGTCGAAACTGGCGATGGGAACGGTTGTGCCACTCGCTTTCTTACCCACGAAATTCTCATTTCGCTGGTTATAAAAAACGGAGCCATGAAAAGTGTTGGTTCCGCTGCGGGTTACGGCGTTGATGGATCCACCGGTAAATCCGGCGTCTTTCAAATTTACCGATGCTACATTCACCTGCACTTCTTCAATTGCATCCAGTGAAATGGGGGTGGAGTTCGTTTGACTGCCGGGTAAGCCCTGCAAACCAAAGGAGTTATTAAAAATAGAACCGTCGATAGTGAGGTTGTTGTAGCGGTCATCCTGTCCGGCAATTGAAATTCCACTGGTGGTTAGGCGAACCTGCGGAACCAGCCGCACCATGTCGGGCAGACTTCTGTTCAGGGTGGGCATATTCTCCAAGGTGCGTCTTGAAATATTTGTGCCCGTGCCTTTTTTGTCGGCACCAAACAAGCTGCTCCTTCTTCCCGTGGTAATCACCACTTCCTGCAGGGCCTTGCTGTCACTCTCCAGCCGCGCATCGAGTGTACCGGGTGTGCCGAGTTGCAGGTAGATTTCGTTGTAAGTTTCCTGTTTGAAACCCACGAAACTTATTTTCACAGTGTAGGGGCCGCCAATGCGCATGCCGGGAATGGAAAAATGCCCTTCGGTGAGGGTAACCGTACGGTAACGCGTACCCGAAGGTTCGTGCACGGCTTCTACAGTTGCACCCACCAGGCCTGCGCCTTTTTCATCCTTCACTGTACCGTTGATGCCGCTGGTGGTTGTTTGGCTAAGGGCAGGAAGGGTTAAGCAAAAAAAGAAAACTGCTTTGAGGAAGCGTTGAAGTCCGCGCATATGAGTTCATTTTGGTTAGGTGTTTCAAAATTGCGGCGAATCGTTGAAAAAAAACTTTTACTAACATTAAGAAATTATTACAGGCAGGGATTGCTGTAAAAACGCCGTTTAAGCAAGGTAGCAGACTAAGCAAGGACGAAAATGGGCAACCCGTTTGAAGTATACCGAATAGGAATGGGTTGAAATATTTAAACTTGTCAAGTACGGCAAATTATAAAATTTTAGCATTTAAGGGCTTTTTTGTTACCACCATGCATACACGCGCGGTTATTATTCCTGATAATGTTAATTATCAGTTCATTACGTAGTTCTTTATGGTCCTTAAAATGATTAACTTTGCACATTAATTTGTTCAAATGCTGGATACGATAGAGTCGGCAATCGCCGATATAAAAGCGGGAAAGATGGTGATTGTGGTAGATGATGAGGATCGCGAGAACGAAGGCGATTTCATTACCGCAGCAGCCAATGTAACACCGGAAGTAATCAATTTCATGAGTAAGTATGGCAGAGGTCTCATTTGCGCACCGGTAACGGAAGAGCGCTGTGATGAACTGAAGCTTGACCTGATGGTCAATAACAATACCTCTCTCCACGAAACGGCTTTCACTGTGTCGGTCGATTTACTGGGGCACGGTTGCACTACGGGTATCTCCGCACATGACAGGGCCAAAACAGTACAGGCACTCATCAATCCAAAAACAAAAGCATCCGACCTGGGCCGTCCCGGTCACATTTTCCCACTCCGTGCAAAAAAGGGCGGTGTATTGAGAAGAACCGGTCATACTGAGGCCACGATTGACCTTGCTCGCCTGGCAGGATTTGACGCCGCAGGCGTGCTGGTTGAGATCATGAATGAAGATGGTACCATGGCAAGGCTTCCTGAGTTAAGGGAGATCGCCGCAAAACATAACCTGCGAATTATTTCTATTAAAGACCTCATTGAATATAGGTTGAAGACTGATTCACTCATTGAAGAAATGGTGAAAGTGGATATGCCTACCCGTTATGGTCATTTCAAAATGATCGCATTTCGCGACAAAAGCAGTGTGCAATCTGGTGAGCACCTGGCCCTCGTAAAAGGGGAATGGGAAAAAAATGAACCGCTGCTGGTTCGTGTTCACTCATCATGTTTTACCGGCGATATTTTGGGTTCATTCCGATGCGACTGCGGTGAACAGTTGCACGCTGCCATGCAAATGGTGGAAAAAGAAGGCAAGGGCGTGGTATTGTATATGAACCAGGAAGGTCGCGGTATTGGCCTGCTAAACAAACTTAAAGCTTATAAACTGCAGGAGGAAGGGATGGACACCGTGGAAGCCAACCTGCACCTGGGCTTTGGTATGGACGATCGCGACTATGGTGTAGGTGCACAGATCCTTCGTTTTTTGGGCGTAAGCAATTTGCGACTGATCAGTAACAATCCGCGGAAGCGCGCCGGACTAAAGGGCTACGGTTTGGATATCGTTGAAACTGTTCCCTTATTGGTGCAGCCCAATCCGCACAACGAAAAATACCTGCAAACCAAACGCGATAAATTGGGGCATGAAATTCTGAACGGCAGGTAATCAATTGCCTTCCACTTTCACCGCTTCACGGTTTACGGCGTTGGGCTGAACTTCTTTCTTTTTCTTTTTCTTTCCCGAAAAAAACCGGTTGAACTCTGTTTGATAGGAAATGCTGCCGCCCGCACGGTCGCGCCTACCCGAAGTATACAAGAGGTCGAAGTTGCTGCGATAAAAGAACGTGGTCCTAACCTTGCCATCTGCAGTAATCTTGTATTCCGCATTCACGTCAGGCAAGAACAGGAAATTTTTTACGTCTCCGGCGGACGTCGTTCCCCCATCAGAAAAATTGAAATTGCTGCCAAAAGTGATCACAAGTTTGTTATTGAGCAGAGATTTAATAAACTCCAGGTTAATATTATTACGGGTCGTGATTTGTACAGCAGTTGACGTGAGGTCTTCAGAATAGGTGCTCTGTTGACGCTGGTAGTTGAAGTTAACATTCAGGTTGGGGTCTTTGAAAATGCCGTACAGCGCAGTTTGAAGTGAACTCGACAGGTAGCTGGAGATGAATTCTGAAATTGAATTGAATACCAGTGTTGATGCGTAGAGATCGGTAGTATATTGATCGCGTGGCGCAAAGGTATTAAACACAATCAGGTAAGTCACCTGCTTGTTGGTTTCATTCACATCCATTCCTTTTAAGTAATTCACCACGGTTGGATCATTTCTTACCGGGCTGTTAGAAGGCAACTCGATGGTAAAGTCAATATTGGGCTTACTCAATTGACCGGTGAGGTGACAAATAACATCCACATCACTCGATTCCTTCATGGTATTTGAATTCACCGTACTATTCACGTCGCCTGATTGGGTGCTGAAAAGAGAGCTCATACGAACGTGGTCAGCGGTATAACGTGCGCGGATATCCAATTCGGCGTTGTATGGATCGCCATCCCAACGAATGTAACTACCCACATTGGGAAGCAGGGTGAAGGGCCTGTTGAAAATGGTTTGAAAACTGAAATTATATTTACCACTTTCAATGGTATACCGGCCGTTCATGGTCAGTTCTTCGTGTGTGGAAGTATGAATCTTTATATTGCCATTGCCAGTAGCCCTGATTACGTCTCCCGCCACTTCATCCATAATCACATTCATCTTGGCGTAATTGTTAGCCGTAAGATCGAGGTCAATCGTGAGGTTGGTGTTCTTGCCCAACAAGGAATCGGTATTCATTTCCCGGCCGTATTGTTTCCATACGATATAATCAACCGCACCACTTTGTTTGGATGAACTGGAAGAAATAAAAATACGTGAGCTGTCAACGGGTTCTCCCGTGATGGCCATGTGCATATCATCATCCGGTCCCTTTAAGATGAAATTGGCTTTTCCAATCGC
>Ga0163162_10003739_pt1 | contig 14577 bp, 22 predicted proteins | sample S55metaG_FD_115310 | JGI IMG/M metagenome (GOLD analysis project Ga0163162, IMG submission 115310) | Switchgrass rhizosphere microbial communities from Kellogg Biological Station, Michigan, USA - S5-5 metaG | ecosystem: Host-associated > Plants > Roots > Rhizosphere > Soil | place: USA...
AGCCGAGTGGTATATATCGAATGTTCAAGCGAACCCACGCCCCCGGGTTCAACTTGGCGCTAAGTAGTTGATTTTAATGGTCGGGGAGAGAGGATTCGAACCTCCGGCCCCTGCCTCCCGAAGGCGAGTGGCCGTTGCGCATACTGCAGAAATTCTAGACACCTGCCGCGCACTATGCGTCAGTTTGAGCATATTTTCACGATTCGTTCACGGCTTTTGAAGGTTCGAGGTTCAAGTCGAACCTTCCGCCCATGTCCTGCCGCCTGAAGTCTGCTTCCGACCCAGAGCCGGTCGTTCATATCGGCTTCGATGAATGTCCGCTGCTGATACAAGCGGCCGATAAACGCCTCGGAGCGGTCGGTCGGCATTGCGCCTTATAAACCGTCATTCCCGACGGACGCTCCGGATACCGAAAGCGGCCGGTCGGCTTTCCTGGACCTAGGGGGGCAATGGGGTGGATTCCTGCCTGACAGCTTTTAGGGCCACCCAAGTTTAAAGCCGCCGTTGATCGCAGCTGACCAGCACGGCGGCAAGCGACCCATTAGCGGACGCTAGATCGGGGCTTACAGCGCATTGTCGTCCTACTGTGCGCATGCAACGGCGACAAAACATGCTTAATCTTCAGAACCGTGGGTTCATCAGTATCTGCAACAAAAATCGCGCTACATTTGAGCGTATCTGGAGCCCTCCCAAAGGGCAGAGCGGGCTTCGAACCATCATCACGAAATAAAACAAAATGACATCGAAATTGGTCCCTGCTCTTACTGCAGATAAGTTCACGGATATGGAGGTTAGGTACCGTTTCGCTTCCGGCATCATACCATTGTGCCGCTCTCAGATTTCCGTTTCCGATTAGGTCATTGAGTTTGAGATCGTTCCAAATGGCTCGATAAAACGGTTTCGCTGCGCCGCTGTCTTGCTGGATTGGTGCTGCGGCCAATAGGGACAATAGGATTAGCATGCACAAAAGCTACCCCGCGTCTCCTCGGTTTTCCAGATCACCATTAAAAAAGCGGAATGTCGGAAAACCACCCCGTTCCTGCCATACGGCCCAACCTCAAGGACAAGGCATCAACAAGCAGCGCGATAACGTTATCAGAAAACCAAACGGATAACGTTTTCGGTCGGGAACGACCTCAACCGGGCAAGAACTACGAATCTGAGGGTCGGACGTTCGAATCGTTCCGGGCGCGCCAATTTTTTCAAGAGCTTAGGCAAATTTATTGGTCGTATCGGCTCTTCCCAGGCTTAACGTGTAACCACGGAGCACCCACGACTCAAGAAGCTAGCGCTCCGCTCTCCTCCGACCTGCAACCTAGTGAAGAAGTCCTTTCACACATCATTTGCCCAAATTCTGGCACAATGTCTCAATCCGGCGAAACCGATAAAGCTTCAACTCACGGGTCACCTGTAGGCCTATTTCGTGCTGCCAGCGAAACGACACTGTCCTACGCATGATCCATTCCAAATAGGAGGGCAGGAACCGAACCATTCCCGTCATTCCAGAGCACGTCACGCCGTCATATAAGCTGCCGATGATTTGTCGCCGTACGACGTTAGGACATCAATGGCTATCGGACGCAAAAACCCTAGGAGAATTTTAGCGGCGATTGCAGCGATTTGCGCGTTCGCGGCCACAGCGGCTAACGTGCAGGCCCAAACGGGACCGCCATCACCGCTTCAAGGTCTGGAAGCGCCTGGGCGTAATGAACAGATTTGTGTTTCGATTGCCGTCCCGCACGGAACAATTACGGTCGGTCGTGGCGAGCGGCGAATAGAAATCAGATTGATAGGTGGCTCTTGCGAGCCTCCCGGCTCCGGCATCTCAGCGCTCTGGGCGATCTATCCAGCTGTGGACAATTCACCCTTGGATGTGGTCAGCTCTCGTGATTGCCCCAGCTATCAAGCAAAAATCGATGAACTATGGTCCGCCAAGCCGCGTCATGCCCGTTCGCGTTCTGCGCCGGGCAAAGTTCAGGTCGGTCCCTTTGCGATTGTCGATACTGACGATCTATTCGAGCTGAAGAGCAGCCGAGGTAAAAGGGCTGCGCAGATTTGGCTTCGCGAGACGTTGATGGCGGCAAGACCATGCTGGAATACGATTAGGGATGATCAAACTCGGAGTGTCGTAGATGATCTCTATAAGAGGTTGTCGATAAATTTCCCGAAGGTGCCGAATTTTCAGTCGTAATTAATCGGCGTCCGCTCCGGATGTGCCGTTACTGAAAGCGGACAGTTCGGACACCACCCCCTTGCGTACCTTAGCTACTCAATGCATTACGTGGGGGTGATATCGACAATTCTGCTTACGTTGGGCGCACTCAACTCGGTCTTAGCGCTCAAGGTAGGCACCTGCACGCAAGGCGATGCTGGGAACCTTTACGGCGGATTCCTGACACTCCTGCTTTATGTCGCCGGGTTCATAGCCCTTACTATAAGGCCACCGTCGCGTTGGGCGTGGGTGAGCCTCTTGCCAGCCGCCGCCGTCGCTATGTGGCATACCTTGTTTGCAGCATACTTCATGTGGGGGTACTGGGCAAAAGGCATGTCGGCTTGCTACGCGATGAAGGGTGGCTTCACCGCAGACAAAGCGGGTGAATGGATGGACGGCGGTGAGCCTTTGCTAACGGCGCTGTGGGCATCCGCTAGCGCCGTCTTTTGGATGGCCATTGCCGCCGCCGTCAGGTCGCGGCGTGGAACATTGACCAGCGCCGAAAGCTGAAGTCCGCCTCGCACCCCTTTTGCGATCCATTCGCTCCAAACCGGATGTGATGGCAGCTCGCGACCCAAGTGGCGACATTCAGAGCGGCCCCACCTTCGCCTGATTGCTGCCATTCCCAGTTGAAGGTAAACTTGCCTGATGGGCAAGCGTAGCGGCGTCATCAACCATGAGGAGGTGTTGGCCAAATTGAGCTTGGCCGATCTCGATAGAGAAATCTTGCGATGCCGTGTGCGCCTCGGGATTGCCGCGAACACTCGGCAGCGCAAGCAGTTTGAGAGCCGCATTCATTGGCTTGAAAGCTATCGAGAGCGACGGACTGCCGAGTAACGCGCTTAGGAGCAGACCCATTTCCAGACATCCCACGCCCGCCTAAGATCGCCGAATGAGCTTCTTCGTTTATCATCGCAGCGGTGCGGCCGAGAGAGACCCTCAACCAACAGTCTTTCCACTCCTACTGGATGAGCTTGAGGATCGCTACGACGATGAAGAACACACGTCAGTTTCCGTGATCCATGAAAGCGAATGGGGTCTCAGCTTCTCCCGAGGCGGCTACGTTACCTTCGAGAATGTAGAGGGGGAAGGAGAGCCGAGACACATGCAAGGCATCTCTCGCGAAAAGGCAATCGAGATGATGCATTCACTGTCCAATGGTGACCTCGCCGCTCTCGAACGGGAGCCATGGCAGGCGGGCTACTAATGTCCCCTGTCCAATCCATTTACGGCCAGTAGCCGCCAAATCGGTTGTGATGACGGCTCGCAACCCCACTTGCGGCCATTCGCTTGCAGGAGCAATCTGAACCGGTCGGCACATCGGGTGGTGGAAATGCTCGGGAAAATTTATAAACTAAAGTCTCACGAAATCGCACCGATCGCGCTCGGTCGAGGCGGCTGCCTCGCCACGGATCGCATCACAGTAGACGGCGCGAAAGTCGGCTACATGTATCGAGAAGCGCCTACGAGAGAGGAGGATAGCGGTTGGCGCTTTTTTGCCGGAGATGAAAGCCATGGTTACATGGCTGACACCCAACGCCACGGTGTTTATGATGTGAATACAATCGTGAACTACGATCCCGACATACTGCCTCTCCTTGACAGCGACGCGGGTAGCAGATTTGAGCGAGCCGCTAACGGCGCGTTCCGGCGGCTCAGAGACGATGAGTAGATGAACGCTTCCCACCCCTTTCCAAACCATTCGGTCCAAAACGAATGCGATGGCTACTCGCGACCCGATTGCGGTCCTTCGAAGCTTTCACCGGATCACCTATTTGCGGACATAAAATGATGTCTTAGGGTGTGACCTGATGGCTCGTCAGGGGCGTAGGTATGATCAATCTAATTGGGTTCATTGCTATCATGGCGATTGCGGTCGTCATGATCGCGATAGGGGCAAGCACGCTTCGTTACATTGGAGATGAAGCGGTTCCGTCGTTAAGCCGAACGTCCCAGAGACTGGTTTCTCGCCGAAGTGAGCCTGTCGGATTCTGGCTCACAATGGCGACGGGATTGATTTGGCTGATACTCGGGGTTTTTTTGTTCGCTATGCCCTTGGGTGGCATCCTTCGATTATTCTAAGGGATTTACTCCGGACGGCAATGCGACATGATATGGCTTGCGCTCCTCCTCGGATGACCGAAGCTGTTCCGACCCCATTGATGTTTGGCGGCTCGGTCTCGTCACTACAAAAGCTCGCGGCGGCAGCTCGCAAGTGCGGTTATAGAGACGCGTCAGTGGCCCAGGCGTCGTTCGGCGCAACTGCCGTCACGCTCCCGATGCCGGATTTAACGGGAAGCGACCCGCACTTCGATTGCGTGATGAAATGGTTCGTAGCTCATCCGAAGCTGGAACTCGGATTTATCGGCAACAGGGCCTACGGGCGGTAAGACCCGTACCTCCAAGCTGCCATCTACGGGCGCCGCGGCGGTCTGAGTAGAACGTCTGCGCCGCCAATTAACCAAGCATCGGAACTGATGGTCATGCAACAATGATAGCAAGCTGATCCGCTCCCGTTGTTGTACCATTCATGACGACCACCGACAGCCTCGCAGTCAGCGCCCCTGGCGGCTATTCCCCGATCAATCATCCAGAAGGGCAAGTGCTGCCTTAACCATGTCCGCCGCCGATATGGCTCACGAGAAAGGAATGAAACCTCGTCCATAATCTCTGTTTGCCGAGGTTGAGCGATGTCCGCAATCCTTGTCCCCGTTGCCACAAGCCGTCAGACCGCACCCTACCCCTTGCCGACCTATTCACTCCAATCGCATGTCATGGCTGCTCCCGACCCAACTTAAGCCGTTGCGCCCCAAACATGGGGTAATCCAGAAGCGGACATTGCGCTGAACATTGTATAATGGCAGTGTTATCCGCCTCTTGTAGATGTTCGGGAGTGCAGCAGTGGGGCTAAACATCGTCGTCGAGACTATCGACGGGTTCGATCATCCCACATGGGATCCCGTAAGGCGAGGTCCAGACCGCGACATCGCGATCATGATCAAATCGCTGCCAACGGTACACACCCAAGATTTTGAAGGCGATACGATCATTAGGCCATCGGACTTCTCGGCGTGGAAACAGGCGGCGCCCGTAGATGCTGAAGTCGGATCGCGATATCTCGATCTGGTGGCCATCCTTGAGGCTGATCCCGAATACTGGATCGTACTCAGCTACTGATCAGCTCGCGTCCGCGTTCTACCAGTTATTATCGCTCCGCGGTCTTCACACCACGCTTACAGTGATTGCGTCCGCTATCAGCTCAATCCCATCCAAAAGCCGACTGACGGCTTTCCACCCCCCTCTCGCCATACGCAGCGGAGTTTACGCACGCGATCTTCCGGGACGAAATTGATAACGTTATCGGTCCCGAAGAGAGAGGATAACCGCTCCCGGAACCCGCTGAATTCTAAGGCTTTCAGCGCCGCCCATAACATGAATGGCAATGTGCGCCCCCAATTGATATTGGACGCGAAATGACGCGGCGGGGCTGACGGAGCATGGTGGAAATAATTTCTGCGGTCATCGGCGTAGGTCTGACGGCGCTTTGCACGATCTTCGCCTATCGATATCGGAGCTTAGTCACCTACGAAATCACGTCGCATGTCGCGCACCTAGCGGTCCAAAACGACGCTATCGTAGAAGCTCCGGCCGGCCTATTTCGATCAACCCGAGTTATCACCGATACTGTCGTCCTCGTGAACCGAGGATGGAAAAACATTGAGGATGCAAAATTTCATATCGAGAGCGATCTTGATCCTCTCTGTTTATCAAAGAGCGCAACAAACATCAGCAAAGAAAGTATAGATATTTATCGTAAAGGATCCAGCTTAGAGATATCTGTAGATTTCATGCCAAGGAATGAAGAGGTTAGATTGTCATTTAATAGAATTGGCTTTGGTGGCGGATTGTTTAAAATTACTGGGGCTGGTACGAATTATCAATTGAAGACAGTTCATTACTATCATGGATTTCTTGAGGGTGTATCCTCTGTGAAGACATTTATCATTATACTGCTGCTTGGTTACGTTATTGCCGATATATTTTGGCCCGACCAAGCCAACAAAGCACCGCACGCAGAAAAGCGTACTAGTGGCGGCACTTCCTGGTAGCGGCATAGCCCAGTCTGTTCATCGCACGAGTTAACGTTATTCCAAATCGCCCTTTCTGACTTCGGAAATCAGACTGGCTATTGCTGCGCTAGGGGGGCTGATGAAGTAGGGCTCGCGAATAGGTGCAAATGGCATCCATATGATCCGAATTTCCTGTTCCGCGCTAAACTCGGGACGCTTGATAAATGGACTGGCATGAGAAATTTTCGGGTCAAAAGCGTCGAACTCTCGCATTGCATATCGAACAGGGCGGATATCAAAGGATGACAGTCGATCAGGGTTTTCTCTCACCAGAAGGAATGCCAACCGCCGCACATCTGATATTCGAAAAATGCGCTTTGTTTTGCCCGCTTGCTCTCCGTATCGGCAACCGGGCCTCGATAGACAGAGCGCATAATGGGGCGAGCTTGCTTCATTCACCGTCACGTTGGCCATCAGGCCCACGTTCTTTGACCCGAAATACATTTCCATAATCCGCGCATGCTCGCGAATGCTCCCCATACCAACGCGCATATGGAATTGCGCTCTGCTGTCGAGCTTATCGCCTCGGAAATCTTCCTGCTGCGCGTACCCGATCGTCGTGCCGATTTTGATGCTTCCAGCTACGAGAGCATCACCATGCGTAGCATCAACCATCTTCCAAGCCTGCATATGTGCTCCAGACCCGCTGCCCGTGCTACAGCTCAGCGACATTGATACGCCAAGCGCCCAAAATTTCTAGCGAAGATGGCCGCGAATTCGATAGGTCGATGCCTGATTATAGCAGATGGGTTCTATGAATTCACGATCGCGCGGATCAGGATCGCCACTATTATCTGCACCATCGGCCAGAGCAACCCAGCGCGGGAATGCGGTATCGCCGATCAAGCGTAACATCGGTATTTAGTCGATAACGTTATCGATGATGACGTGAATGGCTTCGCTATCTCGACCGCAAAACAGCTTCCAATACGTTCTCGACCCAGTCCAAATCCTTGTCCGATAACCTCGCGAGGCGCGAAGTGATCATCGTCAGGCGTTGGCGTTCGAGCGCGGTGCCGGGAATGCTAGGAGAAAAAAGTTCGGCGGGATCGATCTTCATCGCATCCGCGAGCTTGTCGATGGTGCCAAACCTAACCCCGGTTGAGCCAGCTTCGATGCGGGAAACCATGTCCACGCTGATATCCGCGTGAGTGGCCAGCTCTTCCTGCGTCCAGCCAAGTCTACGACGATGAGCGCCAACGAGGCGGCCAAACCTGACTTTCAGCTCCTTCATCGATCCTCCGCCATCTCGTCTTAGGTCGGCGGCCAAATCGAAGTCAGTGACGTAAACGGCGGATACTGGAAATCCGCCCTTTCCTTGCAATTGATCAGGAACTACGGTTGAACTCTAAATCATCACGCCATGTGGGAGGTAAGCGAAGGCAAAGATGGAAAAGACCGAGGTGTCAGCCGAACGGCGATCGAACCGCGCGTTCAACCATCGCAAAATCCGTCGGATATGCAAAGTGAGGCAAAAAATGCGTTTGATGGCTAGGTTATCTATTGGTTCGATATCCATTCTTGCTTTAACAGCAGCGGGCCCCGAGGCCCGATATTATCAAACTGTTCCCCATTTTTCGGCCGATGCCCCCTCCGATGTAAAAGCCGAAACGCGGCGGTGTAAGTCTGACGCTCTTTCGGAGATTTTGGAGCAAGCCGCATTAGGCAATGAGTTTATCGGCTACTCAAACTTCAGCGGCGTCGAACGAGATCCAAGGGCTGCATGGGGACAGGGCAAGCGCGTTGGCGCCACACTAATTATCTCGTGCGCGCAATATACTAATACGGAAAACGCCGGAGCGATCGGGAGTACAACATTGTCACCCGTTGGTGCTCTAAGCGTGTTTATGCCTATGTCCGTCCGCCGCTATGAGCAGAACACCTTGTTCTTCAGAAAAGCTCCTCGGCAAGGGATAGGCGCCTTTATGGGTGACCTCACGTCCGATGAACGGAAGGCGCTCGGAACGAACAGGGGCTTAAAAGTAATCGCGGTCGTCAAAGGATCACCCGCCTTTTTAGCGGATGTTCTTCCAGGCGATGTCATCATGTCGATTGATGGTGCCCCGATCTATGATGGCGCGTCGATGACTTCGGCGATCGATGCATCAAAGGGCAAACCAGCAAATATGATGATAAATCGATCGGGTAATAATTTCGAAAAATTGATCCCTATAAGTTCAAACGGTGTATGGTAGCATTTTTATAGGAAGAAAATATGCTCGAAGTCCTCTTCACCCTATTTATATTAATTATGTCTTTTTCGACGCTTGGTCTGATTGCGGCGCTCGTAATAAGCTCATCTAACCAACGTCGTCTGGAAGAATCTGAGAGAGCTTGGGTGAGAAGCATCAAAACCTCTCACCAACTGCCGTCTATTGTATATAATCAAACAACGGCCGTAGCATTCAATATCTCTACCAAGAGGATCGGCGTCTTTCAGCGAAATGGAGATGGATATTTATTAAACGCGGACCACTTGGCTGCTGTTGAATTCAAGTCCGAGTATATGAACTTCACAAGTGGTATAGGCGAGACCACCACCAATCGTGGATCGCAGCTAGTCAGCGCAGGAGTTGGTGCGGCTGTTGCTGGTCCGGTGGGGATGCTGGCGGGAGCATTATCGGGGAGCACCCAAACCCAAACTCACAGTTCGACGCAGCGGGTTCTTACATCAGCTAGTCTGCAAATTCGCTTTTTCTCCGACGATATGCCGGTGGTAGCCATGGCCACATCAATGGTCGATGAGGCGCGTCAGCTCGCTGCTCGCTTTGCAAATATAATCGATCTTCGCACGAGCATCCCGTCCGATTTACCCCCGGCTCAATTTGTACATACAAATATGCTTACAACTGCAGGGATTACCGCGTCGGAGGAATTTGCAGCGACAACAGCTCCAGAGCGAATTGCAGCAGCAACACCGCCGGAGAGCGTACGTCGCGGCTGGTGGCAGCGGACATTTGGCGAATGAACTGAACCACTGCCTGGCTAAATCAACCTCCAAAAAATCGCTAATAAAGTAGTACCGAGCCGGCATAGGCATTTCGGCTCCGCAATAAGACTTGCGCCGCAGAAACGGTGGCTGGCAGATGCTCGTATCAACGCGCTACGGTCGTAGCGTATTGATACGAAGGGATTAACATGGTCTCCGGCAGGTTCATTTCTTACCATCGCGTATCAACTGAAAAGCAGGGCCGGTCCGGACTAGGCCTCGACGCCCAGAAGAAAGCTGTCGCCGATTATCTAAACGGAGGCGAATGGGAACTGCTACACGAGTTTGTCGAGATCGAAAGCGGGCGACGCAAGGACCGGCCTCAACTGAAAGCCGCCCTGGATATGTGCAGGCGAGAAAAAGCCACGCTGGTGATCGCGAAGCTGGATCGTCTTGCGCGCAACGTGGCTTTCGTTGCCACCCTGCTCGAAGGCAGAATAAAGTTCGTATGCTGCGACATGCCGGAGGCGGACAGCACAATGCTCCATATATATTCTGCTATGGCAGAGCGGGAAGCGATCAAAACAAGCGAACGCACGATTGCCGCGCTTGCGGCCGCCAAAGCACGTGGCAGGCAGCTGGGTTGGTCTATTCCCTCGCGCCGTGAGGAACAGCGAATTGCTTCAAAAAACGGCGCGGCCGCCAACAGCAGCCACGCCCAGAAGTTTGCTTCCAATGTATTACCAATTGTCGAGAGCATTCGAGCAGCGGGCATTTGCTCCTTAGCGGCTATTGCGGGAGCCCTTAATGCTCGTGGTGTCGCAACTGCGCGAGGAGGACGGTGGCACCCATCAACCGTTCAAAGGCTGATGAAGCACGTCTCGCATTGATAACGTTATCCTTTTCGTTTTCAATCAATTGCAGTTTCGCCATCCGAGCACCTTGTGGCCATCACGGTCCAATAGATCTTCGAATGACGCTGAAAGGTCCCGATAAAGCTTATCCCCCAATCCTCTCACCTGACCGAGAAAAGCGATATTGCCGTTGAGCGCCCTAACAAAGTTTTTGAGCGGCCGACGACCTGCGGCAAATTCCAGTCCGTGAGTTCGCCACTGATGGAGGACCGCTTTGAGGTTTCGCCGATATTCCTTGGGTACGTCAACGCGGTCTGTTAGAAGCAGACCCGTTGCCGTCAGCTTTCCGGGACGGGCCTGAAACCGAAGCTTAGCAAGGTTAATCTTGAAACCGTGATCTTCTTCTATAAATGACTGCAAGGACGGACCCAGCTCCACAGGTACTTGCCTATTGAAACGGTCGACTATTACAAGATCCGATGGCAGTCGCCCAGACTTGGCAGATATAGTTATATCGTCGGAAAACCTCGTCACCACGCAATCAAAAGATTTGACGAGCTTCTCCAACTCATCGTCGAAGATCTCGCAGATCATGTTGGATAAAATGGGCGAGGCTGGGGAACCGTGCGGAAGGCTGCCTCGGAAACAGCAAAGATCGGCAATTACGCGAATATCTTGTATGTTAAACTCCGGCAAATAATATTTAAGGCCGCTGATAACATTGATAATATCGAGCTGCCCAAAGTAGTTTTCAAAATCAACCTTCAAAATCTCTGACGCGTTAAGATGCTGCAGAGCATTCGTAATTATACTTCTCCCTTCTACATACGCATGAGCAATTCTACTCGGACGGAAGCGGGTACTGAGGACATTGTGAACACACTTTTGAAAGGCCTTAAGATCTTTAGATGGTATCAAGATCTCACGCGATCTATCTTCGGTCCTCTTCCGCCGCAGCAGGCCTCTCTTACGTTTGCGTGTGACCATAGTGTACCGCGCTTCGTCTTCCAAGCTCAAAAGATACGAGATCGTGCCCGGCTTCAGCTCCAATTTTCGATCCAAATTGTAGTACATCCGTATCTACTCCGATGTGAAGGTGTTACCGGCTTCGAGTGGGTCGTCTAAGTTAGCTATAGCGAAGTGAAGATCTGCCTGTGGCGGGGCATTTCTCCTGCTCCCCTAGTTGAACGCGATACGCGTTCCTATCTAGACAAGGCTCTGATCTGCTATTTTCTAGCACATCACTACCTGATCACCAGAACACGCTAGGTGTTCTACTAAAGCCGGTAACGATCTAAGTATAGGCGACACTGAATACTATGTAAATACTAGCTTTAGAGAGTATAACTTGTGTCCAATCTGATGACGATTTTCCTGTTAATTCAACGGCTTACGCGATTATTGCGGAGCAACTAGCCTCGCTTCGAGGTTTCGCGCCCAGGGAACTGAAGGTCCCCGCAACTATCGCTCAAAATGTAAACATCTGCGCCGACACGTGAGGCACTTGGTTGGTTAAGTTTGTGGGCGGGATAACGTTATCCGGCCCGGTTAAGCAATGATATAATTGCAAAGCTTCGGGATGGTCGCGACCCAAGCCATAAGCAGGATGGTCTAAGTATATGATGAACGAGAGCCCTTGAGCTGCAGCCGTCGTTCTTGCGGCGGCAGGGCTTGCCAAGCTCTAGGCGGCGCTTTGCGCATCGCCTTGCTCAACATACGACGAACAGCATCGTTGGCCGCATTCCGGCGCTCGGCTTCGCGGCTTGCCTTAGAGTTGTGCCTAACCCACTCTGTCAAACCAACCGGTTTAGCCTGTATGTCCGGGTGGGCGTTCATATTGGAGGCTTGAATTAGCAACCCGCGAAGAGCTGAAATCCGGCGTTCTATATACCCCCTTGAGCGACGACGATGTACGAATGCGGCGGTTTTAGTATGCGTTTTCAATACGATCCTCTCTCCAGCCAAACGCGAACAAAAATCTTCAACGAGGTAACGGTAACGTTCACGTGTACTCGCGTTCAATTGACGAAAGCCGGTCGTAAGCATCAGCAGATTTGCTACTATCGAAATTTGCACCGCAAGCATCCGATCGTTGCGGGCTACCGAAATCGGCACCTGACAAACCAGCGCTATGTAGTATGCCGCTGAGAATACCGGGCTACCTAGCGTGCCCGGGATGCGCAGCGTTGGGAAGCCGCTCCTATAGAATTGAAATCGTCTTCTCGGGTATCTCGGCTTGGGGCCGCGACGGAAGTGGCGATTTCCAATGTGGGAACAAAAAATTTCCCTCGTATATCGGGGTTTCACAAGCTCTACATGGCCCACCATGAGCACTCTCTTCATCTGATGAGACCTACATCCTAGCATAGGTCTTCTACTATGTCAATACATGTCAAGTATTGACGGATGGTTATAGGTTACAACACGGTCCTGAGATACCAATAGTCTAATAAAATACCGATATATTCAGTAACTTATCTTGAAGCAGAGAGAATAGGTTGCCGACCTCCAACAGTCGCACGCTGCCGATCTGGCTTTAGCAGACGATATAAGAATGACGGATGCGCGCAATGTCCGCACATGCATGGGTCATATCAATATGTTACGTGGGCACCCGGTTGCTTTGTGAAGAGGCAAAACCGCTAAAGCCTACGCCCAAGAGGCACACCCCTCCCCCACCTTGAGAAAAACCGGACCCAACAGCAGAACCACCCCCTTGCTGAGTGATGCAAAATTTTCGAGCAAATTCTTCAAAAAAATCTTGTTTCGGCTACGGAATATTCGTTAGCAATCTAGTACATATCTCGAATTATTGCCAAAATTTCCAAAAACGTTGTTAGCAATCGACGACGCCAGACACCTGGTAAACGACAATTTTGTCCGGTACTTTATTAACGCTTCATTGGAGAAGTAATTATGCTTCGTTAGTTGGGAGCCGCTGGATGAATAAGTCTTAGTGAATGTTGATGTGCCACCCTTTGCGCGGTTATCGTTTTTTGATTTGTCTATTCTAATGTCTGGGCACGTTTTTCTGTACTCATATGGTCCATGATGCTATGCTTGGAGTGAAAGAAAATGCATTCTTCTTGCAACGTACATTACGAGCACGATCAGCGCCCCTACTCTGTGGCGCAGCTTGCCAAACGTTGGAACTGCAGCGTGAGCATGATCCGCAAACTCATTAAATCGAACCGACTGCGCGCCTTCCGAGTGGGCGAGCTGTGGAGGATCGCGACCGAGGAAGTGGAGAGATACGAGTCATGTCAGGCACCTCAAGCGACAATATGCACTCCGTCCAGCGGTTTCGCGGCGGATTTGCACTTGTCTGGTGGGAGATCGATAACACCGGACAACGAAAGCGTCACCGTCGTCAGCTCACATCGCAAGATCGACAGAGCGCCGAGGCGGAGGCTCGCACCATCTGGGAAGGGTCTGACGAGTCCCCCTGGACGGTCGGGCGCATCATGCCCGCCTACCTCCAGTCAATAACCGCGAAAGCGTCGCACAGCCGCCGTCAAGATGCCTGGAAGGCAATGAGGCATTTCTGGGAGAGAGTCGATCCGGCTATGATCGATGAACAGATGTGCAAGGCTTACCGCGCCTCGCGTCGTGTCAGTGATGCCACCGCGCGATATGAACTGATGCAGCTTTCCACGGCGTTAAATTGGGCCATCAACGAAAAGAAGATATTAAAGCGCGGAAAGACCTGGCTGCCTACCCCCCCGGAGCACAAGGTTCGGCACCTAAGCCCGGAGGAGTTCGACCGTTTCTTCGCCGGGGTGAGGGCGCCTCACGTGCGAACCTTTGTTATGCTGGGGCTCTACACGATGGCAAGGCCATCAGCGATCTTGCAGCTTACATGGGATCGGGTCGATTTCATGCGCCGGTTGATCGACTTCACGCCATCGGACCACCTGAGGACATCAAAGCGACGAAGCGTCGTCACCATCGGCGATTTGCTGCTTGAAGAATTGCAACGTGCTTACGCCGCGCGAACGAGCGTCTACGTGGTCGAGCATGGTGGAGAGAAGGTGAAATCGATAAAGAAGGCATTCCAAGCTGCTTCTCAAAGGAGCAATGTTCATGTCACGCCTTATACCCTCCGCCATACCGGTGCGGTTTGGGCGGCAGAGGGCGGGGTGCCGATGCCGGAGCTAGCGCAAATGATGGGCCATGACGACGATCGCACGACCCAAAAGCATTATGCGAGGTTCAGCCCAGATTATCTGCGCAGCGTGGTTTCCGCCATCGAAGGAAAGATGCGAGGTTCAAAATGAAGCTGCAACCCCTGCCTATACCGAAACAGAAAATGGCGAAAATCCGCCGTAATTAATGGTCGGGGAGAGAGGATTCGAACCTCCGGCCCCTGCCTCCCGAAGACAGTGCTCTACCAGGCTGAGCTACTCCCCGACGGAGTCCGGTCGTTGGAAAGGCGCGGGAGCCCGACCGAGC
>Ga0163162_10003741_pt1 | contig 14572 bp, 13 predicted proteins | sample S55metaG_FD_115310 | JGI IMG/M metagenome (GOLD analysis project Ga0163162, IMG submission 115310) | Switchgrass rhizosphere microbial communities from Kellogg Biological Station, Michigan, USA - S5-5 metaG | ecosystem: Host-associated > Plants > Roots > Rhizosphere > Soil | place: USA...
CGGGTACCGGCTTTTCCTGTTTTAATAGCAATAACCGGGAATGAACTTCAGCTTCACGCTGCTCTATAAGTTCCGTTATTCTGACCTTTCCTTTACTGGTAAGTTCATATACAGATTTATCATCGACCGGAGCTGTTGCAAATAATCCTTCAGATAATAATTCATCAAATGCTGAAGAGTATAATTTCCATTTGTGTTCAAAATGCAGGTAGAACTGGTGGGTAGGAACTTTCCTGTTCTGACTGACAGCGATCAGTATTTCAAGTTCCATGGTTTTAGTGTTGTCCATGTAGGGGGGATTATAAGGGTATAATACAATAAATCAGTTCTAGTAAAATACAAACAGTTTTGAAGGATCGCAATCGTATAGAGAGCTAGTAAATACACGAAACCGATACCGGAATAGTACCAGCAGTATTGCAAATACCGAAGCAATTGCTTAATTTGTTTAAGCCTGAATACCCATTATTTATCATCTTCAACAAGCAAGATCTCATATCTGACAAACCCTCTCTAAAGTCCATATCAAGAAATATAAAAGTCCATGAAGTGCCTGCATTTTTTGGATTAAATTCTGGAATATGGAACTCACGAAAGAGATAGAATTACTCATATTAACCAAGATTGCTCAGAAAGGGCAGGTTACGGATAAAGACTTCGATCAGGTATACACAGATAATAACTTTGTATACAATCTGGCAGTGAGCAGAATTATTAATGCCAGCCTTGCCCGGTTGTCGGAAATTAATCAGTGGGAAAATGCAAAAGACAAATCCCATTACCAGGTAAGTGAATTGGGCGAATTAAGGAGAAGAGCTCTTGAAAAGGAAAAGAATGATGAAAAGGCAGCGGTTATAATGCACGCCCAACTGACGAAACATACGGCTATTATAAGAGCAGGTACCAAGTTTCTGCTGGTAATAAGTGTGGTTACCGTGCTGGCTGCCATGTACCTCGTACATAAGGAGTCTCGTGATCGGCAGGTCCACAATTCAGTCCTCAGGGTCATACGAATTAAATAACTCGGAAATAGTCTCTTCTGAATTTTTCAAATGGCTTTTAGTTCACCACCGGGTAAGTTTTCTCCAATCCAATTCTTAGTATATATCGGATTCCAGCTATGTTTCCATCTCCGATGGCTCCATAACCACATTTCAGGATTCGCGCGTATTACTTTTTCCATATAGCGTGCATATCGCAGTGTGAGTTCTCCTTCTTTTAATGCGCCCGGGTCTTCGCAGGCCACTTCTATAAATCCCCTATAGTAGCCGCGTTTAGGTTTTACGATAGAGGTAAATAAGACAGGTAAATTACCCGCTCTTGCTCCTTTCTCCGGACCTGACACGAACCCGGTTGGCCTGCCAAAAAAATTCGTCCAATAAGCATTATTGAGGTTTCCCGGACTCTGGTCGGCTACAAGGCCCAGGATATATTGGGTGTCTTTAAATGTTTCCATAGACTTGCTCATATTGCTCGCAGCAATAAATTTATTTCCATAACGGACGCGCAAATTATACATCAATTTTTCCAACACTGCATTGCTTAGAGGCATATATACTACAAGCGCCTGATATTTTGTGTGGCTTCCCAAGACATGATGGCCCCATTCCCAGTTAAACGTATGCCCGAGGTGTAGCTGGCAACTTTTGCCGGTCTTATATAAGCCGTCAAGAATTTCCCAATTAGCCGTTACCCTTTTTTCTAAAAAGCGCTTAGAGGCCGTTACTAATTTGATGGTTTCTATAAAGGAATCAAGCAGGTTATGATAAAACGCCTTGGCTATTTTAACCCGTTCTGCGTTTGATTTTTCAGGGAAAGCTATTTCGAGGTTTTTCATCACTACTTTTTTCCGGTAGCCAATTACATAGTAAACAACCCCGTACACACCATCCGATATGATATACAACAGGCGCATTGGCAGGAGGGAAAGCAGGTAAAAAAGACCGTATACTATATAATACATAGGATTCGAATATACTAAATCGCTTACCCCCAATCCAAATGCTCCTATGGTACCGGGGCTTTTGGGAAAGATAATAGCCGGGTTTTTAAAGAAATCTGCAGGGATCTTTAATATCTTAAATTTACGATCAACCAATTAAAGCAATTAATATGAAAAGATTCCTGATCCTTGTATGTATTTCATTCTTTACACTTCATTCTTTTGCCCAGTCCGGTCAGATCACGAAAAAAAAATATTACGGCGGACAATTCAATCAACAGGATTCAAGCATTGGATATACGGAAGCTGTGTTAGTTGACAATGTATTATACATCTCAGGATGGCTCGATAAAGGGACCATCGCGGAACAGCTTCAGGGAATATATGTCAACCTGGGTAAAATATTAAAGGCATATGGGGCAACCTATCAAAATGTAGTTAAAGAGACATTATTTACAACAGATATGGAAGCCGTGAAATCGAATAACGAAGTGAGAAAGGTCTTTTATCAGGGCGACTATCCGGCTGCCACCTGGGTTCAGATCAGCAGACTCTATGAAGGGCGAAAGGATGCACAAATCGAGGTTGAGCTAATCGCTCATCTTCCGAAGGGTAATAAATAATATTTCAATGGATGGCGCGAAAACACAGTTTACCTTTCTTCAACCATGCGAAAAATACATTTAGTTTTTGTCCTTAGTCTTTCCGTATTGTTTGGCCACCCCCAATCCGGATACAAACCAGGCTATGAGCAACTCAAGTCATACGAAGGGATATACGAATATTCAAACCATACCACAGTCGCTATTGCCGCGTCGCCTAAAGACAGTCTGTTATATGCTATTATCAATAAAAGTACCTACCCGCTGTCACCGTTTGAGAAGGACATTTTTCTAAATCTATCAAAAGAAAAGATTCAATTTCTTAGAAATAAATCGGATCAGGTTAGCGGATTTGTCGCCGGCAAAGACACATTCAAGCTGCTGAGCAAAAAAGTTCGGTTTCCTAAAACAATGTGGTATCCAAGACTTCCGGATGATAAAAATTCCAACCAGTATACTCTACCCGAAAATATAAATGATGGACTACAAACCGGCAGTATTACTAACTCGGGTTTAGACACTGCGTTACTGGCGGAAATGATGAAAAAAATTATTAGCGGTAATTATCCGAATGTCCATAGTATTTTGATCATTAAGGATGGAAGGCTCGTGTTTGAAGAGTATTTCTATGAGTATAATAAAGACAGCCTACAGGAATTGCGTTCTGCAACTAAAAGTTTTGTTTCTGCACTTACCGGAATTGCCATTGAAAAAAAATTTATCAAAAGCATCCACGAAACCGTGCTTCCTTATTTCCCCGAGTATACTGTACAAAACAACACGAGCAACAAAAAACGGATTACGATTGAAAACATGCTTTCCAATCAAAGCGGACTTGATTGTGACATAAGCAATCCCAAATCGGAGGGCAATGAAACAACGATGGATCATTCAGATGACTGGGTCAAATTCACTCTGGATCTTCCCATGATTGACAGTCCCGGGGGAAAAGGAATGTATTGCTCCGGCAATCCCGTTACGCTGGGGCGCATTATCGAAAAGGCCACCAATAAGCCACTACCGGTATTTGCCAGAGAGAATTTATTCAATCCTTTGGGTATCGAAAATTTCAAATGGAATTTTAAGCCCGATAAGTCAAATGCAGAAGACTTTTGTCAGCTCTACCTACGACCAAGGGATATGGCCAAATTCGGGTTGTTATATTTACAAAACGGTAACTGGAATGGGCAGCAGATAATAGATCCGGCATGGGTGAAATTATCTTTGGAAAAACATTCGGTTGTGCAGGGAGTTGATTATGGCTACCTATGGTGGCTTAAATATCTGGATGCCAACGGAGTTAAATATTATGGTAAGGCCGCCCAGGGTAACGGGGGACAAAAAATTTATATCTGGCAGGAACAAAATATGGTGACGGTAATAACAGGTGGAAACTATAATACTCAATCCCCCTCCGACGAACTGATCAGAAAATATATATTGCCTGCCTTCAATAAAAAATAAAGAACGCAGTACGAGTCATTCCAATGAATATTGCGAACTTCCCTTAAATAATCGTTATGGGTTATGCCATTTTTAAATTAATCCACCTCCTAGCGGTAGTGATTTTTTTAGGAAATATTATTACCGGGCTTTTCTGGATGTGGTTTGCTGTAAAAACAAAAGATTTAAAAATCATCCATTTTACTATGAAAGGTATCCTGCTCGCTGACAGATACTTTACTCTTCCCGGCGTTATTTTTATTGTAGCCGGCGGAATTTTTGCCGCTGTTCTGGGACATTACCCCCTCCTGCATACCAAATGGATATTCTGGTCAATCGTCATGATCTCTATTTCGGGACTTGCCTTTGCGTTCAAAGTCGCGCCCCTGCAAAGAAGAATCTACCAGGTCACATCGAACAAAGAAACATCGGCTGATTTCGACTGGAAGAATTTTGACAAACTATATTTAGCCTGGGATTTCTGGGGGCTAATTGCCATATTAACTCCATTGGCGGCTTTAGCCATGATGACATTTAAATTTCCGAAATAGAATAGCACTTGCAAGTGTTAATGACCGGAAGTAGCCGCATCAAAGATCCGGCAAAAATTACCGCCGCCTATCTTACTGATTTCTTCTTCATTAAAGCCTGTCTTTAACATGGCATCAACGACAGCGTAGTAGAAACCAACTTTTTGATCTTTCCAGGCTTCGTTTGTGCGCTCGCCGACTCTGTTTTGATTTTTATTATTCCCGGTGCTTTTTTGATCGTTATTATTGCCTGGAGGACCAGGCTGATTGCCGGGATTGGCAGCAGGAGATCTGTAAGCAGGAGTCAACTTTGTATCTGTTCCAATGCAGACATGATCGGTTCCAACAACATCAACCATTGCTTTGACATTCTGTGCATACTCAAGAGGTGTATCTGAAAGGTGTGTCCATACGCCCATCACACCGCCGGCATTTGCAACAATTTTAGCCTGCTCTTTGCTGATGAGTCTCGGCCGCATCATTTTAGCCATCTGCTCATTTTGTCCCAGCTGACTGTCAAGGCCCGTATGTGAAATGAGCACCGGATGAGTGGTTATTTTTAGTGCATCGTCGATCGTTTTATTGCTGGCATGGGTAAGATCTATTAGAATACCAAGGCGGTTACATTCTCTGATAACATCTTTTCCGAAAGCAGTCAGTCCACCCCACTGTTCGGGGTTTGTATACACATCGCCCAGGGGCACGGATGCATCACTGTCATGAAGCAATCCGATATGCCGCGAGCCGCGGCTATAGGCTATTCCGATTCTGTCTAAATGCCCTTCCAGAAAATGAGCGCCCTCAACCGATTGTATGACGGTAGGTTCATGCTTCTTATGGGCAGATATAATATCCGTCAGGTTCAATGAGCGTTTAATATTATTGCTTTTCAGTACTTCATCCATAGCATTCAACCCGTTAATATAGCGGTCGTATGCTTCTCCCGGATTATTCAGCTTCTGATAGTCAACAGCGAAAGTCATACAGATAGCCGAAAAGCCCGAGTTCCTCATTTCGCCGGCCAGGTCGAGTTTCGGACCGGGTAACTCTGCCGCGCTGACCGGAACATCAATATGATTATGCGTATCAATTCCGATTGTTTTGGCAACTATGGCAGCTACCCGCGGGTCAGGCTGACTGGCAGCCCAGGAGAACCGCGGGTTCAACATCATTACTGCTCCTGTTCCGGGTAAGCAGTTAATGAATTTCCGCCTTGACCATTTGCGTTGAGATTTCATGTAATTATCGTCAGTACTCAAGTTATACAAATCGGGGAACAAACACAGCGGTACAAATTATGATACTGTATGATTTACGCGCATGACACACTCCCATACGTCCATACTGATTTGGGTACTCTACAATCTTACCACCCGTTTGATCATCGAAAATTTCCAGCTCTTGAAAGGGAAATATTTAAGCGGGAGTTCAAACCAGGTAGGCTTTTGGATAATGCTCTTATAGTGGGAAAATGATTTGAAGCCTGCTTCGCCGTGGTAACTGCCCATACCGCTGTATCCCACGCCGCCAAAGGGAAGTTAGGAACGGGTATCCTCAAGACCTGGCTTCAAATTACTTTTTATAAAAAACATAGATGTTCGCAGCAGGATTCGCTTCCAGTCTTACCGGCTTCGTTTCACCATTAAACTGTTGAGTGCGAAATTCCAACTGCGCAGCTCTTGCCACGCCAATCTGTGCCCGGTCGAAGGGTCTTACAGTATATTTTTTCATCAGTGCACTGTCGGGCGTCATTAAGTGAGCCTTAAAATCGGGCGCCGGATGATTGGTATTATCATAAACAAAAAAAATGAGGTAGCTGGTATTGGGCTTGACACTGATCGCTCCCTGGTTCGTATTTGCAAATTTTATCAGGTAACTATATCCGTTTTTGAAAGCACCATTTTTTATGCTACCGAATGCTTTTTCTGCATCTGCGGAAAAACTGCCTGCTGACTGACAAATGGCGAAAGCGGAGCTGGCTAATAAAAAGGAAAGAAGTAGTAATTTTTTCATACGATAAGTTTTGAGATGTTAGACAGAATAAAATTAGTACCATTAGCTCATTGCACAAGCCCTGCATCCAAAATTTCCAGCTTAGCCTTTTGAAAATAACATTTGTGGTATGCAGTCTTTCATGACTTAAGAAATGTCAAAATTGCCCTGGCAAATTCGGCAGGCGCTTCCTGGGGCAGATTATGTCCTATTCCTTTAGCAACTCTTCTTTCATAGCCGCTTTCGAAATAATCGGTGTCTTTGCCCGTCCCTGAAAACGGTTCTACACCGTCGGCTTCGGCATCTAATATTACAGCAGGCACTTTTATTGTTGGCTGTTTTTGCAGCGACCGTTCTATAGCTTCAAATTTAGGATCGCCGCTTACAAATTGATATCGATGTCTGTAAGAATGCACAACTACTTCAACAAAATCAGGATTGTTGAATGAAGCCGCTGTTGCTTCAAAAGTTTCATCATCAAATTTCCATGTTGGAGACCAGTTTCGCCATAATAGCCTGCATAGTTCCTTGCGGTATTTTGTTAATCCCAGGCGACCACGTTCGCTATGAAAGTAGAATTGATACCAATTCAGCATTTCAATTTCCGGGGCAACGGGTTCTGAATACTTAGCTATGTTTTGGATATTATACCCCGCCATAGATACAAGCCCTATAATACGATCTGGAAAAAGGGCAGAAACAATGCAACAAGCCCGTCCGCCCCAATCGTACCCACCCACAATTGCTTTTTGTATTGACAGGGCATCCATTAACGCAATCAAGTCATAGGCTAATGCCGCCTGCTGACCAGAACGGATTGTATCGGGAGATAGAAATTTTGTCGGTCCGAACCCGCGCAGGTATGGAGCAATAATCCGGCAGTTTTCAGTCAACAGATGTTTGGTTACTTCATCGTAAGCTCTTATGTCATATGGAAATCCATGCATAAGTATAATGGCCGTTCCATCGACATTTCCACTTTCTTCATAAGCAATGCACAGGTCTCCGGCATTAATAGTTTTTAATGTCCCCATATCGTGGCCTTTTTGTGTCTAATACTTTAAGTAATGCAAGACATAAAGCTACAACAGGCAAGGGAATTCACTCCGAGCGAAGGCTGGCTTCGCCAGCTGTAGCTCCGCTTACGCTGACGCTTCAGCGGACAGGTCATTCCGAGCGAAGGCTGGTTACCGGGTTAGCTAACGCCGCTTTGATGGACTGGAAACTAATGGTAATCATGGTTATCACAATTCCGGAAATGCCCGCCACAATAAATACGAGTGGGCTCATGGAAATCCTGTAATCATATTTCTGCAGCCAGCCGGTTAAAAAATATGAGGCCACGGGCGATGCAATAAAACAACTTATTATTACCAGCAGAATAAAATCTTTTGAAAGCAACAGCCATAACTGCGGTATCGAAGCACCCAGCACTTTTCGTATGCCGATCTCTTTGGTTCTTTGTTCCGCGATATACGCTGCGAGGCCAAAAAGGCCCAGACATGAAATAAATATGGCAAAGGCTGCAAACAAACCTGCGAGCTTCCCGATCAGTGTTTCCAGCTTAAATTTGGCTGCATAGCCATCATCAGCAAAGGAGTAAGTAAAAGGATAGGCCGGGTTGTATTTGTTAAAAATGGGTGTAAGCGCTGCAATAGCATCCTGCGTTTTTATACCCGCAGACAATCTATACATCATTACCTGCTGTGGATTTGGTTCGTATATAAAAATTGTCGGGTCCGCAGGTGCATAGGGAGACGCCATTAATGCATCTTTAACAACGCCGATTATTCTAAATCGGGTATCCATATTCGTTATTACCTGGTTCACGGGGTTGTTTAACCGCAACAGCTTTACCGCAGCTTCATTGAAAATCACATTCAGTGTATCTGAACTGCCGGAAAAATTTCTTCCTTCTTTCATCGCCATACCAAGCGTATTAAAATAATCCTCCGTTATATGTATATAGCCCATATTTACCGACTCGCCGGGCTTTTTGCCAGGCCATTCATCCACGTCCCGGTGATTACCGCCTGTAGTAACATTATTAGATGCAGTTGTTGTCTGGCCGGAAATGCCCTTCAGCTTCATTTCATTTTTGATGGCATTATAGTTTCGGGTCAGATCCTCATTCATATCCGTCATCATCAGCCTGTTTTTATCATACCCGGAGGGTCTGTCCTTCGCATATTGAACCTGCTGGTAGATAATGAATGTACTAATGATAAGCGCTATCGAACAACTGAACTGGAGCACCACTAATATTTTCCGGGGCAGCGTGGCCGCTTTGCCCATATGCATGTCGCTTTTCAGAACTTTAACTGGATTGAAGGAAGAAAGATAGAATGCCGGCCGGCTCCCCGCAGCCATCGCAGTGACCAGTACGCAGCACAATGTAATTATCCAAAATACCGGGTTGGCAAAAGGAATTTTAATAGCGCCCTCCGTAAGTATATTGAATGCGGGTAAACTCAGTTGAACGAAAAGAATGGAAAAAATAAATGCGATCAGGGTAATCAGGACGGATTCAGTAAGAAACTGGAATATGAGATCTGTCCTCCCGGAGCCAATTGCTTTTCTTACGCCAACTTCTTTTGCCCTTTTCTCTGATCTGGCCGTGGTCAGGTTGATAAAATTAATGCAGGCGATAAGCAGCACTAATATGCCGATTATACTGAATATGCGCACATATTCAATGAAACCACCGACGGGCTTGCCTTTCTCAAATTTGTCAAACAGGTGCCAGTTTTCTATTGGGTTAAGAATAATATTAGTTGACTCTGCCAGACTGTTATTGTTCTTCGTCTTCTGAATATCTCTTATTTTAAGCGCGACCTGTGCATAGGAAATCCCCGGCTTTAATTTGACATAGGTTGCAAAATTCGTCCAGCCAAATCCTTCTGAGCGCGCCTGTTTAACCCAGTTGTCCGTCGATTCCAGATAGCTGAATGGCACTAAGAAATTAAATTGTAATGTTGAATTGGCGGGAAGATCTTTTAAAATACCGGTGACTTTCAGATCATTTTTATTGTCGTAGCGGACAGTCTTGTTGAGCGCATCTTCACTACCGAATAAAGCTTTTGCCGTACTCGCGGTAAGCACAATACTATAAGGATTCTTCAATACATTTTTTGCTTCGCCCTCCAGTAAAGTAAACTGGAACATGGAAAGAAAATCAGCAGCTACCTGATTTCCCTGAATATAAAGTTTCCTGTCGGCGACCATCAATCCGTGTACACTACCGCCATCTGTTTCAGCAACAGATTCTATTTCGGGGATTTGATTACGTAAAGCATCCGCCAGCTTCAGTGAAGTTCCGCCATAGGTAACGGTGTCGCCGTTGCCGTAAAAATTACGGCTTACCTGATATAGCTGCTTGTAATCGGGAAGAAATTTATCGTACGCGTATTGATTATATACCCAAAGTCCGATGATCAATGCGACGGCCATACCCGTTGCGAGACCAAAAATATTAAGCGCGCTGTAACCCCGGCCCCTGATGATATTCCGCCAGGCGGTCTTTAAATTGTTTTTGAGCATACTTTCAAAAGCTAACAAATATGCCAGAAAATATTCTGTTGAAAGGCAGATACTTAGAGAAGGTGTTCGGGGCGGGATCGTTCATTTAAGGACATTACTGTCCGGTTATGTTCAGTTTAATATATTGAAAAAAAATTATATAATAATAAAAAAAATTTATCCTTTACTGGCGGGGATTTCCGGCTAAAAAGCTGGCCATTAGGGAGCTATAAGGGGTTTTTTTATTGACAGTAATAAGAAAATGCATTATTTTAATGGTTTCATAGGATAAGGTTTAATCGTTAATGGTATTTGATTAGTGCTGCCTCCCTTAAACGGGAGGCTTTTTTATGGGAAGTAGTTTGAGAAGGAGGATATAACCTCAGGAGTGAAGATCTACCAGGCGGCGCGACCCACCACCGTAAATGTTAGTTTCCGGCGGCAGGGTCACTGATACCTTTTCAGGATAAGGTTTAATGTTTATGGTATTCGAGTGCAACCCGTTTCTGTTCCGCATTATAAGATCACTGAACCCTATATTTTTTAGAAAAGGCGCCTTCGCCTGGCCCATGCTAAACGACTGGCATAAACATCACTAAAATTCCGCTGTTATGTCAGCATTTTTGTATGGTTTTATAGCACGATTGTACTAAATTATTGCCTGAAGACTGACCAATAGCTATTTTTAATCCTCAAACTAAACTGCTTGGGAAGAAGGAATCTGATTCATAAAATAGACCTGACACCGCCAAAACAACTGCAGACATTGGTTGAGAACCGTCGTGTTTTCAATCTCAATAACTGCGAGCTCAACATCTATGAGAGCTACCAGAAAGCATTTGGAATCCCGTTAGCATTTAGGGACCTGGTGATTACCAGCATGGTGACCGGCAAAAAAGTAATGCACCTGGCCGATGTGCCGGATTTTGAATACTTACCCGGCGAAACGGTTATACTGCCTGCCAATAAATCGATGGTTATCGACTTTCCCGAGTCCACCCATGTTAAGCCTACCCAGTGTATTGCCCTCATGGTGAATTCTGATTATGTCCGGAATACGATGGAGTATCTTAATACCTCTTATAATAATGGCAGAGACGACGACCATAAATGGGATATTGATTTCAGTCAGTACCACTTCTCAAACGATGCGGAAATCGCCGCGACCATTAACAAGATCATTCGTAATTGCAGCAGCGCGGACAAAGCAAAGGATATCTATGCCGACCTGAGCCTGAAGGAACTGCTCGTACGTCTTGTACAGAGTCAGTATCTGAAGCGGGTGGAAATGGATAAGGCTGATAAGAAAAATTCCACCCGTCAGCATTTTCTGCTCGATTATATTCATTTGCACCTGACAGAGAAACTAGGTGTAGATTCGCTTTCACGCAAAGCCTACATGAGCCGCAATGAATTTTTCAAATGGTTCAGGCATCAGTTCGGGATCTCACCGCTGGAATATATTAATCGCGAACGCATCAAACTCGCCAAACAGCTTCTTGGTAGTCAGAATACAACGGTCACGGAGACGGCCTATCAATGTGGATTCACCGACGTGAATTATTTTGTACGTCTCTTCAAAAAATCAGAGGGAATCACACCTGGTACATTTAAAGAATTTGTGCTGAGGGAATCCCTGGCTTTAAGTCCGGTGGTGCCTGCGGGGATTTAAAATGAAAAGTAATTATTGATTTTCCATTTGGCAGCAGGTTTTCTTCTTTGCCCATCAGTCTGAATCCTGCTTCGGCTGCTGCGTTCTGCATTTCTTCCGGATTGATAATTGAAAATATTTCCCCTGCTTTTTTTACTGTTTCTATTCCGGTAGGACTTATAGTTTGTATATTATTATTTGACTGAATCGAAATAACCAGGTGTCCGTCTTTACGAATGTTGTTTGCAGAAAATGCAAGGGCATTATCAATTCCTGTGTATTCCAAAACCAATGCCGCCCAAACAAAATCCGCTTGGCAAATAGTTTCTGAATGTTTAACTATATCAAGATTTATTAACTGAAGGGATGGGATGGTCTGCTTATATCTTGCAGAAGCCGTATCAAGATAAACGGGATTGATATCAACTCCGTAGACGGTCCTGGTAATATTATTATCGATATGTTCCAAACCGTTTCCACCGGCGATCCCTAAAAAAACTGCCGTTTCGGGTTTAATCTTATCCAGATATTTTTTCGTCAGTGAATTTAAAAGCGTTGCCTGGCCGACAAGATCATGCGACATATGGCGTTCATAATCGCCGAGTGGTATATCAAGCCATGGGTTGTTAGTAGTCGTCAAAATAATTCCTGTTTTCTGTGATAATAAAATTAGACCAAAAATGCCTAAATTATTGACCAGACACTGTCAACTAATTTAAGCAGTATGACAATAATAGATAAATTAGCCACTTCATTAAATCGCCGGGACGAAATTCCCAATCAGGAGCTGGCGAAACAGATTGTAAAGAGAAACGACAAGGATTCGGTAAATGAATTATTCGGGCATCTCAATAATAAAAACAAAAACATACAAAGCGACTGTATAAAAGTGATCGATGAAATCGGAGCGCTTAAACCCCAACTGCTGGCTGACTTTAGTAAAGAACTGATCGCGCTGCTGGACAGTAAAAATAATCGTTTACAATGGGGAGCGATGACGGCTTTAGATAACATTACGAATGAAATTCCAAAACAAATTCACAAAGCACTGGGGAAAATTATTGCCGTTGCTGATAAGGGTTCTGTGATTACCAACGATCATTGTGTGGGAATTCTGATTAAACTCTGTGCAACAAAAGAATATGCGGAAGATGCTTTCGCGCTACTGAATGAACGATTGAAAATCAGTCCGACAAATCAACTACCGATGTATGCAGAAAATGCTTTGTCAATTATCAATGATAAGAATAAAACGGCCTTTATTAAGACACTGAATTCACGTCTGCCCGATATTGAAAAAGATACCAAACGAATAAGAGTTGAGAAGGTGATTAAGAAACTGAACAAATAATAAAGTCGGCGGAACTCTGCCCGTAAACGGACAATCTCCGTACGTTTACGAACATCTCTGCCGCGCATCACCCCCATACACCCGCTGAAATGCAGTCATGCGCTTGCGGCATGGAACTTGAATCCGCTCCAACAAAGCACTTCACATGAAATCACTGACAACTATCGCTTTTCTTATCCTGGCTTTGATTTGCCAGTGGACCGGGCTCTCCGCTCAGCAGAGGAAAATCCTGGTCGATGTGGCCCACGGCCAGAAATTCTACAGCGATCCTGCCGATTCGATCTCCAGTGAGCTTGTACCTACTGAGCGGCTGAAATACATGACCGGTGAACTCACCAAAAACGCATCAGCCCACAATGCTGTCATTAGCTACCTGAAAACGCCCGTTACCACAGAGGCGCTGTCTCATTGCAATCTGCTTTTTATTCAGGTTCCTTCGAAGAAGTATTCCGCCGATGAATGTGCAGCGATCAGGCAATACGTAGAGAAGGGTGGCGCTCTGTTTATTGTGATCGAAGAGGATTATTGGGCCACACTTGCGCAGGTCAATGCAAACGACATCGTTGGGCCTTTCGGTATTAGTTTCAAATCTAACAACCCCGATGCATCATCCGGCGGACATTCAGTTCCCGGCAAGGTCACAAAGAAGAAATATTCGATCCCGTCCCACGGTGCGCGTATAGTTGAAGGAGGCACGCCCTTCGCGTACATCAATGCGTCCTACGCGAATCCCATCGGCGTTTATGCTGTAACAAAGAGTGGAGGCAAGGTAATTGCCATGGGCGAGGGAATGGTATCGCTATACATGACGAGCTGGCAAGGTGTTACCGACTACCAATGCGCCGGGTTTATGGACGAAGTAGTGGGATGGTTGCTGGATTAAGTTTGCTTAAGGCAACGCAAAGGAAATATATCCACCTTTGAAATTATTTTTCTGCTCGCCATTCACAGACACCACTACATACTGTTTGTTGCCAACGGCGTAAGTGGAAGGTATCGAACTCGCCATACCAGGCAACTGGTATTCCCATACTACTTTCCCTGTATTCTGATCAAACGCGCGGAACATATTGTCGCCGGTGGCGCCGATGAAGATCAAACCTCCTGCAGTAGCGATCCCTCCACCGCGGTTGAACATGCCGGAATTCGCTATGCCCATCTTTTTGAATTTCGGGTCTTCGCCGAGAGGAACCTGCCATACAATGTCGCCCGTGTTGAGGTCTATGGAAGTCATTGTTCCGAAGGGAGGAGCGATGGCAGGATCACCTTCGGGATCAAGATAAAAACTGTATCCATTGAAGCCATAAGGTTCATTGTTCTGCGGGATGTCTGCTGTTTCAAATGAAGTTTGTGCAACAGTGTCTTTGACATATGCGACAATTGCGGCGATCTGCTCCCGGGACAAAAATCCAAAAGATGGCATTGGCGGAGCGCCTTTCAGAATGGCATTCGCGATCTTGTCGTTGGTGTAACTTTTTACCCGCGTGGTAAGATTCGGACCTATAGCTCCTCCTTTTTTGTTTGCGCCGTGGCAGTTGCTGC